>Ga0099829_10000351_pt1 | contig 24128 bp, 34 predicted proteins | sample CZO8metaG_3_FD_79336 | JGI IMG/M metagenome (GOLD analysis project Ga0099829, IMG submission 79336) | Vadose zone soil microbial communities from the Eel River Critical Zone Observatory, Northern California, USA - CZOApr15con2H2.8 metaG | ecosystem: Environmental > Terrestrial > Soil > Vadose...
AAAGCCAATAATTGACCTGAAATCGGTCGATGCCCAGGCCGCCGGGTACATCTGGCGTCACTACCGGGAGAATGTAGCCAGCTTCGCCATCGGGAACGAGCCGGACTGGCATGCATTTCATACCTACGCGGGCCATCCGTTTGACCCGGCGATCTACGAGGAGATCCCGGGGGTGCCGGGCAGTGCGTACACGTCCTACCTGGCCAACTGGCGGAGCTTCGCCGACGCGGTCGGGGACGCGGCCCCTGGGGCGCCGTTGGCTGGGCCAGACACCGGGGCCTACAGCACGCTGACCTACACCCCCGACGCTGAAAACGGCGTGTCGTGGACTGAACAGTTCGCCAGCGATGAACGGGGCTCTGGCCGGATAGCAGACATCACACAGCACTACTACGTGGGGGGAGGCCCGGGGAAGACAACCGCTCAGCAGGCGATCAGCAATATGCTGTCCCCCGAATGGGTGAACGGCACCGCGATCGGGACTCAGCCGGCGCGCACCACTTACACCCCCTATCCCTGGCTCTACGCGAACAATCTCGCTCCGGTGGTCGCTGCTGGCCTGCGCTACCGGCTCACCGAATCGAATGACTACCTCACCGGCGTCCCGGGAGCGAGCAATGCGTTTGCCTCGGCGCTGTGGGCGCTGGATTACCTGCACTGGTGGGCGGTACACGCGGCCGCGGGCGTGAATTTCCACAACAAGCAGTGGCTTTACACCGACACGATCGTGCCGGATCCTGCCGCACCCGCCGATGGCTATGCGATCACCCCGAAGGGGTACGGCATCAAAGCGTTCACCCTAGGCTCGGCGGGGCAGGTCAAGCCTGTTGCGATCGGGAATGCGGACGGCATCAACCTGACCGCCTATTGCGTCGGCGGAGCCGGCGTGCATTACGTCACGATCATCAACAAGACACAGGGGGCGGGGGCTGCGGATGCGGCCGTAACGGTCGTCCCGCCTGGCCCGGGGTGGCAGGGCGCGGAGATCATGACTCTCGCCAGCGGGGAACCGGGGGACGCCACGGGGGCCAGTGCCACGCTCGGCGGCGCCGTGATCACCGGCGACATCCCCTGGGACGGGAAATGGAGCGCCTTGTCCGCCGATCCGCGTGCGGGAATCAGCCTGTCCGTCAGGGCCACAACCGCCGCCATCGTCAGGATCCAAAGCAGGAGGCTGATACACCCGCCGCCGATAGCGGTGGCTATGACCGGGTGACCTGCCGCAGCGCCCCTCCCTCCGCTCACCTGAGCATCCACCGGCGTGCAAGCGAACGAAAGCACGGCAGTGAGGAGTTGAGGGTTCCAGCCGTTGACAGGTCCAGACTCACCGGCGTGGATGAATCGCCCAGGGTTTCCAGAGCCTCCGGATTCACCGGGGGGCGGTTCACAGAGCGGCCCATCCCAGCCCTGTCCTCCTGGTCGCGGCGCTTCGTAGTTGACTGCCCGTGCCGCGCCTCCCGGTCAGGTCGCGCAGTGCAGCGGCCGCATGTGTGTTGCGTAGTAGCTTCGGGCCAATGGGCCACTCGGGGTTGAATAGCGGCTCATCGTATGCTGCGCTGTCCTTGGGGGTCGCGTCATCCTGCGCGGGTCTCAGGGGGTTTGGCCGCATGGGAGAAGACAATCGCGTTCCGCCGCTGCCCAGGCGTGTGCGAGGTGCAGGAAACATGCCGGGGGCCGCGGCGCGGGTAGCGCCGCCGGTGCTGTCGGAGTCTTCGCTTCGACGCATACGCGCCGCGTTTTATGCCGAGCCGGAGCAGGTAGCAGGACAGAAGCAGGCAGCGTCCTCCCAGCGGCCAGCGCCCTTGCCCCGGCGGGTACCGGGTGCGAATGACAGGCCGAGGCCACCGGCCCGGATAGCGCGGCCGGGGCTGCCGGCCTCCCTGCTGGGGCACGTGCCAGGTCCGGGGGCCGTGACGGCGTCGGCCGAAGTCACCTCAGCGCCTGCGAGCAGCGATATCGTGGGTCCGGCGGCCGGCACGATCCGCGTGGAGCGGGATCGTGCCGCGGAGCCGGGAGCCGGCCACAGGCCGCCTGCCGCTATGCGGGCCCCCGCAGAACAGCGAGCCCCCCGCCGGGCCAGCGGGCGGAAGGCGCTGGCCAGCCGGGGCTTCCGCTTGGCTGGTGTGTCCGCCTCGGTGATTCTCATCACCGCCGGGTTGCTGGCCTTCGCGTTGTCCCGGCATACCGCAGCGGCGCCTGCACACGGTGGTAACGGGCTTGCAGCTGAGGTGGCGACTCGTAACCTTGCGGCGGCCTGGGTTGCCGATCAGGTCAGCCGAGACGCCATCGTGTCGTGTGATCCCGCGATGTGCCAAGCACTCCAGGCGCACGGGATTCCGGATGGCGACCTGCTTGAGCTGAGGACGGGGACAAGTGATCCGCTCGGCTCAGACGTCATCGTTGCGACCGCAACCGTCCGCAGTCAGTTCGGCGGCCGCCTCAGCTCCATTTATGCGCCCGCAGTCATTGCGAGCTTCGGCTCCGGAAACCTGCGGATCACCATCCGGGCGATCGCTCCGGACGGCGCCGCCGCATACAGGTCCGCGCTCAACGCGGACCTGCTGGCCCGGAAGGCGTCCGGAGCCCAGCTATTGCGCAACCCGCGGATCGTGGCCTCGCCCACAGCCAGAAGGCAACTCGCCGCTGGGCGGGTTGACTCGCGGCTGCTGGCCACGATCGCGGGCATGACCGCGCTTCAGCCAGTAGACATTGTGGCGTTCGGCGATTCCGCTCCGGGGGCTGGCGCGGGCAGCCCGCTCCGTTCCGCCGGCTTGGCAGACACCGGCGGCGCGGCTCGTACGGGCAGTTCCGCCTCCATGCGGTCAATGCTTGCTTTCCTGCGCGCGCAGCGCACCCCATACCTTGCCGCGCACGTCGAGATCGTGCAGCACACCGGAGGCCAGACTGTCCTCCTTATCGAATTCGCCGCGCCGAGCCCGCTCGGGCTGCTCAGCCCCCATACCCCGTGACCGAGGAAGACCCCCTGGACCATCCGCGTCGCCATCCACCACCGCGACGACACCCCGGAGTCGTCGTTCCGCGCGGTGTCTCAGGTGCCCACGCAACAGGGGCGGACCAGGACTGCTCTACTTCGACGCCAGCACCGATGAGGTGCGCGGCCTGTCGGCCGCCGAGCCTGGAGCGCCCAGGTGCGGCGCAACCATGGGGGCACCTGGTCGGGTGAGGGCATCTACGCCGGGCCCGGCACGCCCGAGCCGCTGACGATCGTCTCCGGCTGGTGCTGGTCGAAGGCCTCCACGATCAAGCAGGTCCGGTACTGGATCGAGGACATGGCCGCTGAACGGGCGTAGAGCCTTGCACCTGATGGCGCCTGGTTCGGACTACCAGGGAAGGGTGCCTTCGGCGTCGACGTAGCCTCCGGTGGGGCCATCAGGGCCCACCTGCGCCATGCGCACGATGATCTCGGCGCCCTGCTCGACGGTCTGGAGGCCGGTGTTCCCATTCAGGTCGGTCTTGGTGAAGCCGGGCTCCACCGCGTTGATGCGCATGTTCGGGAACGCCTTCGCGTACTGCACGGTGATCATGTTGACCACGGTCTTCGACGCCGGGTAGGCGACGCCCGGGTAGGCGTACGACGGAGTGCCTGGGGTGGTGACCCGCGTGAGCGAGGCCAGACCGCTGCTGACGTTGACCACGACCGGGGTGGTGGAACGCTGCAGCAGCGGGAGAAACGCGTGGAGGACGCGCACCGTGCCGAAGACGTTCGTCTCGAATGTCTGCCGCATCAAGCCGGCGGTCACGTCCGCGGCGCCGATCACGACGTTGTTGTCACCCATCTCTTCTTGGATGCCGGCGTTGTTGACCAGCACGTCCAGCCCTCCGTCGGCCTCGATGGCCTTCACCGCGGCCTCCACCGATGCGTCGTCGGTGACGTCAAGCTGGACTGCCCGTGCGCCTAGCTGCTCGGCGGTCCGGCGCCCGCGTTCGGCGTCCCGGCTTCCGATGTATACGGAATGGCCCGCGGCAATGAGTCGGCGGGCGGTCTCGAAGCCGAGACCCTTGTTTGCTCCAGTGATCAGTGTTGCTGTCATGCCTCAACGTTAGGATTTAGAGCATGCTCGAAGTCAAGCCGCGGCAGGTCCCCGGGTCCGCTCGCTCCGACCCTCAGGCGGGCCTGAGCATCGCCGAGGCCGCCCGCCGCACCGGGGTCAGCGTGCACACCCTGCGCTACTACGAACGCGCCGGCCTGGTCGTCACCGCCGTCGACCGCACTGCCGGCGGCCGGCGGCGCTACCAGCAGCAAGACCTGTACTGGATCACCGTCTGCACCAGGCTACGGGCCACCGGCATGCCCATCAAGACCATCCGGCGCTACGCCCAGCTCGTATCCGCCGGGCCCGGCAACGAGCAGGAACGACTTGCCCTCATGGAGGCCCACCGCGCCGAGTACCGATGGCGCGGCAGCGGCACATGAGTGGGTTCGCGATTGAAGGTGGTACGAGGACACCAGTTCGCGCCCGGGCATCTGCTGCCGGGCCCGCAGGAATTTCCCGATCCGCTCGGAAGCTTCGACCGCTTCTGGAGTGCCCGGCATCAGCTGTCAGACGTGCGGCAGACCGCTCCTACGGCAGCAGGGCCACTGCCTTCGCCGAGCCCGATCCGGGCACCGAGAAGCTGCTGTTGTACCTCCTTTTAGGCGCGCTGCGGTCGTCGCAGCACGAGCATCACTGGGAACGCGCCCCGCCGGGGAAGCACAGGACGCGCCAAAACGGTGCTGAATGCGCCAGCAGCCCGCGCTACGGCAGGAAAGCGCACCGGAAAGATCGGCAGCCCGCGCGGCCTACGGCGCCTGGTCGTGCCATCGTCGCAGCGTGCGGCTCGCGGACCGGGGATCGGCGTAGCCGAGCTGGCGGGCCAGGCGGGCTATGTCCGCGGTGCCGTTCTGGCGGGCGGCCTCAGCGCGGCGTCGGCGTTCCGCGGCCAGTTCGGCACGCCATGAAGTACCGTGCTCGGCTAGTTTCCGCTGCAGGGTCCGGCGGCTGACCGCCAGGCGCCGGGCGAGCACATCCAGGGACGGGGCGCCCTCATCGATGGTCTCGGCCAGCAGGCGCCGGAATTGGCTATGCCAGGTCGCGATCGGTGGCGCAGACAGCGTCGCCGCGAACCGATGCATGATGCGGGACAGCGCCGGATCCGCGCTCCGCAACGGGAGGTCAAGGTCGCGGGAGCGGAAGGTAATCGTGGTAACGGGCGCACCGAAGTCGATCCTGCGGGTGCCCAGTGTCTCCGCCAGCACGCGATGAGACGGGGGCGCCTGGTGGGCGAATGCGACGTGAGCAGGGATGATCCGGCGGTGCGCGGCTGCCTGTGCGCGGGCGCAGGATAGCGCGATGGCAAACTGATGAGCGAGTGCCTCGCCGCGGCCGCCAGGTTCGGCGTCCCGGTGGGAGTAGGTGACGTCACAGTCGGTCTCGGCCTCGACGCGCAGCTGGTAGTTGGTGCTCACCAGGTACATGAAGTCCTGGGCGGACTGCCGCGCCGCCCTGACCGTAGCGGCAGTGGTGAACAGGTAGTCGAAGAGGTCTAGCTCGCCGGCTCGGTGACGGCGGGCGATGGCCAGCGGAGCGTGCGGATCCTCAAGCGAGTGCTCGATCAGCTCCCACAGCCGCGTGGTGTGCCGGGATGGGATCATCGCCTGGCCGGCAGCAAGTGCCCATCCCGGCAGCCGCGCATCCCGGGCCAGTTGCCGGGCATCGCCGCCGCCGCGCGCCGCCGCGCGGAGCAGGAACCGTGCCACCACCACGGAATCGTGAGGGCCAGGGAAAGCACTATTCCCCCCGTCAGCCAGTCCCGGGTCGATGGGCGCCTCGGTCATGATGTCGCCGGCGAGGCGTGCGCTCCGTGGGTGCCCACCGGGCTCGTGGCAGCGCCGAGGCCAGACGGCGGTGGACGGCGGCTGTGCGGAGAAGTTTCGCGGTTGCGGCGCGAGTGTGAACGCCGCGCGTGCGCATGCTGCTCGCTGACCTCCCCGATCATACCGAACACGCCGTATCCGGCGTTGTTGATCACCACGTCCAGCCTGCCGAAATGATCGCGGGCCCGACCGACTGCCGCGTCGACTGCAGGTTTGTCGGTTACGTCCAGCTCGATTGGCAACAGGCTGCCGCCGTAGGTTTCCGCCAGGTCGGTGAGCGTGGAAGTGTTGCGGGCGGTTGCTGCGACCGTGTCCCCGCGCTTGAGCGCGGCCGTTGCCCATATGCGGCCGAAGCCCCTGGACGTTCCGGTGATGAACCAGACCTTCGATCTGCTCGGCATCAGCTGTGGCTCCCGTGTCCCAATGTGTTATGCGGCCCGCGGCGCTTGTCGGCACGATGGTAGGGCGCGTTTGGTCTGGTGGTATGGTCCAGTTCCGTGCCAGTTGAGTGGACCGGTTCAGGGCCGGAGGTGCTGCTGCGGCTCGATCGGCAGCTCAGCGAGCCGCTTGGGCACAGTTGCGGCGTGCGCTGCGGGATGCGATCCGCTCCGGACGCCTGAGCGAGGGCGAGCGGCTGCCCTCCTCGCGGGTGCTCGCGCGCAGCCTGTGTATCTCGCGCGGGCTCATCACGGACTGCTACGGGCAGCTCGAGGCCGAGGGATACCTGAGCACCCGGGCGGGCTCGGCTACGCGGGTGGCGGCCGCCCAGGTCAGGCTCCTGGCTCCGGCCCGGCGTGCTGCGCCGCCTGGGCGGCTCGCGGCTGACTTCCGCCCGTCCGTGCCCGACCTGGCGAGCTTTCCGATGCGGGACTGGCTGTGGGCGCTGGGGGAGGCCGGCCGCCGGGCGCCGGCGGCGGCGGCGGACTACGGCGACCCGCGCGGCAGCGCAGAGCTGCGGGAGGTCCTGGCTGCCCACCACTCCCGGGTGTGGGGCGCCGCAGCCGATCCCGAGTACACGGTGATCTGCGCCGGGTTCACGCAAGGGATCAACATCTTGCTGCGCGCCCTCGCCCGCCGCGGGGTGGACCGGGTGGCTATCGAGGATCCCGGTGACCGGGACAACGACACGGTCGCCGAGCGGGCCGGGCTGCGGGCCGTCCCGGTTCCGGTGGACGACCGCGGCGTCGACGTCGGGGCGCTCGCGGCGAGCGGCGCGCGGGCAGTGGTTCTCACCCCTGCCCACCAGGCACCGACCGGAGTTGTGCTGGCACCAGATCGCCGGCAGGCACTCATCGCCTGGGCCGCAGGCGCAGACGGCGTGATCATCGAGGACGACTATGACGCCGAGTTCCGCTACGACCGCCAGCCGGTCGGGTCATTGCAGGGCCTGGCCCCGGACCGGGTCGCCGCGGTGGGCACGGTCAGCAAGTCCCTGGCGCCTTTCCTGCGGCTCGGATGGATCATCTGCCCTCCGCAGCTGGCCGAGGCGGTCGCCCGCGAGAAGCAGATCGCCGACCGCGGGTCGCCAGGCCTTGACCAGCTGGCACTGGCCAAGCTGATCGAGTCGGGGCGCTATGACCGGCATTTGCGCCGGATGCGCGCCGTCTACGCCACCCGGCGTTCCGCGCTTGCCGATGCCCTCGCCCGGCAGGTCCCCGGCCTAGCGCTGAGCGGGCTGGCCGCGGGGCTCCAAGCAGTAGCCCCTTTGCCCGACACGGCCACAGAGCAGGCGGTCGTGGCCGCTGCGCGGGAACGCTCCATCGGCCTGCACGGCATGAGCCAATGGCGCTTCAGCGGGGCGGCCGACCCGCCAGAGCTGGTCATTGGCTTCGGGAACCTCACCGAGAACACCATCCGCTGGGGCATCGCCGCAATCGGCGACCTACTCCGCGGCGAACTCTGAGCATCAACCCAGCCACGCCACCCAGAGACAACCGCCGCACCGCCTGGCTGGCCGCACCTACTGGGCGCCCAGTGTTCGTTGCCGGTCTGTCATTTCCCTCAACTGCTTCGTGCGTGTGACCCGCTGCGACCTTGTTCGCTGATGATCACCTTGGCAACGCGTATTCCCACTCGATGAAATATGCGCTATTTCACACAGAACAGGCCGATATTGCACTCCCTTGAAGGCTAACGGTGAGGCTCCGACACGACTAGCTGACGGGAACCCACCAATGGGCCGGGTACGTGAGGGAGGACACCGACGCGCGGTCTGCGAAAGCGACGACGCCAATAGGGCTGCCGTGCTGGGGAGATCCGCTTTCGTTACCCGGCTCATGCACCCGCCTCCTGGGCCGCTCGCTCCTTGCTTTTACCGGCTGGGCATGAAAAGCAAGGCGATCATCACACCGACGGCCGCGACCACGCCGCCAGTGAGCATGGCGCGGCGGGCAACCGATGCCCGCGTGGCCGGCACGAGCCAGACGGCGGCAGCCACGGCCTTCCCGGGTTTCGGATTTACGGCCGGCGCTCCCGGCGCCCGCCCGCCACCCGATGAATCCGCCCATAACGTCAGGCAACACGGGCGGGTGCTGGCTGCACTGATATGGATGGTCCTGGCCGGCGCTGGCTGGCTGGGCCGGGTCGATGCCGGCATGCATTTTCCGAGGGCGGGCTGGCGAAGACTGTCCGCACCGTTCGGTGGAGCTTGTCAGGCGCTACTCGAACCGCTCTGACCTGCAAGAGCGGCTTCAACAGGCGTACCTGAGGGCAGATCAGCAGACCGACCTAGTGGACGAGCCGCACGAAGATACTGCAAGAGGTCGATCTTCCGGCGTTTGGCGGGTTCGGGAACGACTGACGGACGCCGATGTTTGTCAGCTCATCGAGCGCTACAGGACTGGAACAAGCGGCCGAGTTCTGGCCGAGGAGTTCAAGATTAGCCACAGTAGTGTCAAGTCGGTGCTCCGAGAGCACTGCGCCAGACGTAAAGATCAGGGCTGAGGCATCAAGCTTCGGCTCCTGCTGCCCCGGCCCGATCTTCGGGCCGGGGCATTTACTTTGTGGCGGATTGCCGTTCCCTACGCTCCTACTGTCGGCCAAGAATATTTGATGCGATAGCCGTAACAAACTTACTCGCTTCATCTGACTTCTCATACAGTCTCTGCTCAAGCACAATGCGCAACCAGTCAGCCTTATTATCGCCACCGGAGACATTCGGATGAAAGCGTTCTAGCTCACCTATCTCCACTATGAAGATTCCGAGTTGACGGAGCTTGGCGTTCAAATCGTCAAATGATGCCCGCACGTCACCTGACAGAAGATGATGGCCAGCACGCTTAAATTCCTTCCACCCACTTTTAGGCTTGAGCACGGCGGTTAGCTTATTTACCTCGGCTGAACTGAGGTCGTCGCTCTTCTTACTATTGAGAAGCTGGGTAAGCTCATGCTCCGTTTTCGTTCTGTCCAACTTCGCATCTCTTGAGCTAATTGCACTGACCACGTTGTTGCGGAGCGCCATGTAATCTTCGGGATTGCCGCCGCACGCTTCTACTATATCCTTGAACTCCCAGTCATTATGTAGGACGTCGATATCAACAACGCAGGCTACCGGAACTTTTGCGGCCCGAAGCGCCATGATTGCCTTGGCCAGACGCGCCTTACCGGCACAATGAGTGAAATGAAGACTAATAGAAGCTATCGGAGTCCCATCGTCGAGCGATTCATTTGAATCAAGAACCGCGCGGTAGTAGGTGCAGTCAGAATCAGCCTCGCAAAGCACAGTACCGTGGAAGAACAGGCCGTCTAGTATGTTGTAATACCTAATGAGGGGGTCGTCATACAGGCCGCGCATCGTAGCGGTTGAGAGCTGCGCGGCGTGATTAATGCTATCGTTGCGCGTTAGTCGAACAATGCTGACCGCACCACTGCTGGCTTTGGTTGAAGTCAACCCACGGATAACGTCAGCGCTATGCGTCGCTAGCACGACTTGACCATCTCGATCATGCTGTTCCGCTAGAATCTGCCCGAGCAAGTAGGCTTGCGGTGGATGAAGAAACGTCTCGGGTTCATCGATAAGTAGCAGCGGGTAGTCGGCGGTCATAATTGATAGCAGCATGCCGACGAATGCTTTAACTCCATCACCTTGGTCCTGTACCTGAGGAAGCGACCTGATTTCTTCCAGATACTCTTGCGTGGGTGGCATTGGTGGCGCAGGGGTAGATACGGCTCCAAGATGGACCGTGATTTGATTGCCGCCATGTCGATTTACAGTGAGGCGTACATTGAACGCGCGCTTGACGAGCGCGCTTATCCGCTCCTCTTGATCCCTACTGGCCCAAAGTCGCTGCACGGGAGTCTGCGGCTGCTCAGTCAGTGTATTGAAGGTACCGCTAGCACTAGCGATATCACGCGCACCACCGGGGACGACATGTAGCGCATAGATGCTGCCGAGAGGACCAAAGCGGCCTGAGGTGTTGATGTGCTGATGGACTTGCATATCAGGGATGTAGTTGTTATTTGGTAGCACAAGGTGAGGCTGAAGTATTTCGCCCTGCGGATATGTGCCAGGCCCTCTATGGGGGTACCTTGTGCCAAGCCACTCAAGAAGCTCGGTCATAGGCGCAGACTCCGAAACCGACAGTTCTCGCAGTACGCGGTTCGGAGGACTTAGCTGGAAGCCCTGCGGGAGCGAGAACCATCTATTAACTTCTGCGAGGAGTAGACTCTTCCCCGCGTTGTTTGGTCCAACAATGGCCGTCACGCCATTCGATATCTCAATGGATTCGCCTGAGGTAAGTGTGACTCTTCGCAGCTTTGGAAACATGACCTGATTCTACCTCAGAACTAAGACGAAACCATCGTAATGGAAGGCGGGAGCTTTCGTACAGGAAGGTTGTCTCTGCGTAGCGGGCAACAGACCGGTCAATGAGCTACTGCGCTGCCAGCGGCCTAGCGGTTTACATGTTTACAGCTCGTAAATCCCGGCCTTCACGCTCCGGAGGAAAGTATGCCAGTTGCCAGGGGTGAACTGGAGCTTCGGACCTTCCGGGTCCTTGGAGTCACGGACGGCCACTAGGGTGCCGAGTTCAGCTACCTCAACACAGCTCCCATTACCGCCGCTTCGGGTGCTCTTTCGCCACACGGCGCGAGACAGGTCGATGTCCGGTGTCCCGCGCTCCTCTCTCGTGTTGGTCATGCTAACTCCTCTGTCGCGGCTCCCAGCATATCCCTTGTTGCCTGCGGACTGAGGGCGGTAGCACGGAGGTAGTCGAACACCTGTACGTAGCGGGTGATGTCGTCTGGCTCCTCCAGGAACAGGGCGCTCGACATGTTCTCCAGGTAGACCACGTCGGGGTCGATGGGCTCGGGGAAGCCGAGGATCTCGAACGCGCCGACCATGGCGCTGTGCGCGCCAGCGGCATAGGGCAAGACCTGGATGACGACATTGGGGAGAGCGGCAACTTCAGCCAGGAAGCGGAGTTGGTCGGCCGTCACCTCTCGGTCGCCGACGACCTGGCGGATGACGCCTTCGCCCAGGATGGCCCAGAGCTGGAGCGAGCGGTCTTCGGTGACGCGCCGCTGTCGCTCGTGGCGAACGGTCACGCGGCGGTCGATGTCGGCGGCTGTGTCGTGGGGCCGGAAGGCCTGGATGACGGCACGGGCGTAGCCCTCGGTCTGGAGCAGGCCGGGCACGAGCACCTGCTGATACGTCCGGACGGACGTGGCGTCTGACTCCAGGCCGATGAAGTGGGCGTACTCGCTGGGCAGCACGTCGCCGTAGGAGTGCCACCAGCCCTTTTGCCTGGACTCGCGGGCGAGCTGGACGAGGGCGTCACGCTGGGCTTCGTCGGTCAGGCCGTAGATGTCGAGCAGGTCGCGCACGTCGCGGAGGTTGAGCCGGGTCCACTGGCCGGTCTCAATGCGGGTGACCTTGGTGGGATGCCAGTCGAGCCGGGCGGCCACATCGTCGCGGGTCAGCCCGGACTCGGCCCGCAGACGGCGGAGTTCGGCGGTCAGGCGCTTGTGGCGGACGGTGGGGCTGCGGTACGGGCGGGTAGGCATTCCCGATCCTTTCGGATACATGCACTGTGCAAGTCACACGGTGTAAGTTGCCTAGGTGTGAGTTCGTGGCCTGCCAGGAAGCATAGCGGCGTGGGACGGGTGGAGTGATCCGGATGGGACGAGAGACGCTGGCCCCCGTGGCCGCTACTGCCTCGACCGAACGCGCGTCAGCCACGTCCGGACCGGACGTGCTCCCGGCCGTGATGCTCTCGATGCTCGACACGGCCCGTCAGGAGCTGGACCAGCACCGAGCCGAGCGCAGTGGGGGAGGGAGGTGCGCGATCTGCGGGTGCGTCTTCCCTTGCGAGCGCGCGCTTCTTGCGGCCTTTGCGCTGGAGGCGGTGTAGCCGTGGATCGTGGGCAAGGGCCAGAGGTTCAGACAGCAGGCGGCCAGCTCAGGGGGTGGAAATGGCTGACCGATGAGGTTGAAGCCGTAAGGCCGTGCTCATCGGGCCAGCCACAGGGACGCAGGACCGGCGTCGTTCGGGGCGGGCGCTCCTCTGTCGCACGAAGAGAGTCCGTCGAGCACAGCTCCGGCGCCGGTCCTGCTTGTTCGTATTACAACTGGTGGCCATCGCCCACGAGCGGCGGGACCGGCACTGTACGAGGACCGGCCGCATATGGCCCCCCAGAGGGTCACTCCGGTGTCGGTCCTGCCTTCCACGACACGAGAGCGGGATAGCCCGTCATGGCCACGCGGGTGGGAGTGGACTGGCCGCTGTCGAGCGGCTTGGAGCTGGGCGCTTTGCCGACTGCGGCCTCATGCGGACGGCTCCATGCCAAGAACGTGGTGTATGAGTGGGGACTGGAACATCTGAGCTACACGGTCGAACTATTGGTGTCGGAGCTGGTGACGAACGCGCTGCGGGCCAGTGAGCTGATACCTGGCCCGGTTATCCCACCGATCCGGCTGCGCTTGTCCTCGGATCGGGCAGTGGTGCTGATTGAAGTGTGGGACGGGAACATGCAACTGCCCATTCTCACGGACGCTAACACGAACGCAGACGGTGGACGGGGCCTGATGCTCGTAGACGCACTGAGTACCAGGTGGAACTGGTACGCCACGCAGGAGTGGGGTGGCAAGGTGGTGTGGGCGGAACTACGGGTCTAATAACTTGCTGGCTACTCCCTAACATTTCTATCAAGCCTCTCGTCCAGTTTGATTTATAGCGTGGCCCTAAACTCTTATGCTTGCAATTGTTGACCTTTTGCGTTATAAAAAGCGCGCATTCACGCGATTGTTCTTTCTTCCTAGAAAGCGGTGAAGAGTCATGGCTGACATGAATGCACGTTTGCGCGCGTTCCTCAACGAGGTTCGGGAGTGGTTCTGGTCGCACGACTACCCAGATGACCCTGACGTCAATGCCCTCGCGGACGCCAATGACCTCCTGATAGCGGCAGAGGTGGTGAGGCGCGAACACTCCGAACTCAGCTCCATCGACCTGTTGCGAGACATCGCAGAGGCGAACTTCGGCGAGTTCCTATACCTCGACACCAGCGATCGAGATGTCAGGAGCATGCTGGAGGATCAATACGAACTGGAGGGCATCCTGAACGAGCTGGTAGACGTCGTGGTGCGGGAAATCCTCCGCGCGGAGGACAGGCCAGAAGGCTGGGAAAGCTTGCCGCACGAGCAGCAAGACGGCCCGACTGCCAAGGAGGATAAGCGACGCCTCGAACTCGAAAAGCAAGCGGCGGAGCGGCGGCTTCCGCCAGAGCTGCGTTCCAAGTCGAGTCCCTAACAGGCGACGGGAGTCCCCCTGCCGGTTGGGGACTTTCGTTGTTATCTAGCGAGCAGAGCCAATTATTCTTCAAACCATATTAGGAACGCGCGGCCACCCGGTGGGAGATCGTGGAAAGTGTGCTTGTAGCTGCCATCCGATGCGCGAGCTATGAGGTTTAGGAGACCCAATGGTATGAATGGCATGGACAATAGGTGCGCGGTTTCGGGCGTTTGCACGAACGGCATAACCCTCAAAGGTCGTTGAGCCCTTATACGCAGAGTGACTCGTGGCAGGGACGATGACGAAACAATGAAAAACGCCCTCGCGCGAGATTCAGACATGTAGCCTAGCCCGCAGCTGCCGGAATCACCCAGATATGCAGTGGAAATGAGAGTAGTCTTACTTATCGGGCGTCGGTATGACGTGTTGTAAGAGAAGGCCAGAGGCTCGCCAACCTTCAATGATGGCAAGTCAATTGCCCATACATAAGCCAACCCCAATTGGCTTAGCTTAGCTTGTTCCTGGCTCGCGCTTTGCATATGTGTTTGGACTTCACTCAATACCTCATCCATGCCTTGGATAATCATTTTCAGCTGGCGGAGCTGATCATCTTCCGGGATGGGCACGGCTTCTATCTCTCTAGCAATCTGCGAAGCTTGCTCCAAGCTGTGTATAGTTTCGGCGTAGTCGTAAGCAAGGTTTATAGCCGTGCAATTTACTGTATCGCTAACCTCGAATTCATCATCGCTGGACTCGAAGACATCTACTGAGGCTGCCGGGCGAAGGGGACGCACGGCAAAGACGGATTCGCGACCTATCGGCCTATCATCGTTATCGAGCACCAGAGTCGCTCCGATGTTATCAACCGAAATATCCAATTCGGCACCAGTTGCCTCGGACTCCTTCAATTGACCGTCAGTTTCAGCCGATCTTACTTGCTCCTCGCGCTTAACGATTGAGAGGGCGACTGTGGTCAGAATTTCTTTTCCTCGTCGATAGATGGTCTTATAACCGACGCCGAGCGGCTCTACCAGATCGTAGCGCCGCGCCATAAGGTCTTCGGGCCAATTATCCTCACCAAGCGCGAACATATTGTTAAAAATACTGATGGAGTCCTCGGGGAGTTCTCGAACCGCATCCATCAAGACCTGCCAGGCTTCGAGCAATGGCTCCCCTTTCTCGCCTTTGGGATGGCAGATTCTGGCGGCAGTCTCGATAAGCAGGCGGCACTCCCTGAGCCGCCCTGCCTCGCGCAGGCCGCGACCCGCGCTCACGTCGGCTAGCTCACGGCTGAGCCGAGCAACTTTGCTGTCCTCGTCACCGCGAACCATCCCCCGCCGCCCCCTGTCCAGAAGCTGTCCAATGCTGTCCACTCAGGTGGCTCGACAGCTATCAGATCGTAGAGCAACTATGACGTAGTTCGCTTTACGGCCACTCGTTTGATGGAGGCGCAGGGAGGGTGATCAACCTGTTCGCGCAACACGACGCGGCAGTCGGTACCTGCCATGAGCAGGACCGCCGTGGTCAAGCCAGAGCCGAAGGACGGGCAATGAGGCCGACTCTCCCCTGGGCGCGTGTGCTGGCACTGGAAAGAAGATGCGCACGGTGTAGCTCGTGAAGGGGAGCGGCCTGGTGGCCGCTCCCCTTCCTATATTCCGAAGTAACCGACCAAGATCAGAAAGGAGACCCACCATGAGTGGGGAGATCGAGCGGCGACGCCACGGCGAGACCGTCCGGCGTCTGCCACCACTGCCGGTGAGCCGGGTCACTGAACACATCGAGGAGGACTTGGCGTACCGCACTGAGTTCACCGTGATGAAGGGCAAGGACATCGCGGCGCGGCTGTCGGATGGGGTGAGTGAGCTTCACCAAGACAACGCCGCGAGCCGGGGCGATGACCCGGTGCTCGCCCAGTTCCACCATCGGATCGAGGCAACGTTCCTCGTGGCCGGGTGCGAGGGCCTGGCCTTCTACATGGAGCACACGGGCAAATGAACGGCACCGTAATCGTCATTCTTGTGCTCGTGGCCATCGTCGAGCTGTTGGTCATCGCGGGTATGGCGGCCGATAAGAAGGAGCAACGCGACGAGCTTGCTCGGCTCCGGAACGAACTCCGTGAGCTACAACGTGACGACGGTCGTTTTGTCGATCAGCTCATGGAGCGCGGACGGCAGGAAGTCGAGCGGCTGGAGGCGTACTACCGGCGCAACCTGTCACCGCACGAGCGGCCAACCGACTTCGGAGGCCACCGTGAGCGATAACTCGATCAAAGGCTGGATGGGGCAGGCGCGCCGAGCCGTGCTTCTTCTGCTCTTGGTAGCGGCAGGAATGCGAATAGCGTGGGCGCTCGTGGCTCCCGCCGTGCCCTTGCTTGTGAGTCTAAACGTGGCGCTGACGGTGCTGTGGATAGCGCTCGTTGGTCGTCGCGGCCAGGGCAAATAAAAGTCTTGACTGTCGCATCAATGCGACGGATAACGAAGAAAGGGGGGTCATTACTTTTCGGGCGGCTCGTGACCACGGCGAGCCGCCCGTTTCGTACCCCGCAAGTAGCTAACGGAGGAGGGTGCAGGGATGTCCAAGAAGGGAGTGCGGGCAAAGATCAGCGGCAAGCAGCGGCGGAGCATCGACGTGGAGTTGATGACGCAGGCGGTAATCGCGCTGGGTAGGGAGCTGGCCGAGCGCAAGCCGGGGCGGAGGAAGATACGCAGGCCGAGGGCGAGGGTAACGGCCAACACGGGGAGGGACTCGTGATGGCGGCGGTCTTGAGCATCCTGCTCGGCGGTGCGGTGATCCTCGGTGTGGTGATGGGCTGGCGTTGGCTAGACGCGCGAGCATGGCGGCGGTCGCTCGTGGCGCTTAGCTTGCGGTTCCCGCGTGGACTGAAGGCCGACGAGGTTAGCGCCTGGCTCGGCATGCTTGGGTCTTTGCGGGTTCCGGTGGCGCTGGAAGCCGTCGCCACGAGCGAGCAGATCGCGCACTACCTGCTTGTGCCGAAGACGCGCCGGGCCGACCTCGTGGCTGGGACACGCGCGGTGCTCCCTCGGCTGCGACTGGAAGACGCGCCAGAGTATGTGGACCGTCAGCCGGTGGCGTGGCGAGTGGCGAGCGAGCTAAGGATCACGCACCTGTCACATCAGCTCGCGGCCGATCGGGCCGAGGCGGCCACGGCGGCGTTTCTCGGGGCGCTCGGGCAGCTTGGGCCGAATGAAACGGTGTACGTCCAATAGGCTACTCGCGGGCATGCGTACACCAAAGCCTAGGGCGGCCAATGATCCGGCACGCGAGCTGGCGCGAGCGGAGAAGGTCAAGCATGCTCAGCCGCTCTTGCAAGCCTCTGGCCGAGTGGCTGTTAAGGCGGCACCAGGGCGCGCGGGAGCGCTGCTTAGCCGGACCTGTGGGACGCTTCGGCTACTCGACGCGCCGGGGGTGGCGGTGGTGCGGCGGTCGGTGCCTGCAAGGCTGGTGATGCGTCGGCTGCTCACGCGGGCTTGGCCCTTGACCGTGTGGCCGGTGAGCATCAACACGCACGAAGCAGCCGGGCTGGTCGGCGTCCCCCTCGGTAAGAGTCTGAGCGTTCCGGGCCTAGTGCTCGGACGGTCACGGCAGCTTCCGCCCGGACAGGTGCCGGGCCGGGGCGGAACCGTTATCGCGGTCAGCAACTACCCAGGGCGATCTGGTCAGCCGCTGGTGCTTAGGCCACAAGACCGGTTGCGTCAGAGTAATTGTCAATACCTGTGGATGGTTGAATTCACTCGGTCTGCTGGAGTTCGATGCCGTACTCGGCGAGCCAGGCAAGCAGGTCATGGCGGCGAGTCCGGACGAGGCTGCCTCCGGTGAACCGGGCGTCATCGGTGACCTCGGCGATCGCCGCCCGAGGCTGGAGGAAGGACTGTGCCGCCTCGTCTGTGCTGAACTCGGCGTCAGCCAGGACCAGGCCGTGCAACGGCGGATCGAAGAGGTCAATGCTCAGCGGCGGGACGCTGAGCCGCCTCTTGGACAGCACCTCTGCTGGGAGTGAGGCGAGCAGGTCGTATTCGGCCGCGGACAGGTAGGTGCTGGTGATCAGTCCCTGCACGTAGCCCGGCCGGCCGGCGGGCACCTTCTGGGTGAGCTTGAGCTCGCAGGCTCCGCTGCCGGAGTAGTCGACCCGCCGCAAGCGCAGGCGCGTCCCCGGCAGGTACCGGTCGGTGATCCGGCGGCTGGCGGTCACGGCCGACGCCGACGGCGGTCCGGCCAGCAAGAAGCGTTTCTCCCGCTCGACCCTGGCGTACTTACCCTCACGGACGGACTCTTCCGGCGGTGTGCCGGTCTGCTCCGTCATGCCGCTGCCGCCTCGGGCCGCTCGACCAGGACACCGCGTTCGAAGCGTGCCCCGGCCCTGACCAGGGCAACGAGGTGGGGTGCGTTCACGGCCCGCCAGCGGTCTTGCGCTGCCTGGATGAGCTTGAACGCCATGGCCAGGCCCGCCGCCCGCGACCCCGGGCCCTTGGTGACCTTGGTCCGGTGCCGGACTGTCGCGAAGGTCGACTCGATCGGGTTAGCCGTCCGCAGATGCACCCAGTGCTCGGCCGGGTAGTCGTAGAACGCGAGCAGCTGATCCAGGTCATCGCTGATCTTCGCGGCGGCCTTGGGGAACTTGTCCTTGTACGCCTTGTCGAAGGCCGTCGCCGCGGCGACGGCGTGGTCCTTGTCCTCAGCGCCCCAGATCTCCGCCAGGGCCTTCTTCGCAGCCGGGTGCGCCGACTTGGGCAGCGCGGACAGGACATTTGCCGTTTTGTGGAACCAGCAACGCTGCTCTTTCGCTTCGGGGAACACCTCGCGCAGCGCGCCCCAGAATCCCAGCGCCCCGTCGCCGGCTGCGAGCATGGGTGCGCGCATGCCGCGCCGGGCGCAGTCGCGCAGCAGGCCGGACCATGACTCCGACGACTCGCGGTACCCGTCCGCGAGGGCGATGAGCTCCTTGCGGCCGTCAGCGCGGACCCCGATCATCACCAGCAGGCAGAGCTTGTGCTCCTCCAGCCGGATGTTCACGTGGATCCCGCCGGCCCACAAGTAGACATAGCCGACGGCGGACAGGTCCCGGGCGGCAAAGGCCCGCTGCCCGGCCTGCCAGGTCTCGGTCAGCTTCGTGATCACCGGGCCGGACAGGCCCGCTGATGAGCCGGGGAACTGGCCCAGCGCGGGCACGAAGTCACCGGAGGACAGGCCGTGCAGGTACAGCAGCGGCAGCACCTCAGTAACCTTCGGGGTCTTGCGCGCCCACGGGGGCAAGATCGCCGAGGAGAACCGCATCCGCTCCCCGGTGCCGGGGTCGGCGCGCTTGTCGTTGACCCGCGGCACGGTCACCTGCACCGCGCCCGCGCTGGTCAGCACCTCCCGGCTCTGGTGATAGCCATTGCGCACCACCAGCCGGCGGCCGTTTTCATCCCGCTCGCCAGCCAGCTGGGCGATGTAGGCCTCCACCTCGGCCTGCAGCGCCTCGGCCAGCATCCGCCGGGCACCCTCGCGCACGATCTCATCGATCAGCGACGACGAGCCATCCTTACCGCCTCGCTGGCCGGGGCAGTCGTCTGGGACTACGGTGAGCATCGGGTTGTACCTTCCCGACCGGCGTTGCACCGCCGATCTTGCTTGAGACCTCGACTAGATCACCGGGAAGGTACACCCCCTTCCCGGCCGATCCACAGATTTCAAGCATTGCTCGCGGGCCTACGCCCGGCAGTCCTACCAACGCAAAAGACCACCCATAGCTGTGAGCGGGGTGGCCTTCCACGAGGGCGTCTTGGCCGATGGTCTAACCTCGACCGACCTGCTAGAACTGGCCCTAGGGGTCACCGGTTCTAGTAAGACGGTCATGGTGGAGGACGGTGGAATAGAACCCACGCCAAGGGCATCTCGCCGGCACTTGGCCTCACGCTGGATGCGGCTCCGGGAAGAGGACCGCACGCCCGGCTCCGGTTGCCCCCGATTCAGTCCATTAACTCTGCATCCGTGCTTGCTGGCGCATCCTGCACCGCTCTGGCGCGTTCTGTGCTTCCCGCGGCAAGCGTTTCCGGGTGATGCTCGTCCAGCGATGACGGCTCCACCCAGAGCCCTCCGGGGCTGAGATAGCGAGAGGGCGCTCACCGGGCATACCACGGGCGGCAAGCCGGCGGCCCGGAGTTTCACGATCGTCGTTTCCAGCTGCTCGAGTTCGCGAGGGGAGAGCGGCGAGCCGAGCCGGGTGACGAGAGAAGGAGGCTGACATCATGCCAAGCCAGGCGATGAAGAATGTGATAGCCGGCCTGAGGAAGGCACGGGACAACCGCGCCGGCCAGGCTCCGCGCACGCTAGCGGAGAGGCGCGCCGACTTTGCCCCCGGCGGTGCGATCTATCCAATTCCCGACGACGTGCAGGTGACCGACATGGTCGCGGGTGGCGTGCAGGCGCACTGGATCGTGGCTCCCGGGGTCGACACCGGCCGGGTTCTCTTGTTCGTGCACGGGGGAGGTTACGACCTCGGGTCGTTGAGCAGTCATGGAGAACTGGCGGCCCGTCTGGGACGGGCCAGCGGAATGCGGGTGCTGGCGGTCGACTACCGCCTCGCGCCCGAGCACCCGTTTCCCGCCGCGTTTGACGACGTGCTGGCAGCATGGCGCTGGCTTCGTACCGATCAGGGCCTGGACGCCGCATCAATAGCGGTGGCCGGAGACTCGGCAGGCGGGGGACTGATCCTCGCCCTGCAGGTGACCCTGCGTGACGAGGGGGAGCCGCTGCCTGCGGCGGCGGTGGTTATGTCGCCGTGGACCGACCTGACCGCATCCGGGGCCTCGATGACCGAACGCGCCGCCGAAGACCCCATTTTCGTCCCTGCGGCGTTTCGTCTCCTGGCCACCCAGTACCTGTCCGGGGCCGAGCCCACAACGCCTCTTGCCTCGCCGCTGTTCGCATCGCTGGCCGGGCTTGCGCCGCTGCTGATCCAGGTGGGCTCGGCCGAGCTCCTGCTCAGCGACTCCGAGCGGCTCGCCGCGGCGGCGGCCGACGCCGGGGTGGACGTTACCTTGCAGGTCGGCGACGGACTGCCGCACGTCTACCAGCTCATGCTCGGCACTCCCGAAGCCGCCGAGGCTACCGAGCAGATCGGGAACTTCCTGCAGACCCGGGTGCGCAGCCGACAGGAGGTAGGTGTGGTGCAACGGTGGAGCTGACGCGGTTTCGGGTGCGGCCGGAGCGGGCGGGCGCGCTGCTGGCGGCGCGGCCGGGGATGCTGGCGGACTTCCGCGCGGATCGTGCCGGGTTCGCCGGTGCGCAGTTGGTCCGCCTGCCCGATGACCAGCGGCTGGATATCGTCACGTGGCGCTCGCCGCAGGATTTCGCCGCCTCCCGCGCGAAGGGAGCCAACCTTCCGGGCATCAAGGCGTTCTTTGACGCGATCGACGAGCTCGTCAGCGCCGAGCAAGGCGAGATCGCCGACGGCGGGCAGTCCTGATAACCGCGTGCGGATGAGTTCCGAACCATTTACCGGAAAGGCAGTGTGATCGCGATGGCCGGGTGTAAGAGCAGCAAAACGGTCATGGTCTTGGCGGACCCCCTCAACGACTTCCTGAGCGACGGCGGCAAGGTCTGGCCGCGCGTCGAGGAGGCGGCGGAGTCAGCCGGGCTCCACCAGCACCTCGACGCCGCTGGGAGCTGATTACCCGTGGTGACTGCGGCGGTCGTTGCGTGCTGCACGTTGCTGGCCCTGGCGCCGCTGCGCCGGCCGTTTGCCCTGGGCGTCATGAGCTGGTTTCTCAGCTCCCTGCTCAACGAGCTGCCGTTCTTTGTTTTCTACCTGCTCCTCGTCTCGACGCTGCTGGGCATCGGCCCGGGCGGTCTGGACTCGCCCACCGACTGGGCGGCGGCTGGCCTGACTGTCGCGGCGACTGCCGGGCTCGCGGTCGTCGCGTGGCGGGGGCTGCGGGCGGGCCCGGCGGCCGGCCGCGCGCTGAGCGAGGGCCTGGGCGCCGGGTGGCGCACCGACCTGGAGAACGCGGGGGTGGCAGCCCGGCTGCGCCGCCGCCTCCCGCTGGCCCGCATCGTGTTCGGGCCGTTCTTCTTCCGCCGGCGCGATGTCGAGCGAGTGGCCAACATCAGCTACGGGGACGCGGGCCGGAAGAACCTGCTCGATCTCTACCGCCACCGCGCCCATCCGCCGGGCGGCCCCGTCCTGGTGCATCTGCACGGGGGATTTCTGTTCATGGGGAAGAAGAACCGCGAGGCGCTGCCCCTCCTGTACTCGCTCGCGAGCCAGGGATGGGTATGCATCAGCGCGAACTACCGGCTGCGCCCGGCCGCCACGTTCCCTGATCACCTCATCGACGTCAAGAAGGTGATCGCCTGGGTGCGAGAGCATGGCCACGGGTACGGCGCCGACCCCGCGGTGGTGTTCATAGCGGGCAGCTCCTCGGGTGGCCACCTGGCCGCTCTGGCCGCCCTCACCCCCGGCGACCCGGCCTACCAGCCCGGTTTCGAGGACGCGGACACCTCGGTCACCGCCGCGATCTGCCTGCACGGCTACTACGGCGATCCCGCCGCGCAAGAGCAGTCACCCTTCCTGCCCCTGGCCTACGACGGAACAGGCGCCCCGCCGTTCTTCATCGCCCACGGTGACCACGACACACTGATCCCCGTCGAAGCCGCCCGCCTGTTCGCCGGGAAGCTGCGGCCACCTCAGCCAACCCGGTCATCTACGCTGAACTGCCCGGCGGGCAGCACGGGTTCGACCGGTTCCACTCCCTCCGCTTCGACACCGTCGTCGGCGCGATCGAGGCCTTCACCGCCTGGGTCAGGTCACGCGAGATCACCCCATGACCCACAGGTGGCTCTCGCCGGTTCAACGCCATCGTGTAAGCCAGCAGGGCTCCGGGGTAGCGAGCGACGCGACGGTCGGCACCCTGACGGTCCTGGATTCCGGCGAGGCATCGCTGCCTGTCCCGCCGGCTCGGCAGAAGATTCTCCTGGCGGCGATGCTCATGCGCGCCGGACGCGTGACGCCTCAGGAGGGGCCTGGCTGCTGATGAACGGGACGACGGCCAGCAGCAGGACAACGCTGGTTACCTCAGCAAGAACGGTTACCGGCACCACGCTCGCCTGGCGTGCTGCCAGCCCGGCCGCGTAGTCCGAACCTGGCGCGCCGAACTGGCCGCCGAACGCCGGCGCCGCGCGCAGGCCGCCCGCCACAACGGCACCGCGGACATCGCCGGCCTGGCCCGCCAGCTCGGCTACGCCGATCCCCGGTCCGCGAGCCGCACACTGCGACGATGGCGCGACCAGGCGCCTTAGGCCCCGGCTGCCGATTCTTCCGGTGTGCTTTCCTGCCGTGACACGGATTGCTGGCGCATCCGGCACCGTTTTGGCGCGTCCTGTGCTTCCCGGCGGCAAGCGTTCCCGGTGATGCTCGTGCTACCACGACCGCGGCACCACAACCGCCGGGGCCGGGCCAGACCCATCGACTGGAGAGGCGGCACCGTGGCTGCGGTAGCCCGCTGGTGCTTCCGGCACCGTTTCGCCGTCTTTGCCTTGCGGGCCGCCGCGCTGGCCGTCCTCGCTGTCGCTGGCGGCACGGCTAAGAGCAGGTACAACAGCAGCTTCCCGGTGTCCGGATCGGGCTAGGCGAAGGCAGTGGCCCTGCTGCAGAAGGAGTGGTCTGCCGCACGTCTACCAGCTGATGCTGGGCACTCCCGAAGCGGCCGGGGCAGATCGGGAACTTCCTGCGGGCCCGGCAGCAGATGCCCTGGCGCGGCTGATGCCCTCTTTCCACTCGATCGCGGGCCCGCTCATGTGTTGCAGGAATGCTTTGGATGGAAACAGGAGGCAGGTGCGGTGGAAACGGTAGAGCCGACGCGTTTTCGGGTGCGGCCGGAGCGGGCGGGCCCGCTGCTGGCGGTCGCCGTCCGCGGGGCGGGCGGCCGGTGCTAGCAGTCGCGCTGGCTCTCGTGGCTGCCCTTGGCTATGGCAGCTCGGATTTTACTGCCGGGCTGGCATCTCGCGGTGCCGATGTCCTGCGGGTCGCCTTGCTCGCCCAGGCGGCCAGCGCCGTTATCGTGCTGGCCGCGGTAGCGGCCGTCCTACCGTGGCCACATGCCCCGGCGCCCTCAGCCGGGGCGCTGGTGTGGGGAGCGGCGAGCGGTCTGGGCGAGGCGGCGGGTGCGCTCGCGCTGTATGCGGGGTTCCAGCGGGCGCCGTTCAGCGTGGCCGGGCCGCTGAGCGCGGTCGCCGCGGCGGGATTCTCGGTGCTGGCCGGTGTGCTGCTGGGTGAGCGGCCCGTACCGCTGGCCCTGGCAGGTATCGGGTTCGCGCTGCCCGCGATCGCCGCTGTGTCCTACAGCGCCGCTCCTGCCGGGACCCGCAGCCATGGGGCCGCCCGGTCGTGGGCCGGGGTGGGGTGGGGGCTAGCCGCCGGGGCCGGGTTCGCCCTGCTGTTCATCGCGCTGAGCCAGGCAGGTGCAAGGAGCGGCCTGTGGCCGGTGGCAGTTTCGGAAGCGGCGGCGGCTGCGGTGCTCGCCGCG
>Ga0099829_10000356_pt1 | contig 23890 bp, 3 predicted proteins | sample CZO8metaG_3_FD_79336 | JGI IMG/M metagenome (GOLD analysis project Ga0099829, IMG submission 79336) | Vadose zone soil microbial communities from the Eel River Critical Zone Observatory, Northern California, USA - CZOApr15con2H2.8 metaG | ecosystem: Environmental > Terrestrial > Soil > Vadose...
TCAAAACCGTCCGCGGTTGGGAAGGGCGTCTGCAGAGCCTTCACGTGAATAGAACCGGTCTTGTAGTGCCGGTCCCACATGACATACGTGCCATCGGCCTGGGATATTGCAGAGCCGCTAAGAACCGAGGCGCCACTGGTAGGATCGGTTGTCGTAATTGCCGTGCCGCTGGCATCAGTCCTAACAACCAACACACCGGGCACAGGCTGATAAGTCGGCTGCGACGGATCTGAACCCCACACGACCTGCGTCACTCTTCCTTTGATCACGCCGGGAAGCGGGATGCCAGGACGTATCAGGTTGTATTCCCAAACCAAGACCTGTTCGGTAGCTTCAGCCAGGCCAATCACGGCATCGCCTAGCGGATCGAATACAAGACCAATCGCGAAGTCGCTGAAACCCGGGAACGGCGGCGAAGCGGTAACAACTTTGCCCGTAGAAGGCTCTATAAAGGCATGATCCATGGTCTCAAAGGCAACCAACTTGTCGCCGTGCAGCCGGCGGTACACATAATAGAAACTATTGTCAGGAGCGTCGGCGGGCTTGGGAAAGACCAGCTTCACATCTTTTTTCAGAACCGGTTTTTGGGGTGAGGTAATCCTTAGTCCCATACCGAAATGGGCATCGGGATTGTCGGGACGCTCGGGGAACTCGGCTGGACCAAAGGTTTCCAGCTTGAATACTGCACCCTTGTCTAAAGCGCCTTCGGGGATGCGCAACTCGGTTCCATTGGGACCAGTAACCACGCCTCCGCCTGGGCCTACGGCAACGCTGCCGTCGGCGGCGACAAACTGGCTTCGGGTAAAGCTGGTCACGTTGCCCTGAGGATCAGTGATGGTTACCTGCAAAATGTCGTCGATACTTGCGGGGATTACGGCGTTCAACGAGCCGTCGTTGGCGAAGGTAAATGAAGAAACAATCCCGTTGGTGGCATCAATGATCAGAATCGTTGTCCCGGCAGGCAACGAGCCCGCCGGAGCCGACACCGTGACATTGCCGTTGGCATCGGGCATCGAGAAGACAATCTTGTTGGTGTCATACACCGGCGGCGTGTTGGATGCGGTGGTGAAGGTAACCGTCGGAACGGAGATCGAACCGCCGAAGACGTCGGCCAATCCTGAGGCTTGCAACGTGTATTGGGTCGAGGGCTGCAACGCGGCCTGCGGAATCACTGCCAAACTATTGCCGCTGACCGAGAGCACGAAGTGCACGGGCACCACCTGGTTGTTAGCAACGGCGCCCTGGAAGAGCTTTATGTTGTCCGTGGTAACGGATGCGGGCTTGACCGGCGCAGAGGTGGTGATCTCGATCTGAGTGGTAACCGAAACAGCGGTTGCGCCGTTCGCGGGCGTGACCGTAGCGGTCGTTGTAGCGCCGGTGAGTGCGATGTTCAAATTCGCGGTCTGGCCAGCGGTGACGGCGGTGGATGCGGAACCCTGCAGCGATGTATCCGGAACCTGAGCCTGCAGATTCGCAGAGCCGGGCAGGGCGGGCACGATGTATGAACCATCCAACCCGGAGAAGCTGATGAACGGCAGACTGTCGGTGCGAACCACGGCCTTCACCGGGCCGGCGGTCGAGGAGGTAACACCGGCGACGAAGCCAACCGGCGATCCTGATTTGTAAAATACGTAACGCCCTTCCTGCTTAATGCCCGGCAGACCCGGATACGCCGTCGAAACGATCGTGCCGTTTTGCAGTGTGCCGAGTGCGACCACAGTTAAGTAGGGCACATCGTCAATGCGCTGCACGCGGGCGATCAAAAGAGTATCTGCCGGCGAGACGCCGGTCGAGGCGGCGCTGAGTTCCGCGCTGGTATTCAGAGTCTGCCCGGAAAGATCAACCACGACCTCCGCCAGCGGGGTCAATCCATTCGAGGTTGGATCGAAGGCAGAGAGCGCGACCGCGGCGATGGAGATATCCGTATTGCTGGACCGAGATCCGGCTGCGACTGTAAGGGACACGTTGCCGTCGGACAGGGTTAGCGCATCGTTACCGCCCACTTGCCCCCGGACCGATTCCCTGCCGGCCAAAATATCCAGGTGCACATCTCCGTTACTCAACTGACCATTCTCGAAGGTCTTAGAGGGCGTGATGGGAAATTGCGCGGCAAGGCTTGCGCCGGTTGGGACCGGGACCTGGAACAGGAGAACATCCTGCAAGCGCTGCTCTTTGGAGGCGACCTGGCCCGAGGTCAGATTGAATGTTTCTGTTGTCGCGGCCTGGACCACGGTTCCCGAAGGCAACGGGGTCGACGACTGCATGGCCAGACTTCCCACCGCGGTTCCACCTGTTGGAGGCAGCGAGGGAGGACTGACCAAGCTTGTGGTGGTGGCCGTGGATGGAATCAAGACCATGGCAGTTCCACTCAGAACCTCACCCGGACCCGAAATGGTAATGGGAGGATTGAGTTGGTCTACTTGCACCAGCGAGTAGGCGCCGACTCCCGGCAAACTCAAAGCGAGGTTGCCGCTTGCATCGGTCGCCAGGTTCGGAGCCACCATGACCCAGGAATGAACCGTGGGATGATACGTCACCAAGTGCAGCGTCTGTTGCGCAGGCAGCTTGGAGATGGCCGTGTTCAACGAAGCGCTGGTGGTTGCGCCTGCGCGCAAGTCGAAGGAGACCAGCGGAGACCATCCTAAAGGCAATAATCCAGGCAAGCCTTGCGGAGATAGACCCGTGAGCTGGAAGGGTGTAGATGCGCTCACTGCTCCGGCTGGGACACTAATACTAACCGTACCAGCGGCAAGGGTCCCGCCGGTCGCATCAATATTGGTGGAGGAAGCCAGCGGGGTCAGACGCGCGTCAATGGGCACAGTGCCAACACCGGATTGAATTGCCACCTGGCGCTCGACCGCAGTCATTGGCCCGGCAGTACCATTAGGGTCGGCTTGCGCGAGCAGGAAAATTTGAGCATCGTTGGCCGGCAGCGAATAGCGGCCTTGGTCGTCGGTTGTAGCGTTCTGGCTGGAGCCGATGATGCTGACGTTAACTCCGGGCAAAGGCAATCCGGTAACGTCAGAGAGAACCTGTCCGACCACAACGCCATCGGCAACCACGCTGACTCCACGAAAAGCTGTCGCAGTGTTGCCTGCGGTGTCCGTGGCTGTGACCGCAATCGTGACGGTATCTCCTGGAACCGCACCCGACGGGACGGAAAGAGTGGCCTGGTAAGGACTGCTGGTGAATGTCCCCAATGGACTTCCATTGACGCTGACCACAAACTGCGCTACCGCAATATTATCCGTGACCGTTACGCTGAATGGACCGGGATGCAATTTCGAGATGGAAGTGGGAGTGGTCAACTGGATGACAGGAGGAATGGAATCCTGGGTCACAAGCACCGTGGCCTGGCCGGAGCGGCTCAGCACATCGGTTGCGGTGGCGACCAGTTGATTGTCGCCTGGGTTCAAAGGAACCGACACTATCGAGAACGTGGCGTTCAATCCATCGCCAGAAGGCTGGACTGCAGCCGCGACTCCGTTCACCTGAACGCCGGCGAGAGCAGGACTTGCCACCGTACCATTCACGGAGATGCCCGTATTCCTGGTCAAGCTCCCCGAGGCAGGCGAAGTAATGACGATGGTGGGCGGCTGGGTGGCAATGAGTACACTTGCTGTCTGCTGCGTCGAATTCCCTGCTGCATCGGTAGCCACCACCACGAAAGTGTGCGGCCCGTCAGGCAACGATGCCACCGAGAGCTGCCAGGCATTCTGGGTCACGGTTGCGGGTATGCCATCCACGGTGACTGTGGTCGCGGTGTCATCCTGCACCGTTCCCTGCACAATCACCGGCAGTGAGCCCAGCACCGCACCCGCAGAAGGCGCTGCGATCGAAAGAGTGGGAGGCGTCCGGTCCAAAGTGACGTGGACGGTTTTCGTGCTGACATTTCCCGCAGCATCGGTCGCCACCAGGGTAATGGTATTAGGCCCGTCGCTGGACATGGTCACGCTCTGGCTGAACGCTCCACTGGTCACCGGAGCCGGACTGCCGTTGATGGTCAGAGTGACCGGCGCGGCGTCTGTCACTGTGCCCTGGACGATCTGCGTGGCCTGGTTTGTGATCAACCCATCCGGCGGAGTGGTAACGGTGATGACCGGCGGCACCGAATCAATGACCACCGGAACCTGGGCTGTTCCAACATTTCCAGCGGCGTCATGGCTGGTTGCGATTATGTTGAGCGGGCCATCCACCACCGGGATTTGGGTACTGAATGTACCATCCGGGTTCAACATCGTGGAGATGCCGTTCACATCCGTCATGGTGGGTGAGGCGTCAGCAACCGAGCCGGTTACAGTAATCACCGGTCCTTTTATATAAGCGCCGGCCTGAGGACTGAGTATGTTTACAACCGGAGGGGTTCGGTCAACGTGAACATTGACCGAAGCATGGCCGACGTTGCCGGCGGCGTCGGTAGCCACGGCTTGCAGGGTTTGTAGCCCTTCGGTAGGCAGAGGAACAGTGGCCGTAAATTGACCACCACTGACCGGAACACTGACACCTTGCACTTGCAAGGTAACCGGCGACGCATCAGTAACGGTGCCGGAGACCACAATGGTCTGCTGGTTGCTATAGCTTCCATCCGGAGGCTGTGCGATGGTGACCTGCGGCGGAATGGTATCCAGAATAACGTGGACTGCCGCTGTGCTCTGGAGCCCGGCGCGGTTCACGGCGATAACCTGGATCGGGTTCGGACCTTCGGTAAGCGGCACCGCGCAGTTGAAATTACTGAGTTGTCCAGATTGCGGAGTCAGTGTCGCGGGAACCGCAGTTGCACCGACCATGCATTGCACGGCTGTCTGCGGATCAATGTCCTGCACGGTCCCCGTGACTTGCACCGGGGTTTGCCGCAGATAAATACCATCGGCAGGAGAGGTAATGATGAGCACCGGAGCGTGAGTATCAATGAGAACGCTTCTGGTTTGCGCCGTCGAGTTCCCTGCTGCATCGGTGGCCACGACGGTAAAAATGTGCAGGCCATCGGGCAAAGATGCCGAGAGGCTCCAGGTATTCTGGGTCACGGCTGCCGGTGCGCCATCCACGGTAACAGTAGTGGCAGTGTCATCCTGAACCGATCCTTGCACGATGACCGGCAATGAGCCCAGCACAGCACCATCAGAAGGCGCTGTGATCGAAAGATTGGGCGGCGTGCGATCCAAGGTGACATGAACTGTCTGCGTGCTGGAATTTCCTGCAGCGTCGGTGGCAACAAGAGTGAAGGTGTTGACGCCGTCGGCGGGCATGGTCACGATTTGGCTGAAGCTTCCATTAGTAACCGGAACCGGATTGCCGTTGAGCGTCAGAGTAAACGGCGACGCATCGGTCGCGGTGCCTTGGACGGTTTGAGTAGCCTGGTTTGTGATCAATCCATCCGCGGGAGCGGTGATCGTAATCGCCGGCGGCACAGAATCAACAAACACTCTTCTCTCGCTGGTTGTACTGTTTCCAGCGGCGTCTCGGGCGGTTACGATGATATCCACGGGACCATCCGCAACCGGGATCTGGGTATTAATATCATTCCCGTTCAGCGTGATGGGAACCCCATTCACCTGCAAGGTCGTAGTGAACGGCGAGGCATCTGTAATTGCGCCCGCTAAGGTAATCACCGGACCGTGGAGATAGGCGCCATCTGCAGGTTGGGTGATCGCCACAACCGGAGGAGTCCGGTCAACGTGAATGTTGATCGAAGCCTGGCCGACGTTGCCGGCGGCATCGGTAGCAACGGCTTGCAGCGCTTGCAGCCCCTCCGTTGGCAGAGGAACAGTCGCGGTAAACTGATTTCCGTTGATGGTGGCACTTACCCCCTGCACCTGCAGCGTGACCGGAGTATCGTCAGCGACCGTGCCGGAGACCGCGGCGGTCTGCTGATTGGTGTAGCTTCCATCAGCAGGCTGCGCGATGGTGATCTGCGGCGGAGTGGTGTCCACGGTGAAGGTGGAAGAATCGTGGCCGGTGTTTCCTGCCAGGTCGCTGATTTGCGCCGACAGCGTATTAGCACCCTGGCCAAGAGTAGCGCTTCCAGTCAAATCTGCCGAGGCCGAGTTAGGACCGACCGCAAACAAACTAGTGATGTCTGTGCCGTTCGAGGTCACCTTGAAGGTCGAGAGGTTGAGGTCCGGATCCGCGAACGTGATATTCACATGCGGGCTCGTGGTGGCAACAAAAGAACCGTTCACAGGAGCTGTAATGTGGATATTCGGAACTACATTATCGATAAAGAAGGTAATCGACGCAGTTGCCGGGTTCCCAGCTTTGTCTTTGATTGCTGCGCTCAGGGTGTGGCTGCCGTCAGCCAGAGAAGGCGTGGTGCCGGTGGCGCCGGTCGCGGTCGTCGAGAGCGCGAGTGGACTGCCATCCAGAGTCGCCTGGAAGGTCGTCAGGTCCAATGCCTGATCATCGCTGTAGGTGATACCAACGTTCATGCTCGGCCCGCGGCTGTGACTGTTGTTCACCGGCTGATTGATTGCGATCACCGGAGGAACCGTGTCTACTGTGAACGTTGATGAGTCGTGGCCAGTGTTTCCTGCAAGGTCGCTGATTTGCGCCGACAGAGTATTGGCGCCCTGGCCAAGACCAGTCAGGTCGGCCGATGCTGAACTGCCGCCAACCGTGAACGAGCTGGTAATGTCGGTGCCATTCAGGGTGACCTTGAAGGTGGATAAGTTAAGGTCCGGGTCTGAATAGGTCACATTGACATGCGTGCCCGTAGCCGCCAAAAAGGAGCCGTTCGGCGGAGCCGTAATATGAATGTTCGGAGTTGCGCTGTCTATGAAAAAAGTAACGGAAGCGGTCGCCGGATTTCCGGCTTTGTCTTTGATGGACGCGTTCAGGATGTGGATGCCGTCGGCCAGAGAAGATGTGGTGCCGGTGGCGCCGGTCGCGGTCGTCGAGAGCGCGAGTGGACTGCCATCCAGAGTCGCCTGGAAGGTCGTCAGGTCCAATGCCTGATCGTCACTGTAGGTGATACCAACGTTCACGCTCGGCCCGCGGCTGTGACTGTTGTTGGCCGGCTGGTTGATCGCAATCACGGGAGCAACCGTATCCACAGTGAACGTGGAGGTATCGGTGCCTACAGTGCCGCCGGTGTTCTTCAAGCTGGCTACGATTTTGTTTGAACCATTCGGGAGCGCCGTGCTCGCAGTTAGAGTGGCATCGGCTTCGTTTGCACCTTTAGTGAAGAGGCTGGTCCGGTCTACCCCATTGATGAGCACTTGCAGACTAGAAAGATCAAGGTTCGGCCCCTGATAAAGCACCTTGACTGCAGGAACATTCGTATTTATGAACGAGCCATTGGCCGGCTGAGCCACTTGTACTTGGGGCGGCTGTAAAGAGACTGTGAACTGCGCGCTGGTGTGGCCGGTATTTCCGGCGAAGTCCTGTACGGATGCCGCGAGAGTATGTGTGCCGGCGCTGAGAGCCAGACTCTGCGGTAGATCAGCCGTCGCACCGGTCGCTGTTTTGGCGAACATGCTGGTGCGGTCCACGCCATCCAAAGTCACGACGAGTGTGGAGGTGTTCACGCCGGAAGCAACAGGCTCTCCGCCACCAACCAGGTCGGCATATTGCACGGCGAGATGGGGGGTAGCAATGTTGATGGTCGAACCCGGCACCGGGGAGACAACTGTAATCTGCGGCGGAGTGTGATCGGCATTGGTGCCGAAGAGGGTGATGGTCAGATAAGCGCCGGACGGGCAGTGACCGTGGTCATCATCATCGCCCTTGTCTTTGTCCTTGTCCTTATCCCGGTCACCGTTGCGGTCATGATCTTTCTTGTCGCGGTCCTTATCCTGATCATGCTGATCTTTATCGCCCTCATGCCGGCTGCTGGATTCGCTATTGGACGCAGTTGACTTTTTCTCTGAGTCGCTTCTATCCCGATCTTTGTTTTTGTCCCGGTCCTTATCCCTGTCTTTGTCTTTATCTCTATCTTTGTCCTTGTCAACGTCATCCCCGCCCCCGCCGCTGGCCAGCTTGACCTCCAGCGTTGTGGTGGGAATCAGATTGACATTGCGATCCAACACAAAAACCTGTTGGTTGAAATCCGATGGACCGGCAACCTGGACGCCGTTGATGCTGATCCAGGCTGCGGAGATGCGATTGCAACCGTTGGCCTGGCCGTTTTCAATGTGCAGGTCGAAGGGCGAGGCAAGCCAGGCGGGAACGGTAACGGTATCTACATAGTCGTTAGGGGGGCCACTGGTGCGCAGGTATTGCTTGGGCCCAAAGATAATCACGCCCGTGGGAGTGCTGGAACCGCCACCACTGAAGAACATGGGCTCAGGAGCGGCGAAGGCAGCAAGTGTGGGCAAACTATTGCGAGAACTTTTGAGAGCAGTTGCGTTGCTATCTTCCCCCGGACGAGCCGTTGCATGCGGACGGGGGGCAGGGCTGCCGCTAGAATAACGAACTGCCGGCCCCAGGAACATCGGCTCTGCACCGAAACTGGAAAGCGGGGTCAGCGCCGTCAGATATACCAGGACCAAGGCCGTAAGTTGCTTGATTGCGGATTGTTTCTGGCCTGCGCGCACACACCTAACGTGCGAGTTGGCCCGGGGTGAACTCATATTTCAATCACCAAATTTCTTTTTCTACAAAACTCGTTTACAGCCTTGCGTCTTTGCGCAAAATAAAAAATTGGCCGCTTTTGCCTTTTACACCTAGTTAATGTTGATTGACCAAACGCCACCAATCAGAGCATAGGGAGTGATTCCGGTCCCGTTCGGCTGCGATCCCAGCAATTGCACATTGGCCGTGCCCACCGAAGCGCCTGCCGTGGAATAGGTCAGGGTGATACTGCCGTTGGTCACCGTGAACTGCTTGAAATTACCGCTCCAGGTCGAGGTGGTGCCATCCACAATGGTCCCACCGGTTGAACCAACGCAATTGAAGTTGGGGTCACGCGTCGCGCAGAAAACTGTTGTCGCCAGCACCACTGTCCCATCGGGAACGGTATTGCCGGCCGAATCCTTGATACCTGTGAAAGTAACTGTGCCGGTCGTATTTGGCCCGTTGAGCGACAAGCTGGCGGGACCGCTAGCCGTCGCAGAGGTCGCCCCATGCAGATTTACGCTGCCTACCCCCACAGCGATAACAGTCAATACACTGGTCCCGGAACCGTCGAGTGGGAGCACCGAGATGTTGGCTACCTGGGTTTGATTCACGCCTGAGACTATCCCTTGATCGGAATAGGCGGCGTGTACTTGACCACCTGCGACTGTGAACACCGAATATCGTCCGTCGTTTGGCAGCGGCGTACCGTCGCCGGGCGACGTTCCGGCCGAGAGGATTTGCCCGCCCGCAGAGCCTATGCAATTAAAATTGACGTCACGAGCAGTGCAAAAAGCTGCGGTCAGCGCCACTTTCGCCCCATCGGGTACAGGAGTGACCCCATCGGAGTCGAGTAATCCGCTGATGGTGATTTGCGTAAGGTGATTTCCACCATCGGAGAAAATATCTGCGGGGTTGGCGGCCACAGTGGCAGCAGCGGGAGCCAGCAATTGCACCGAGATTGTGGCCACATTGTAGGGGCTGATAATCGTTCCCTGGGGCGTTGCGCTCAATACTTGTATGGTTGCGGTGCTCTGGCCGCGGGCCACACTGACCCCTTGGGATGAGTACTGCGCGACTACCTGTCCATTGGTAACCGGGAATAACTGGTAGCGGGAATCGGTGGCCAGAGGAGTTCCGCCCAGGATCTGGCCGCCAGCCGAGCCTATGCAGTTAAAATTGGCGTCACGCGAACCGCAAAAGGCGGCTGTCAGCGCCAGCAGAGTACCATCCGGGACCTGCTGTCCGGCAGCATCCCGGAGATGAGAGAAGGTAACTGTCGAGCGGTAGTCCCCGCCATTGGAATGAATCGCGGTTGGACTGGCCATGCCCTGTCCGGAAGTCAAACCGGCCAGCGCGACGGGAACAGCTCCTAACGAATACGCATTCTGCGGATTGCCCGATGATGCTGCTTCCAACAGAACTACATTGGCCTGCTGTATCTGCCCAACATTGGAAGTGACATTCTGATCGGCATAAGTCACCGAGACATTTCCGTTTTGAACGGTGAAAACTCTATACCTGGAATCATTGGGAGAAGGCGTGCCGTCAATAATCTGTCCTCCGGCGGAACCTATGCAATTGAAGTTCCGGTCCCGTGCCGCGCAGAAAAACGCTGACGCAACTACGGTCGAGCCATCCGGCAGCGGATTTCCAAATGCATCCAGAATCGGGCCAAAGGTAACGGTTGCCAAATGAATGCCACCGTCGGCCAGAACCGAGGTGGGCTGCGCCGATCCCACTGCATTATTCGGGCCAAGCACCTCGACTGGCATAACTGCCAATGCATAGGCATCAATACTGTAGCCGCTGGGGTTGGCCATCCGGAGTTGAATGTTGGCTGTGTTGACCTGACCAGCACTCGGCGCAGAGCTGTTCAGGATGGAGTAGGTTGCAAGTGCTTCTCCGAGGTTGAGGGAGTACACCTGCTCTCCATAATTGTTAGTAACATTGTTTCCTCCCATTGTGCCGCCGCTGGAACCTATGCAATTGAAATTAAAATCCCTGGAGCCGCAGAAATTAGCGGTCATTATCAGGTTCGCACCGTCAGGCACCAGGTTGGCGCGGGTATCGTGCACGTGGTGCGCGACCACCTGCACCAAGGGAGCGGTTGGAAACACGTAAGGAACGCTCGTGGGTGAAGCGCTCAATTCAGAGGCCGCGGCACTGACCAGGGTGATAGTCCCCACGCCGATGGCATAATTGTTGATGGCATAGCCGTTGGAGTCAGCGGCGCGAACCTGGATTGATGCCGTGTTGGTGCCAGCGGTTCCGACCTGCAATCCCGCATCTCCGTAGTCGCCAGCTACGGTTCCGTTGGTCACCGTAAATACCTGCTGGCCATAGTTATTCGGTGTCCCGCCAGAAATTTGTCCGCCGGCCGAGCCAATGCAATTAAAGTTAGGATCACGCGAAGCGCAGAAGCTCACCTCCACCACTACGCGAGCACCATCGGGCAGAGGATTCCCGGAAGCATCCTTTAGCTGAATGGTGAAGTGGCTGTGGTGATCGCCGCCATCGGCATAGAGCGAATCCGGCGCCGGCATGACGACGGCCTGATCGGCAGAGGAGCGGACATTAATATCAATCGTCCCGGCCGCCTGCGTGCCTAAGATATTGCCATTGGCGTCGGCCGCCTGGAGCTGCACCACTGCCAGTGCACCAAAGAGCGGTCCGGGAGTTACCACATCGCTGCTGTAAGTCGCAGTGACCGTGCCATTTGTAATGGGGTAAACGTGAAACGCCGCGTTGTTGGCTGCAGGAACTCCGTCTGTCAGAACACCACCTGCGGAACGAATAGGTCTGCCTACTGGATCCTTGGAAGCCATGTCGGTCGCGCTGAGCGCAATTTGGGCGCCATCGGGGACGCGCGTTCCGTTGATGTCGCGAATATCGGTAAGCGTCAAAACCGTGGTACCCGGAGTCGAGCCATTGACGATGACCGTGGGTGGGTTGGCGGTGATGGTTGCCGAGTGCGCCACCAGGGTCCTATCGGCCGGAGGCACAATGGTGAATGTGGCAACAAACTGCGAACCATCGGTGAACGAAGCCACCACGGTATACGTGGCGCCCGGCTGGATGAAGCCATTATCGCTGGCAAACAACGTCAGGGTGGCCCCGGTCGTTACCGGGAAGTTGGCGGTGCCATCAGTGCCGTTCAGCAGCGGAGAAGCAATATCAACCGCCACGCCGAGTGCTCCGCTGCCAACTCCAAGCCGCGTGCTGCGGGTACTCGGTCCCACTAAGTCAATGTAAGAAATCTGGCGGGTTACTCCCTTGCCGACCGAGAGGCTCGCAGTAAATACCGCGTCAAGCTGTCCGTCGGGTGAGAGCCCGTTTGAACCGCCGCCCACGCGGTCAACCAGGTTGCCCTGATAAACAAGCGACGTTGACCCCGAAGAAGGCGGAACTGATGGCGTCCTGCGAACAAAGATGGTGGTGGTTGCGCTGCGATTGCCAACTACATCCACCGCATCCAGCAGCAATTGGTCATCTACCGACGCAGTAATATTGGTGGCAAAAGAGCCGTCGGCAGCGGCATGCACACTTGCAAAAGCCCCATTGACGGTGTCCTTGATCTCCACTGTGGAGTTGCTTTCAACCGCCCCGGAAGTTGAGTGAACGAGCGATATCCCTCCATTGGGCGGCTCTGCATTGATGAGCGCAGCATTGGGGGCCGCGGGCGGTTTGGTCTTAACGTTAATCGTGACCGTTGCCGAGCCCGTTTTCGCGCCCGCTGCAAAACCGGTTACCGTAATCACTTGCTGGCCATCCGCCAGAGAAGCGAGACTCAACGTTGCCTGATAAGGCGCGCTGGAAACTGAAACCGTCTGCGTTCCAATGGTGAAATCAACTCGCAGGACCGGTTGCGATACAGAAGCCTGCACCAGCACGCTATCGCGGAAGAAAGCCCCATTTGCGGGAGAGGTAATCGTGACCACCAGCGGGTGATTGTTCACGATAACGTCAATTCCCGCGCCGGGCGCGCCAACGTTGCCGGCCACATCTGTGGCTTGCGCAGTCAGGGTATGCGGCCCATCGGGCAGAATGTTGGTATCAAGATTAAGTGTGAAATTCGCACCAGCGAATGTGGTTACAAAGTGGCCGTCCATCAGCAACGCGATGCTGGCCACTCCTGAAGTCAGGTCAGAGGCGGTTGCGCTCAAGGCGACGCTACCCTGAATGATCTGCCCTTCGGTGACTCCGCTGATCTGGGCCGGGGTGGGTGGGGTGACATCAACAGTAAACTTTTGTCCTGAGAGAGTACCCACATTCCCTGCTCGATCCGCCACACCGGCGGCAACCGTGTGAACTCCGTCAGAAAGATTTGCCGCCTGGAAGCTCAGTTGTCCCGTAGCAACCGTCTGGTTATCGAGCACCAGAGTTGCGGTTGAGTAGTCCACGCCACTCAAGGCATCGATAGCCGAGAACGCAATCACGGGATTGGCGACATTCACAAATGCACCAGCACCCGGCGCGTCGAAGTGCAGCACCGGCGGGATGGTATCCAGGCTGGCAAAGGTGCTGGTGTAAGCGCTGGTTTGGACATTGCCACTCAGGTCCTGCTCGCCGTTCTCGCTCACATTAAATATTGTGTTCAGCGGCAAGGCGCTGCTGGGAGTGAAGGTGACAACATTCGGCGAAGTCAAGACTGATGTCCCCGGCACATTTACGCCGTTCGCGGTCAGTTGCACGACTGAAGTCAGGTTGGTGTTGGCGCTCAACGCCTCATTAAAGGTCAGCGCAATGGAGCTGCCGGGCGCAACCTGAATCGCTCCCGGGGCAGGGGTGATGCTGGTCACGAAGGGAGGAGTGAGATCAATCACCTGGAAGTGACTGGTTACCGGCTGCACCAGGTTCCGGCCGAAGATATCCTGCACGCCTGTGGTTATGTTCACCGCTACCAGCGCCGAGTCTGGCCACGTGCCGTTCAGGGTCACAGTCTTGCGGTCGGCCGAGAGCAATGCGTTAAAACCAATGAACCCGCCATTGACCACCTGCAAATTGATTCCGTTCGCCGATCCCAGCGCTTCATTAAAGGTGATAGTGATGGGCTGGGTATAAGCCACGTTCACCGTACCATCGGGCGGAGTAATGGAAACCAAGGCGATGGAGGTGTTATCGAGAGTCACAGGGCCGACGTCAAGCACCTGGCCGTTGGTGATGCCGGTATCGTTATGCACCACCCCGACGCCATTGGTTAACGGATCATTAATATTGATGGTGAGTGCGCCGACGGGGACGCCGACGGCGGTAAACGTACCGTCGCTCTGTACCTGCAGATTGATGCTGCCGAAGACACCGGCGATCTGGATAGAGACATTTGCGCCCACCGCGAAGGCAACGCCATCGGGCCGCAGCACAGTTCCCTTGACCGTGCCGCTGGGCTGCACTTGCACATTGATATCGGTGTTCAGCGTCGGTTGTACACGTCCAGTCTTGGTTCCGTGGAGACTAATCTGTCCGGGCACAGTCAGCGAGGCTGTGAACGGTCCGGCGAGCACCTGCGGCAAAGTAAAGCTCCCATCCGAACCGACGGTGAGACTGAAGTAATAGGTGAATTTTCCCGTGCCGTAGACATTCACAGTTCCGGCAACCGGCTGACCGTTGGAATCCAGGGCATGGCCGGTCATGGAACCGATGCCGTTCAGACGGATATTGGCGGTGGTGGTCTGGTTTTCCAGCACAGGCGCCGTGGTATCGCCCAGATCGATGGTGCCTAATAACTGCGCGCTGAGCGCGGCGTCGCCGGCGGGAACAACATCAAAGGTGAAGTTGCCTTGATTATCACTCGTAACCGTCTGTGAGCCGCCGCCAGTTCCTCCTACTTGCACGGTAACGAAGGCGGGGCCGGCGGGCGTCAAATTATCAGCCTGCAACACCTGTCCGATGAGCTTGCCGGCGCTGCGCATGGCAATATCCAGGTTCAGGACACTGCCTTCACCCGCGAGATTGCCGTCTGCCGCACCACTCAAAAAGCCGTTATCGAAGCTGGCGTTGGCAACTACATGACCTCCGGGAACACCATCAATCATGTAGTGTCCGGCGGCGTCGGCGACAGTCTTAGCATGGTATGTGCCCGAAAAGATTTCTACGGTCGCTCCCGGCTCTGCCAAGTGATTTTCCGTCACCAGACCCTGCACTGTACCCAGGGCCTCGGCGGTGACGTCAAGAGTCACGACTTGTTGATCACCGTTGATGGTGCCCGCGGCAATTCCGGTGCGCGCCGTCGCGGGATCCTGCGCATTCAATTGAACCGGGCCGACGGGAACGAAATCAAATGCAAAACTGCCGACATCACCGATACCCAGCGTGGTGGTTTGCCCAATCACTCGACCGGAGGCAGTCAACTGCACGATTCCGTAGGCAATGGGCGTGGTGTGGTCGGGCATGAAGAAATGTCCCTTCACGCTCCCGGTGCTGCTCAACTGTACTTTTACCTGGATGGTATCGCCAGCATTGGGCAACACCGCGGAAATACGCCCGCCGCGCCCTAACGCATCGGAGGCCTGAACGCTGATGGGCCCCTGGAAAACATTGTCAAACTCCGCGATTCCCTGGTTCGCTGGCTGGATAGTGCCTTCATAGCTGTTGCTGGGGAATTCGGTTTCCTGCAATTTAACCGAGGCGTTGGAAACTGGCTGGCCTGAACCATCCACCACCGTGACCACAACTTTACCTTTGCCCTTCAATCGCAGGTTCTGGGCGAGATCCTGTCCTGCCTGCAGGAAGACCCGGTCGCGGCTCACGTCGCCGGTAATGGGATCGCTGGTGGTAAGCGTATAGCTCCCCTGAGGGAAGATTCTGGCAAATGCAAAATGGCCCTGCATGTCCGTGTTGACCGTCACATCGGGGAGCGGCCCATTCGCGGTTACTGCGACGCCCGATCCGGCGGGGGTAACACCATCGGGCAGAAACACGGTTCCCGAAAGTACCCCGGCAATTGTGTTCACCAGTTGCAGTTGGAAATCAACCGATTGCCCAGCGTGAGTAATGGTGCCTTGTTTGGCCACGGGAGTGGGGAAGAAAATCTGTGAGACGGACACGCCGACCGGGCCTACGTTCACCCCGGTAAAGTGGAACTGGCCGTTTTGATCTGTGCCCACCGTCTGTGAATTCCTGCTCCTCAGTGAGCAAGAGCCGGGATCAAATGCATTCGACGACAACGCCACCTGTGCCCCAAAAACCGGCTTGCGATCGGGATCAATCACGCCTCCGGTCACCGCACCGGCGCCGTTGAAGCGAAGAATTCCAAAGCCCGTGCTGCCATCGCTCAAAATGCTGGCCGAGCCAGTGGCTACATCCGTAAAGCCGGAGCTGGCCGCAACGGCGCGCGCGGATATCGAGCCCAAGCCAAGATTGTCGAAGCGAACTTTTCCGTTGGTGTCCGTATTCTTCTTATTGCATCCGCATTCGTCAAAACAACTGCCGTCGAGCAGGCCCACAGACGCACCGCGTACGGGATTGCCGGCAGCATCGAGCACGGTATATTCCGCTGACCCAACGCCTGACAAGGTGATAACAATCCCGGTCACGACCTGGCCTGAGGTGTTGATCACAACCGGAGCGAAGCCGGAGCGCAATCCGTCTCTGGTCTGAGCGAAGATGTTTTGACTGATGTTGGGCTTGACAGCTATTCCGGGCAAAGTGAATGTGCCGTCGGCGTTCGACAACAAGCCACTCTGGTCAATGCTAACGATTACGCCCCCAGCCGGCGAGCCATCAGGGAAGTGAACTACTCCCTGGGCGGTTCCATAAGTGCTGGGCGCCTGAATCGTGATAACAAGATTCTGGTTGGTGAGATGGTCGCCGCCTGTGGCGGTACCACCAATGGCGGCCTGATCACGCGTGTTGAGCGCAGCGACGATCTTGTAAGCGCCGGTTGGCATCCCGGTAAGCGAATACGTTCCATCCGCCCCAGTCGTGGCAACGCCCACAGCGATGGGGTTGATGGGATTAGTGTTCTGGTAATAAACAACCGGCAGACCCGGAATCACCGTGCTGACGCCGTTCTCAAGTTTTGAGACCATTCCAGCAGCACTGACCGAACCGCCATCGAGAACCACGTTGACCGTCGCGGTGGTGCCGGCGCGTTGAATATTGCCCGCACTTGTTCCCAAACTGGTGCTGTTCGCGGCGGTTACGGAAACTGGTCCAACGGTAATTCCACTCACGAGATATTTTCCGTTGCCGTCGGTGGTTGTGGTTGCGCCAATCTGGGGATCCGTCTGACTTATTACGGTCACCTGCGCTCCAGGCACAACTGCTTTAGTCAGGTCGGTCACAGTTCCGCCGACAGATCCGCGGCCGAACAACTGAATGTTCAGGACGATCTGCTGGCCATCGGCGCGAACGTTTCCCGTGACCTGGCGCAATGCGCCGGTGTTGGGATCGGTCGTCGCCAGGGTAAATGGCCCGCCGCAGTTGTCTTGCCTTACATAGCGGAACTGGAAGCGGCCATCGGCACCCACCGGCAGTGACGCCATTCCCACGACTGCAGGCTCCTTGCAGGTGAAGTCTCCGTTGTTCTCGTATGTAATCACCGCCGAGGAGTTAGGTGTGCCATCGGCATTCAGAATCTGGCCAGACACCACCGCGCCGGTATCAGTAATCTTCGATCCAATCGACTGCGTGCCGCCAGGACCGGAGACGCCACGGAAATCGGTAACGCCGCTCACGTTCACAGAGGTCGGTACGAAGCGGCCTTCGGGCTGCTGCAAATTCACGATGACCAGGCGTCCGGAGAGATAGCTCTTGGCTGCCTGAATTGCATTCGACGGAACCTGGTAGTGCGTAGCGTCGGCCGCGCTATCACTTGAAACCGGACGGTCAAACAGCAGCGCTGCCTGGAAGCCGAAGGGAGTAGCGCCGGCCAGAGTCTCAGGGCCAATCATGTTGGCCGAGACAAACTGCGGACCCTGCGGCGACAGGGTTTCTTCGCTCAAGTTTTGCTGCGTGTCGTAGATGCCGGTGCCTTTTGTGTCTTCTTTGAGCACGAGATTACTCGGCTGCGAAAGGTCGAGGGTAAGGCTCGATCTCCCACCCGCTGTAACCGGCACACCTGTGATTTGTCCGCGCACGAAGGTTCCGTCTCCGCGCGGCAGGGTAACGGAAACATCCACTGATCCTGCAGCAGAGCCATTGAGCACAAGCGAATACGGTGAAGCCGTGGGATTGGTAATCAGTCCCAGCACAGGCGAAGCATGGCTGTTGCCCAAAGGCACCATGACTGCCGATACCACATCCGCGCGCGGCGGCTGCGCATTGAAATCGGTCACCTTGCCATTGCTGTCGGAGAGAACAACATCCACCGGAGCTGCGCTGCTCCCGTTCGTGACCGCAAAGGAGATGAAGTCTGGTCCTGAAGCCGCCAATTGTGCGATTTGACGCTCGTAAGCCAGCGGGCCACCGGTATCGGAAGCCGGTTGCGCCAAAGCCGCACCCAGCGCGGCAGCAAAGTCATGGCCGGCATTGGTGGTACGCAGCAGTTGATCAAAGCCTGGATCAACCGGAGAGCCGCCGTAGAAATCAAGTCCCAGATCGCGCAGGGCGGAGTTAAGTGGTTGTCCGAGGCCTACACGCAAGCCAGCCTCGGCCAGCGCCAGCGCCTTTTGTGTCACTGCGTTTCTGTCAGTTCGAATTACGCCTTGCGGCAGAGCGCCGGCGGGAGCATTGGCGATGCTCCAGGCCTGTCCGAGCACGCGCATGGCGGCGTCAACCACCGATTGCGGCAGATTATCCACCGCGGTAGGCAACGCGAGTGTATCGGGTGAGAGCGGGATGCCGCGCTCTCCGACGCCCAGCGTAAAACGAACCTCTCCGGTGCTGCCGTCGCCGGTTTCGAAGTGTAGATAGCTGGCGATGACTTGGCCGGTCTTGTCGGAGACGAAATCAAATTCCAGAGTTTTCGCATCGCTGGGAAGAATTGTAGGAATAGTTTGGGTCTGATTGGCCCCGGGCGCCAAATGGGCGCCACTCATCTGCGCCGCATCCAGAGTCACATTTACGTTATTGCCCGTTCCCTTCCCAATGTTGGTGAGCGTCAGGAAAAGCTTGAACGGCTCGGCCTTGCGCACCGTGGCGGGCACCGTGAAAGTCACATCAAAGTAAGGATTCCTGACCAGCACGCCGCCTTTGGCTATTCCCGTGATCTTGACCGGACCGGTCACCAACCCGTTCAGCGTAGCTGCGATGTTGAAGCTGATGGGTGAGTATCCTTCTTTTTCGCCGCGTAAGATCCATTCCTGCTGCCCCTGATCGCCCGGGTTGAGGACTGGAACACTGGGCTGTCCATCAGTACCGAGACCCAAAACGGGCTTGGTGACATTCTGTGGACCATCTTTGGTCGCAGGCAGCGAGAGCGGATCGTCGCTGGTACCAACAATACCATCCTGCCCAGGGGGCAGATTGATCGTTCCGGTGACATCCTGAACGGCAAGACTCGAGCCCACGGGCGCGCCATCGGCGACGTAGAGCTTTGCCGAGAAAAACTGCTTCAGATATCCCACGTTGCCCGGAATCACCAGCACGCTGGGAATCTGTATCGGCACCATGTGTCCGTTGCCATCATCGAATTGCGGTTGAGATCCGCCGCCACTATCACCGCCTATGGTGAGTAGCAGCGGATAGATGCTGGGCAAAGGCGGTAAAGCTACTCCCGTGACCGATGGAGTTGCCGGAGGGAGGATGGGCTGCGGAATGGGCACGCCATGCCGGTCAAATACCACCGGGAAACTCAAAGTCACCTGCTGCGATTGCAGCGCCAAGCCCAGTGTAAATTGGAAGCCAATATAAGAATTGCTGTCGAGAACAATGCCCTTGGCCTTGATCTCATCGAGAGTCAGCGGCGTGGTGGTGACCGAGGTCACCAGCACCTGCTCTATGACTTTAAGCGGAACATTCTGCGGAGAAACATCGAGCACCGCACTTTTGTTGACCACGATCCGGAGATTGCTCAGGGTGTAGTCGCCCGAGGTGGGAATTTCCGGAATTGGCAAAATTGTTGGACTGCTTACTTGCGGAGCATCGGCGAGAGGAAGGGTTACCGTCTGAATCCCCGGCCCAGAAAGTTCGGCTTGTACCTGAAAACTTCCTCCCAGAAAACGCGCGACATCGGCATCGGAGAGCTGAGTCGTACCGGCCTTGAAGATGACTCGAATGCCGGAAGGTGTGTTCTTGGGAACCACGGGAGCAGGATTGTCTACCGTGGCCGTCAGTCCCAGCAACGTTAGGTCCATCTCTCCAATTTTGCGCAGCGCGGTTTGCGCTTGCGCAGGCATCCCGAGCAGGACCGCACAGAGCGACACCAGCAGCAGTTTTCTATCAATTCGCAAATTCAACTCCAGCTTTGTAGGCCATACTACTGCAGCAAATCCATGAAGCAAGACCGCGTGAATGTAAACGTTTTAGTTGAACAACAAACTGCTTTTCGTTTCTGCACTGATGCCAATACGTAATCGCACGCAATAGTAAGGAACGACCCTACCCGTAAAAATTCTTGCGAAACCTTGTTGGGAATTAAGGCGTTAATTCTAACACCCATTGCTGGTTTCTGAATCTACAAGTTTTGATTTTTTTCTAATTCTTAATATGTTTTTCTAACTCTGTATATGACGAAAAATGGAAGAATGTTTCATGCGCAGGTAACTTATTGAAAGCTAAGGACGGCGCCGAAAAAGCAGCTTTGGCACGCTAAATGCTAATCGTTGCCGGGCGCTCGGTAATGAAAACCAAATCGGCATACTGTTTCATTTTGGCACTGAGAAGCGAAGAAATTGGAACAGAGAGGCGGGGAAACAACTGGAAATTCGTTTGTCTCGGGTGAGAATTGCGAGTATCTTGCAGTCTAATCTTTTTAAATTAAGATTCCCGCTGATTGGAGCAAGCCTATGGCCGCTGATACGACAGATCCAGAGGCCCCCCTTCGCCCGAAAATACTAACCCTGCTGACATTCCTGGCCAATCTGCTCACTAAGTTTTTGTACCTCGCCCGGTATGCCTATCTGTTGCGCGTGCCCATCGTGATCGGTGCAATCCTGTTTATTTTTCCGTTTGCGGCCCTGCTGCCCTGTTCGCCCTTGCGCGCGCTCTTCCAGAATCTATTCTGGATGGACCGCGCCGGCCTGTGGCAGTGGCCTACGTTCTGGTCAACCATGGCTGCGCTGGTGCTGGCGTGGAACCTCCTGCTCACAAGCCGCATCGTTCTGCTCAACAGTGGAGACCGCTTCCACATCCCTTCCTGGATGACCGCCGCCGATCTGAAAGGCTGGTCTTTTTTCAGCATCCTGATATTGGCGCTGCCAACCATCCTTGGTCAATTTACCCAGCACGAAGATTTCCGTCCGAACCAGGGAGTCTGCATGGAGTGTGTGTTGGCGATAGCGGCCGCCGCACTCTGTTCATACATCCTTGCCTTTGCCGCCATCTGGGTTGCGGTTGTGCTGGCCCCGCCTCACACGCAGGGTTCAGCGCTCACTTTTCCATGCCCACAGTTCATGCGGAACTGGCTGGTTTGGGCCGATAATCATCACGTTCTGCCCAAAGGACTGGGGCCTGGCATCTGGATTCGTAAGAACCTGCCGGGCGGTCTATGGGAAGGATACCTCGCTTCTGACGGATTCGTGTGGAGCGGCCACTGGCTGGCGTTTCTTTTTGGCCTGGCAACGCTGGCGCTCTACTTCTTCGTTGACTGGTGGCATTCCCGATCTCTAGGTGTAGCGTCAGGGATTACAGCGTTGACCTTTGTGCTGATTCTCTTGATGAATGCCAACTGGGTGCTGGCTTTTCTGGCGTTCTTCCTGGATCGCTTTCGCATTCCTGTCCTGATTCCCTTGGCGTTATTCGCTCTTATCTCGGGAAACATGCGCAGCTCTGATCACTACTTCCATGTCAATGTCCAGCCGCCAACAGCAAACATCACAGCAGCCGTGACTCCAGGAGAGGTGTTGCAAGCCCGCGCCGGCAAACCCATCGTGGTCATCGCAACTGCCGGAGGAGGCATCCAAGCGGCTGCGTGGACTACCCAGGTGCTGGCCGGTCTGGAGGAACAATATCAACAATGGTTTCCGGGAAAGAGTTTTTCTGACAAGGTTACTCTCATCAGCGCGGTTTCGGGCGGAGCAACCGGTTCGTTGTTTTATCTGAACCTTTATGATCCAAATCCTCAACAGCACTTTCACGCCGGCCAGCTATCCGGCCTGACCGATCTGGCATCGCAATCCAGCCTTGATGATGTGGCCTGGGCGCTGGTCTACCACGATATCCCCCGCATCTTCTTTTCCAGCAGCGATAGGCTTAATGATCGCGGTTACGTCCTGGAAGAGACGTGGGGCAACCGCGCTAACGTTAATGCCCCGCTTTCCCAGTGGCGCCAGGGTGTGCAGGAAGGCTGGCGTCCGGCAGCGATCTTCAATTCGACGATCACCGAGACCGGAGAGCCACTGGCGTTTTCCACGACTGCCTGGGAAAAAGAGATTGACCCGCAGACGGGCAACGAGATCACGCCACGTCGCCGGAACTTTTACGACGTTTATCCTAACGAGGACCTGCACGTGGTCACCGCCGTGCGTCTTGCTTCCACGTTCCCCTATGTGACACCTGCCGCCCGGCCTGACACGCAAGATTTGGATGGCTTTCATATGATTGACGGCGGCTACTATGACAACTACGGGGTCTCGAACCTGATCGCCTGGCTGGAACAGGGCCTTGGCGAGTTGCAGTCCATGCGGTCCAAATGCGAAGAAAAAGCCGGCAACGATGCAAAACAAAAACAAGAATGTCAAAAGTACGCCCCTCCAAAAATTCTGGTGTTGCAGATCCGTTCCTTCCCTGCGGATGAAGAAGCCAAGCCAACAAAAAAAGGATGGGCCTTCCAGCTCTATGCTCCCGTCAAAGGGCTGCTTTCCGTACGCACCACGGCCCAGTTGGTCCGCGACCGCGAGGCGCTCACGATGTTCGCCCGCCGGTGGGAGACGGAGTCAGCACAGACAAGAATTCACTTTGCTACCTTTGAATTTGGCGGCTTTCAAGAAAAGCAAAAGGATAAAGGCGAGGAGAAAAATAAGAAGAAAATGGAGGAAAACGTCAGCGATCCGCCTCTTTCCTGGGCGATGAATCCCAGCCAGGTTCAAGCCGTGAAGGCTGATTGGAACAGCCGTGTCAATCACACAGATCCGAACCAAAACGACCCGAACGTTGATAAAGTCCACTGCTTTTTTGACCCGAGCTTGGGCCGATGCAGTTCATTGTCGCGAAAGCCGGAATAGTTCGCGATCGTGCTGCTCTATAACCCCGTTCTTGACGGATTGTTGCTAAATGTGGAACTTCGTTATGTAGCACAATCCTGTCCACCTGTTGAAACCCTCCTTTACATCCGTGACGGCAATCTATAGACTGGCCCGCTCGATAATTTTGATTGAACTCATAGGAATTTTGAATGAATTATAAAGATAAAGTTGTTTTGATTACTGGTGGCAGCAAAGGAATTGGGGAAGGTTGTGTTCGTGTATTCGTGGACGCAGGATCGAAGGTCGTGTTCTGCTCGCGCGGCAAAGACGCCGGCAAGGCCATGGAAGCGGAAGTCAACAAGAAGGGGCCCGGCGAAGCTTATTTTGTCCCCTGTGACGTTTCCAAAGTGGATCAGATCAAGAGCACGGTTGACGCCACCATAGCAAAATATGGCCGTCTCGACTGCCTGATCAACAATGCGGGATGGCATCCTCCACATAAGTATATTGACGATTTCAGTGTAGAAGACTTCCGCAGTCTGCTCGACCTGAACCTGGTAAGCATCTTCGCCGCCTGCAAGTTCGCCCTGCCGCATTTGCGCAAAACCAAGGGCAACATCATTAATATGTCGAGTCTGGTTGCCGTCATGGGCCAGCCCGGCGCCACCACCTACGTGGCCACCAAGGGCGGCATCACTTCCTTTACCAAGGCGTTGGCCATCGATGAGGCAGCGCATGGTGTGCGCGTCAACTCCGTCTCGCCCGGCAACGTCTATACCCCGCTGTGGCAGGAGGCGATTGATGCCGCTCCTGATCCGGCAAAGTGCCGCGCCGATGGCGACGCCGCCCAACTCGTTGGACGCATGGGAACCATAGAAGAAACCGGCAAGCTGTGTCTGTACATCGCCGCTGACGCCACCTTTACCACCGGCGTGGACCACATACTCTCCGGCGGCGCAGAACTCAGCTACGGACGAAAAAGCCGGGTGAGCTAGAGCTGTTTCATCGTTGATCTGGACGGCAAGTTTCGAGACATGTATCAGGGCCCGACTAAAGAGGCTGCGGAAAAAGTACTTACGTTTTCTGAGGAAGTAGGGTAAGAAGTGTGGATGCGA
>Ga0099829_10000361_pt1 | contig 23697 bp, 22 predicted proteins | sample CZO8metaG_3_FD_79336 | JGI IMG/M metagenome (GOLD analysis project Ga0099829, IMG submission 79336) | Vadose zone soil microbial communities from the Eel River Critical Zone Observatory, Northern California, USA - CZOApr15con2H2.8 metaG | ecosystem: Environmental > Terrestrial > Soil > Vadose...
CGTCTGCTCGAGCGGTTCTTCCCCGATCGCGGGCTTCGCACCGGTGAGCATTTCTCGCGCCAGCAACTGCACCGCCGCCATGTCATTGCGCGGCGTCGCCGGCTTGCCGAGCGCGCTCGCGATCCCCGTGTCCGCCACGAGCACGCCTTCGTCGGCCAGCAGCACGTTCTCCGCCTTCAGCTCGCCATGAAAGATCTGGGCGGCGTGCGCGTGCGCGAGACCGCTCAGAGCGCCGCGGAGGATTTCGACGGTCCGGGCGAGCGGGATCGCGCCATTGTTGCCGATCCAGGCGCGCAATGTCGTGCCGGGGACGAAGGGACGCGTGTGATAGACGAACGAACCGGCGCGGCCGGCACCGCGCGGCCGCACGAGATTGGGATGCCGCAGCCGTTCGCCGACCAGTAGTACGGCGCGTTCGAATTGCAGGTCGTCGATGCCAAGCGACAACGACGCCGGCAAAACCTTGACGAGTAGCTCGGTGCCGTCTTGGGATTGCGTTGCGACAAAGAGCCGGTACTCCCCAACCGGCCGCACTTCCCGCTCGATCCGGTACAGCGGGCCGAGGGCGTCCGCTAGGGCGGTGCGCAGTTCGGACATTGTTCGCAAGTTAGCCCGAGGATACCGTATGGGAAGGGACTATTCCCCCGTTTCCCTTCTAATCCCTTGGTATAGGTTCTGAGCGCGTTGTCGTTCGGCCGACGAGCCGAAAATCTTCTCGCCATCGAAGCGGCCGTTCTCGATGAAGATCTCCGAAATCCTTGTGCCCGCGGTTACACTCCCCGCGACGTGCACGCCCGCGACCGACGTTTCCAGCGTTTCCGGATTGATCTGGGGCCGTCCCGTTTCGGCATCGAATGTGATTCCGAGGCGCTGGAACAACTCGAAATCGGGGTGAAAGCCGATGAGCGGATACACGCGCGCGGCCGGAATCCGTTCTGCGTTGCCGAGCGCGCCGCGCACGAGCACGTCGCGCGGCGTGATCTCGACGACCTGACTGCCGAGGCGGGCCTGGATCTCGCCGGCTTTGATGCGGTTTTCGAGGTCGGGACGGAGCCAGTACTTCACGCTCTTGGGCCATGTCGTGCCGCGATAGATGATGGTGACCCGTGCCCCCGCGCGAAACAACTGCAGCGCGGCTTCCACCGCGGAGTTCTTGCCGCCGATCACGACGACGTCGAGACCGTAGGAGAGGTGTGCTTCGTCGAAGTACTGGCGGACGTGCGGCAGGTCTTCACCCGGGACGCCGAGCTTGTTGACGTGATCGAAATAGCCAGTCGCCAATACGAGCTTGTCCCATGAGATCGGCTCACGCCCCAACCGGGTCTCGATTTCATTCTTTCCCATCAATTTCGTAAACGAGCGGACGCGGATACCTTCGACGCGGGCGACACCACGATAGTATTTCAGCGCCTCTTCCCTGGTAGCCTTAGCACCCGCGCACACGAGCGGGTGATTGCCGATCTCGAGGCGCTCGGGCGTCGTGAAGAACGTCATGTTGATCGGGTAGCGGACGATCGAGTTCGCGAGCGCGCCAGCGTCGATCACGAGGGGATCGATGCCGCGACGTTTGGCAGAAATGGCGCAGGCCAGGCCAATCGGCCCGGCGCCGGCGATGATGGCGGCTTCGTGCTGCATGAGACCGGAATCTAAGCGACGTTTCAGTGAGGCTGCGCGTCTGGTTTAGCATGACACTCACACTCGCTCTTCTCTTCGTCGCCCAAGCTCAGGGCTGGCAAGCATCCCTGGATAGCCTGGCAAGACTCGGCCAGTTCTCAGGAGTCGTGCTCGTCGCACAAGGCGGAGCACCGCAGTTCGAGCGCGCCTACGGGATGGCGGACCGGGAAGCCGGTCGCGCCAACGATCTCGAGACTTCGTTCAACCTCGGCTCGATCAACAAGCTGTTCACCGGCATCGCCATCCGGCAGCTCGCCGCGGCCGGCAAGCTCAACATCGATTCGTCGCTCGCGCGCGCCTGGCCCGACTATCCCAATCAGGACGTGGCGCGGCGCGTGACGATCCGCCAGATCCTGGAGCACCGCGGTGGGATTCAAGGCAACATCTTTGCGCCGCCGCCGGGGAAGACGCGCCACGATGTCGTGAGCCTGCAGGATTATTTCGAGCTGTTCAAGGATCAGCCGCTGCAGTTCGAGCCGGGATCCCGCCAGCAATACTCCAACGCCGGCTACATCGTGCTCGGCCTGCTGATCGAGAAGCTGTCGGGCGAGAACTACTACGAATACGTGCGGCGCCACATCTACGAGCCCGCGGGGATGACGCAGACGGGGAGCTGGCGGATCGATCGCTTGCCGGCGAATACCGCGATTGGCTATACGCGCGGTGCGCAAGACGCTGATCCCAGCACGCCACTCAAACCCAACACCGATTTCCTGCCGGGCAAAGGAAGCTCAGCGGGTGGTGGGTACTCGACGGCCCACGATTTGTTGCGGCTCGTCAACGCCTTGCGCGAGGGCAAGATCCCGGCCGGGCCACCGCCAGGAGTGGGCATCGCGGGCGGCGCACCGGGACTCAACGCCGCGGTCGAAGGCGATCTCCGAGGCGGCTACGATGTGATCGTGCTCGCCAATCTCGATCCGCCGGCGGCGGAGCGAGTGGCACAGCTCATTCGGAAGGCGCTGGCCCGTTAGTTAGTGCGGGCCGGGCGAGCCCGCACTACGTGACGAGCCACGTATGATGTCCACGCGGAGCTCGACCCAGCCGTCCACCTGGCGATACTCGACGCGCAGTTTGTGTTCTCCTGCCGTGATCGGGGCGTAGTCCACCTGCGACTCGTGCGGGGTCCACGCGTCGATCGCCAAGGCTCCGTCGATCCACACGCGCACGGCATCGTCGCTGACGGTTCGGAGTGAGTACGTGCCCGCAGGGAGAGTCACGGTACCGGTGGCTTCCAGCGACCAGTGATCTCGCGGCAGGTCCTTGTACGCTGCCGGTGCGCGGTACCACATGAAATCCAGCCTCTGTAAACCCCGCGGCGTGGCCGCGGGGCCCGCTACTCCGGCAGAGTCCATGAACCGCACGTTCCAATCGATCTTCGGCTCGAACCGACTGTACGAAAACCGCGTCCCGCGTGACTCGAGCGTCACTTCCCAGTCGCCCGTCGAATCGCGCTTGGGCATGACGGCGATGGTATCGCCAATGCGTCCCGCGGCGAGCGAGAGCGTCGTCACTCCACGAAGCGAACGGAGCCTCCACGTGCCGGCCGGCCCGAGCGTGACGAGGTGCAAGGGGATCGCGCGCGTGGAATCGACGGGCCAGAGCTTGGGAGTTCCCCAGTCGTACGGTCCCCATTCGTCGACGATGATCGCGGAGCGGTCGCGCTGCGCGAGCGGCGGGGACGGGCGGCGCAGGTTGCCGACAACCGGCGGCGCCAACGGGCGGCTGATCGCGGCGATCGTGTCGACGCCGGCGGTGTTGCGCACGTTCAGAATCGTGCGGTTGCCGCTGAAGTCATTGCCGCTGATCCGGTAGTTCCGGCTCCGGGTGTCGTGATGCTTCGGATAGCGCCAATCGGAGGGCTCGATCGAATCGGCCCACAGCCGAATCGCCGTGGAGTCGCGATCGAATCGGTTGTTGGCGATGACATTGTCCTGCCCATGCTCGATGGCGACGCCGGTGCGGTTGCCGCGAAAATCGTTCCCCACGATTTCGGTCTGGTAGGAATAGCCGCCCCACACGCCGTACTCGCTGCCCCAGGCGCGGTTCGCAATGATCTCGTTGCGGCTGAACGTTGCCTCGACGCCGTTCGCCGTCGCATAGCTCACGTCGTTGCCGTAGAACAGGTTGTCGTTCGCCCCGCCGGTCCCCGAGTCCATCGTCGTTTGTCCGGCCCAGAGAAAGACGCCGTCGCCGCCGTGCGTCAGCGAGTTGAGCGCGACGACGTTGCGTGCACTCTGCTCGAACAGCAGCAGATCGGCCGAGTCCTGGCCGCGCGTAAAGAATCGATGGCTGTAGCCGCGGACGTTGTAGTCGACCTCGTTATGAATGATCGTGTCGTCCGAGGAGCGGTACAGGCCGATGCCAAGGCCTGAGTTGAACGAGAAGTTGTTGTCCCGAATCATCACGCCATTCGATCGCACCAGCAGCAGTCCATTCATGCCGCCGATCACTACGTTATTGCGCACCTCGGCGCCTTTGACGTCCTGCAAATAGATCGCGGCTCCAAACCTCAGCCATTCGTCGTTCTCGTTGTGATGGAAGGACAACCAGTCGACCAGGCTCTCGTGCTCCACCAGGCTGAAGAGCCGTGGCTTCCAGTTGCGGCTGAGATCGTTGTTCCGGAGCGTCAGCTGCCGAGTGCCGCGCGCGAGGATACCGACTTTATATCCCATGATGTCGGCCTTGACGATGCGGATGTTGCTGCCGCCGTCGATGACGATGGCGGTGTCGCGGGCTTGATCGGGATCGGCTTGGGGATCCGTGCCTTCGAGGGTCGCGCCGCGGAAATCGACGGTGATGTTGTCGCCCCGCACGATGAGCGGAGCACCCGCAAGGCGATACGTCTTGGGGACAACACGGACAGACTGCGTGATGATCATGCCCGGCTGCAGCTCGATCGGGCCTTGGGGGACTTGCGCAAGCACCATCATTATCAGCAGCATGAGTCCAACTTATGCTCGACGCTTCGCTTCCGCTCATCACTGCCCTGCCCTTCGTGGTGCTGCTGCTTGTCATCGCGCTCACACCGCTCGCCGCGCCCGGGTGGTGGCATCAGAACCGCAATAAGGCGCTCGTCGTGGTGCTCGTGTCCGCCCCGATCCTCGTGTATCTGGGCATCCACGCCCCCGAGCTGCTGCACGAGAAGTTCCACGAGTATATCGGGTTCATCGTCGTCATCGGCGCGCTCTTCGTGGTCACGGGCGGCATTCACATTCAAGGCTCACTGGCGGGGACGCCGCTCGTCAACACGGGGATGCTGGGGCTCGGCGCCGTGCTCGCGAACCTGCTTGGCACCACCGGCGCGTCGGTGCTGCTGATCCGGCCGCTCTTGCGCGCCAACAAGCGCCGCAAGCGCGTCGTCCACATCGTCATCTTCTTCATTTTTGTTGTCGCCAACTGCGGCGGCCTGCTCACGCCGGTCGGCGACCCGCCGTTGCTCCTCGGCTTCCTGAAGGGCGTGCCGTTCGACTGGACGCTCCGCCTCTGGCCCCAGTGGCTCCTCATCAACGGCGGCCTGCTGGTGATCTTCAATCTCTGGGACCAATGGGCGCTGAATAAGGACGAGAAGGAGCTGCCCGGTTCGCAGCACGAGGAGGTGTTGATTCACGAGCCGCTGCGCATCACGGGGGGCGTCGAGATGCTGGTCCTGCTGGGTGTGATCGTCACCATCGTGGCGGCAGGACAAGCGGCGGCGGTCGGGCGGCCGTGGGGGCAGAACGTCCGCGAGGTGTTGATCGTGCTGTTGGCGCTGTTCGGCTATTTCGCCGGCTCGCAGGACCGCCGCGCCAAGAACGTGTTCTCGTTCGGACCTATCATCGAAGTCGCGGTGCTGTTCGCGGGAATCTTCGCGACCATGGCGCCCGTGTTGGAAATGCTCAACGCGTGGGCGCAACGACCCGACTTTGAATTGACGAGGCCGGCCCACTTCTTTTGGGCCTCGGGTGCGCTGTCGAGTGTGCTCGACAACGCGCCGACCTATCTCGCGTTCGCGGCGAGTGCCGCAGGACTCCAAGGCGTGGCGCCCCACGGCGCGTATATCGGGACTTTGGCGCTGAATCCCGAAGCAGCGAAGCTGCTCGCGGCGATTTCGACGGGCTCCGTGTTCATGGGGGCCAACACGTACATCGGTAACGCGCCCAACTTCATGGTGCGCGCGATTGCGGAAGAAAGTGGTGTGAAGATGCCGTCGTTCTTTGGTTACATGCTGTACAGCGTGGGGATTCTGGTGCCGCTGTTTGTCTTGGTGTCGGTGGTGTTTTTCCGGTGAGGTCCGTTCGACCTACTATCATTCGCTAGTGTCGTTCACCCCCCTCCCGCAACAGCGTCGCGCGATCGAAGCGCCCCTCGGCCCAACGCTCGTCGTTGCCGGGCCGGGCGCAGGCAAGACGTTCTGTCTGATCGCGCGCATCCAGCATCTCATCAGCACCGGTATCGATCCCCACCGCATCTGCGCCGTCACATTCACCAATCGCGCCGCCGAGGAGATCGCCGGGAGGCTCAAACAGACGCTGGGGGATAAGGCCGAAGCGATCACGCGCGGGACGATTCATGCACTGTGCCTCGCGCTGCTGCGCGAGCACACCGCTGCCGCAGGCCTCAAACGAGGATTCGGCGTCGCCGATGAGGTCTACCAGACCGTCGTACTCGGCCGGCTGCGGGTGCCGGAGGAGCGCCGCGGCGGCGTGCTCAACCGCTTCGGCCGCCATCGGCTCAACGGTTACAAGCTGCAACCGGACGAGGCGCGGCTGTTTCGCGAGTACTGCGCCTGGCTCGCGCACCGCAACATGGTCGACTTCGACGAGCTAATCACGAAGGCCGAGCCGCTCGCCGCCTTGATCGCGGATCGCTGGGACTATCTGCTGGTCGACGAATTTCAGGACGTCAACGCGGTGCAGTACGACTTTCTCAAGAAGCTCGCCGAGCCGCATGGGAATTTCTTTGCGGTAGGCGATGACGAGCAGTCGATCTTCGCCTGGACCGGCGCGGATCCGTACGTGCTGGTGCGGTTCAAGCGCGACTACGACGTCGAGCCGATCATCCTCGACAAGAACTGCCGCTGCTCCCGCCAGATTTTCGAGATGGCGCGACGCGTGCTGGCGCAGAATCCGCAGCTCTTCCAAAAGCAGCTCACCGCCGACAGGGAGTCGGCGCACGAGGTCGCCGCGTACTCCTTCCATGACGAGGAGGAAGAAGCCTCGTGGCTCCTCGAGGATATCGTGACAGACGGCCAGGGTTGGGGCGATTACGCGATCCTCTATCGCAAGCACAAGCTGGGCGAGTATCTCGAGGGCCGGCTGCTGCGCGCCGGGATTCCCTGCCGGCTCGCCCGCGGCCGCTCGCTCATGGAAGACGCCGTCATCGGCTACGTCATGACGGCGCTGCGCGTGGTGCGTAGCCCCAACGATCCGGCGGCGCTCCATGCGTTCGCGCAGAGCGTCCTGTCACAGCACTTCCTGCAGGAGGTCGAGGCCGCCATCGGGTCCGGCGACTTCCTCGTCCAGGTGCGCGCGCTCGCGCAGCGCCGGCCGCGGCACGATCCCGATACCAAGAAGCTGTGGCGGCTGATTTTTCAGATCGAGAACCTGCGCTCGCTGCCTCGCTCGCACGCGACGCTACCCGCCGTCATCGAGGAGATCTTGTCGCAGAGCGTCGGACCGTTCAAGAACATGCTCGAGGAACGGCACGACGAGCTGAGCGACCCCGCGGCGTTGCCCGAGGCTCGTCGCGTGGCTGAGGAAATCGAGAATGCTCAGGACATCTCGTTCGCGCCCAGCGGTGGAGTGGAGATCGCGCTGCGTGGGATGTTGGCAGCGGCTGGATATCGGCGACTGCCTGTCACCGCAACCGGCACAGTCATCGACGCCGACGCACTCACCGTGTTCAAGGCGCTCCAGCTCCTGAGCTCCAAAGACATCGCCACGGCGCTCGATCGCTACGTCACGTTCGACTTCGAGACGACGGACGACGACGTCGCCACGTGCGGCGTCGTGGAGATCGGCGCGGCGCGCGTCGTGAACGGCGCGATCGTCGATCGCTTCCACGCGATGGTGAATCCGTTCCGCTCCATCTCCGCGAAGGCCACGCAGATCCACGGATACACGGACGCGGATGTCAGGGACGCGCCGCCTTTCCACGGCGTGTTGCCGCAGTTTCTTGCGTTTGTTGGTGAGGACGTTCTCATCGCTCACAACGGCCAACACTTCGACATTCCGGTCTTGAAACGCTTGGCCGCTGGTGACCCCACGGTCGCCAACCTGGCCTTCTACGACACGTTGCTCCTCGCGCGCTCGTTGTCGCGCGATCGCGCGACGCAGGAGGAGCTGGCGCACCGGTTCGGGATCGACGGCGGCCGAGCCCACCATGCGCTCGACGACGCCGTGACGTTGGCGCAGGTGTATCGTGAGCTCGAGAAGCAGCGAGCGGTCCGCGCGCGGAAGGCCGTGCTCGCGAACGTACTCGACTACCTCGGATTGGCATTGGCGTTGGAAGACGGACCCAAGACTGGGGAGCGGGCGAATCTCTTCAACACCGCGCGCTACCAAACGCTGGGTCGCTACAGCGACGCGCTCGAGTTCTATGCGATGGACCGCGAGCGCCGCGGCGCGACCGCGCCGACCGTGGAAGAGGTCATTCAGCGGCTCGGTGGGCGCGCACTCATGATGAAACTGCGCGCGGAGCCGGATCCGGCGCAGCGGTATCCGGCAGCGGTGGCGCGGTTGCGGGCGCTGATGGATGATGGCGGCGCGAATCTCGAAGACAGCATCGACCGTCTGCTCGAGCGCGTCGCGCTATCGAAGTCCGACGGCGAAGCAGCCGCGCCCAATCGCGTCAATCTCTTGACGCTCCACTCGACCAAGGGGCTTGAGTTCTCGCGCGTCTACATCGTCGGCGTCGAGGATTACGAGATCCCCGGCTACCAGGCGACGACGAACAACGTCAAAGACGAGATCGAAGAGGCGCGACGCCTACTCTACGTCGGGATGACGCGCGCGCGCGACCGGCTGGTGCTGACACGCTGCGAACGGCGGTCGGGCCGGGATGCCGGCGGAACGATGTTTCTGGAGGAGATGGGCCTCACTGCACCATCCCAAAGCGCTTATTCTGCTTCGTCATCTTGAGGAAATAGCCGAGCCGCTGCCTGAAGACCTCGGGCCGGTGGCGGCCGGCGGCGATCCAACCGATGCGAATACGCTTGTAGGACGCCGGAAAGCGCTGGAAGTTTTTCCAGGTTGTCGGGTCTTTCTTCAGTTTCTTGAGAATATCCGCGGGAAGCTCCACCGCCCCCTTTCCGGTGTGCTCGATTGCGGCCAAGCCCGCTTTGGTCATTCGGCCGGACTTGATCAGCCGCCGCACGCGCTCGCGATTCATGTCGGACAGCCGGCTGGTCCTCTTTCGCGGCGAGTATCGCTGCGCGTACTTGTGCGTGTCGATGGGCTTGAGGAGGCTGTCGATCCAGCCGTAGCAGAGCGCCTCGTCGACAGCGTCATTGTAGGGGATGCGCGGTTTGCCGCTCACCTTCTTATAGTAGATCAGCCAGATCTCGCCGGCTGATCTGTGGTGCTTCGCCAGCCAATGACGCCATTCCCCGCGGTTTTTGACGTAGAGGGTTTTGCCGACCTTCACTGCGTAACCTTGATCTTCATCGGCACCACCACCGTTCCCCACTGCAACCTGAGCACCGCCGAGTCCGCGTCGACGACCGGGAAGTAATAGGCGAGCGTCTCCATGTGCGGCCCGGTCTCGGCCGTAACACTCAGTCGCAGCGCATCCTGCGCTTCGCCCGGATAGTTCGTGTGCCAGCCGCCGAGGCCACGGTTGAAGATCACCGTCCACGGCTTGGGCGGCGCGTCCGGGATGGTCCAGAGCGAGTAGCGCCCGGCGGCGAGCGCATGTCCGTCGATCAGTACATCCTTACTGAACGAGATGGTGGAGACCGAGTCCGCGCCGGGATGCCACATGCGGCCCCAGCGAACGAGGGTGCCGAACAGCTCGCGGCCTCTGGCCACCGGACGATTGTAAGAGATGGCGATATCCGTGGTGCCGACGCGCTGCGTCACGGAACCGTGCTGGCTGCGCGGGACTTGTAGTAGGGACAGCAGTAACAAGATCATAAGCCTCCCTCTGGAGAATCTATGCCTCAGACGGTTTTGGTCACGGGTGCCTCGTCAGGCATCGGTCAGGCGACCGCGCAGCTGCTCGCCGAGCGTGGGTTCAACGTATTCGGCACCGCTCGGAAACCTGCGGCGGCGCGTTCGTCCAAAGTCACGATGGTCGCGCTCGATGTCCGCTCGGACGACTCGGTCAAAGCGTGCGTGCAGCAGGTGCTGTCGCAGGCCGGCCGGATCGACGTCCTGGTCAATAACGCTGGCTATGCGTTGATGAGCGCTGCCGAGGAAACGAGCATCGACGAAGCGAAAGCGCAGCTCGAAACCAACTTCTTCGGAGCGGTCCGCATGGTCAACGCGGTGCTTCCCGCGATGCGGAAGGCGGGCGCGGGAAAGATCATCAATATCGGCTCGCTCGCAGGCATCACCGCGATTCCATTCGGCGCATTCTATACGGCGAGCAAGTTCGCGCTCGACGGGTACTCGGAGGCCCTCTGGCATGAGGTCCGGCCGTTCGGCATCACCGTCACGGTGCTCGAGCCGGGATTCATCCACACGAAGATTGGTGAAACGACGCAGACCGCGGCGAGGCGCCTGGCCCCCTACGACGGCGTCCGCCAGCGCGCCCAGGCCGCGCTCGCGCGCCAGGTGGAGCACGGCATCGCGCCCGAGAAGGTCGCGGCGACCGTCCTGCGCGCGATTGAGAGTCACAATCCCAAACTGCGCTATCGCGTCGGGACCGACGCCACCTGGCTCCCACGGCTGAAGACCGTGATGCCCTGGCCGCTATTCGCCGGCGGAGTGCGACGCACCTTCGCGGTGTAGGTGACGAACGGTCTCGATCGTATCGGCCTCGTCGGGCTTCTTGTCGTCCCGGTAGCGGATCACGCGCGCAAATCGGAGTGCGAGCCCGCCGGGATAATGCGGGCTGTCCTGCAGACCATTGAACGCGATTTCGACGACGAGCTCCGGCCGGACGTGCACGACGTGTCCCTCGCGGCGCACCTCGATCTCCTGGAGCCGCTTCGTCTGCCACTCGAGCAGTTCGTCGGTCATTCCCTTGAATGTCTTGCCCAGCATCACGAACCCGCCGTTGGGATCACGCGCGCCGAGATGGAGGTTGGAGAGCTTGCCGTGGCGACGGCCGTGGCCCCACTCCGCGGCCAGCACGACGAGATCGAGTGTATTGGCCTTCTTGATCTTGAACCACGCACCGCCACGCCGGCCGGCCTCGTACTTCGACTCGAGACCTTTGGCCATCAGGCCTTCCTGGCCCGCGGCGATTGCGGCGTCGAAGAAGTCTTGCGCGGCTTGCGCGTCTCCGGTGATGATGCGCGGCGGACGGTATTTCGCAGGCAGCAATTTGCTGCGCGCGGAGTACGGCTGATCCAATAGGGACGTTCCGTCGAGGTACAGGATGTCAAAAAAGAACGGGACAGCGCCGCCGAGGCCTTTCATCGTGTCCTGAAAGCGGACGGGTCGCTTGTCGGCCGTCAGCACGACGGCTTCGCCATCCAGTATGACCTCTGACATATCCATAATTGTCGATATGTCGACGACGGTGGGGAGCTCAGCGGTGATGTCATTCAGCGTGCGTGAGTAAACGCGCACCTTGTCCGCGTTTTTGTGCACCTGAATCCGAATGCCATCGAGCTTGTACTCGAACGACGCCGGACCGAGCTCCGCCAGCGCCTCTTCCACATCCGTGGCCGTCTTCGCGAGCATCGGCTTGATCGGGCGAAACAGCTCGATCGCGAAGCTCTTCAGATCGCCCTTGGCCACGGCGCCGAGGTTGCCCGCGAGCATCATGGCGCGGCGCACGTCGCTTGCGGGCAGTTCACGCGCCTTGGCGACCGCTTCGACCATGATCCCCTCGAGCGCGCCCTGGCGCAGCTCTCCCGTCAACAATCGAAACAAGAAGTCGTGTTCTGCCTCGGTGGCTTGCGAGAAGAGCGCACCGAGCAAGCGCTGCTTTTCTGCCGCCGAGCCCTTCCCCGCCGTGGTAGAGATCTTCTCGAGCGTCTCATCGACATCGCGTAATTGCAGTCGTGCGGACGTGCCGACCTGAGTCTTGGCCTTTTGCAGCGTCGCCCACCCGACACCGATCTTTGATTGCCTCACCGTGCCCGACAGATACGCGATGGCGAGCTCGATCTCGTCGGGTCCTGCCTGTTTCAGGAGATCGGCGAGGAGCTGGATCTTGGCAAGACGGCCGGAGGTGGCCGCCACCTGGTTCGAAGTAGAGACAAGCGCCGAAAGAAGCACGCTTGAAAGTTACGCGCGAAAGTGGAGTGGGTCCCGGAGGTTTTGAAGCTCCCGATAATAGTAGAGGGCCGTCGGCCGGCGATCCTTGAATTGCAACGACTTCAAGAACGCGAGCTCCTCGTCCGTCGCCGTACCACTCAGCAACGGATCGCGCAGAAACTCGACCAGTCCCTTCTCCTGCCCTCCGTTCAACCGTACGCCGTACTCGAAGCGCTGCTGCTCGCCCGTCGCGAGCGAAACCGTGAGCGCAAACGTCGCCGGATCCCATTTCCACGCGTCTATCACCGCGTCGAGGCGAGCGCGCTGCTTCGGCGTAACGTGCATCACGTCGCTGCCCAGGTGCACGACGTTGAGCAGCGTCTGCGCGACGAGGCGCTCCAATTCCCCGAACGACTGCCGCTCGATGATGGCGCGCACCGGCTCGACCTGGTCGGTCGCACATTTGCGCAGGATCAGCGCTCGCAATTCCGGAAACAGCGGCGCGACGTCGCCGAACCGGCGCTTGCGCTCTTCCTTGAGATGCGCATCGGCGACACGCGCAAGCTCGCCGTGCGGCAGCTTGAGGAAGCGGTCCATGCGGTCGTAGATGTCGGTGCGGTCGGGAGCGGGCGGCGATTTCTTGTGCGTGAGCAGCTGCGAGACGTACGACTCCGTGACGCCGGCGGCGTCGGCCAGATCGCGTTGATCGAGGTCCAGCTCATCGAGGCGCTGCCGGATCACCAAGGCTACATCCATCTTAACCAGTCCCCGTTAATATGTTGATACTCTAAACGCATAACTTGACAAACTTAGTACAGTCCGGTAAATTGTGCCAGTTGAGAGTCAGCCGGTCACGCGCTAAGCGAGGCGAAGGAGCGTTCATGCTGGAGATTCACTGTCATTCTTGTGGCGGGTTTATTGGTAATCCAACAGGGACGACGTACCGGGAGTCGCCGATGGCGACGCCCCCGGTCGCTCCGCACAGCGGTTTGTGCGTCTGTGGTGACGCAACGGTGTATGGCCCAGCGCCTGAGAATGCGGCGAGCGGGCTTCGCGGGGTCCATCGTATTCGATCGGCATCCCGCAATTAGCAGCAATCGTTCGGCGGCGCGCAGCCCGCTCGTTCCGGACCGCGGTCCCGCGCGCTGTCCCACCTGCGGCGAGTATCTCGAGTTCCGCACCGACCGCAACGGCCGTATGATGGAACATTGCGCCTGCGGCCACACCGCCTTCGTCGAGCGCCGCACCGGTAAACGCGAGGAGCCTACGCAATGACGAAGGAAGTCGCTTTAGAAATCGAAGGGACAGTTGCGGAGCTGCTCCGCAACTCGACGTTCCGGGTCACGCTGGTCAACGGGCATTCCGTGCTGGCGACGATCGCGGGCAAGATGCGCAAGTTTCGGATTCGGGTTCTGGCGGGAGATCGGGTGACGCTCGCCTTATCGCCCTACGATCTCACCAGAGGCCGCATCGTCTACCGACACAAATAAAAACCAGCGCTGGACTTCTACTCTACCGCGAAAACCTCGGGATCCTCGAGGTTTTTTTGGTGCATCCGGGCGGGCCGTTCTGGGCGAAGAAGGACGATGGGGCCTGGTCCATTCCGAAAGGCGAGTTCGTAGAGGGCGAAGATCCGCTGGACGCCGCCAAGCGCGAATTCACGGAAGAAACGAGCCTCACGGCGTCGGGAGATTTCGTCCCGCTGAAGCCGCTCAAGCAGCCGGGCGGCAAAGTCGTGCATGCCTGGGCGGTAAAAGGCGATGCCGATCCGGCGCGCGTGCGCAGCAACAGCTTCGTGCTGAAAGGGCGCGAGTATCCGGAGGTCGATCGCGCCGCGTGGTTCGGGTTGGCTGAGGCTCGGAAGAAACTCCTGCGCGGGCAGGTGGGATTCCTGGACCAGCTGCAGGCCCTAAACCCCGAGCTCCATTAGCGCTCCCTCGTGCTCCAACAGCCAGCGCTTCGTATCCAATCCCCCACCGAAGCCCGTCAGCTCGCCTTTTGATCCCACCACCCGATGACACGGGACGATGATCGGAATCGGGTTCTTGCCGTTCGCGAGACCGACGGCGCGCGTCGCGTGCTTGTCCCCGAGGAGTTTGGCGAGCGCGCCGTAGCTCGTGGTCGTGCCGTAGGGGATCTGCCGCAGGGCGTTCCATACGCGGTGCTCGAACGCCGAGCCGAGCGCTTCGAGCGGCAGGTCGAACGTCGTGCGACTACGCGCGAAATATTCCTCGAGCTGCTGGCGCGCGCGTGCGAGCACGTCCGCGGCCGGCCCTTCCCTGGCTTCCACCCAATGCGCCTGGTGCGTCGGCGCCGGCCCGCGCCGCGAGGTCGGGAAGAAAACGCCGGTCAGCGCCGTGTCGGAAGCGGTGAGAACGAGCTCACCGATCGGCGTGCGGAGGCGGGTGAAGGTCTGAGGCATGATGGATAATAGTCAGGTTTAGCGCTCGCGCAGGGGGTAAATTCGCTCTGTGACCATTCTCATCGAGGCGGCCGTCGAGTCGCTGGACGCCGCGCTCGCGGCGGCCGAGGGTGGCGCGCACCGCCTTGAGCTTTGCACCGATCTGGCGCATGGCGGCACGACTCCCGATCTGAACCTCCTTCAAGTTCACCTTCCTATTCCGGTTTTCATCCTCGTGCGTCCCCGCGCGGGCGATTTCGTCTATACCGACGCCGAGCATCGCACGATGCTAGAGCAAATCTCTCGAGCCAGGAGTGCGGGCGCGCACGGCATCGTGACAGGAGACCTGAGCCTCGATCGCACCCGCGATCTCATCGCCGCCGCTCGGCCGCTCCCCGTGACGTTCCATCGTGCATTCGACGTCTCCCCGGATCGCGCCGAAGCGCTGGAGCGGCTCATTAGCCTCGGCGTCGAGCGGGTGCTGACGTCGGGTGGCGCGCCGACGGCGGCCGAGGGCGCGGATCAGATTCGGGCGTTGGTCGCGCAAGCGAAAGGACGGATCGTGATCCTGCCCGGCGGCGGCATCACGCCCGACAACGTCGCCCGGCTCGTGGAGCGGACCGGCGTGCGCGAAGTGCATTTCAGCGTCAAGCAGGCGGAGAAGGTAAGGAAGGTCGTCCAGGCGCTCAGCGCACTCGGACTCTGTAGGCTCCTTCCGAATCATCCAGCGCCCAGTCTGATACGAACCCGCTGAGTTTGGTTTTCAAGAGGGTTCGAATTGCCGGCCGCAGGACTGCGCCACCCTCCGAGCCCTTTCCCTTCCCCGTGATGATCAGCACGACTGTTCCCGGTTCTCGGCGCCGCCAGGTGTCGATGAAGCTGCGGACGGCGGCTTCCGCTTGCGCAGCGGACATGCCGTGAAGGTCGATGCGGCCGGCGAGCGGCGCGCCGAGAAGGTCGTCGGAAGAGTCGAAGCGCGGGTGGGTGCGGCGACGGCGCGGCATGGGATATCTTCGCTTATCCGGTCTGCTTCCCCTCCTGACCCGCGCCCTCGGGCCCGTGATCACCTACGCACGAGACCGCTTGCCCGAGCGCGTGCTCCAATTCGGCAGTGGCATGCTGCTGCGCGCGCTGTGCGACGCCGCGGTGGACACGGCAAACCGGGCAGGCACACATGCCGGCCGCGTCGCGGTCGTGCAGAGCACCGCGGAAGGAGCGGCCCGCTCCAGTGCTCTAAACGCCCAGGACGGGCTGTTCACGCTGGTCGAGCGCGGCCTGTCCGGCGGCGCGCCACTCGAGCGGGTCCACCTCATTGGCGCGATCTCGCGCGCGCTCGCGGCGGACGGTCAGTGGAACGTCGTGCGCGACGTGGCGGCGCGGCCCGAGATCCAAATGATCGTCAGCAATGTCTCGGAGGCGGGGTTCCGGATCGACGCGCCCTTCCCCGGTCGGCTGACGGACGCGCTCCACGCCCGATTCACGCGCGCACCGGATGCGCCGCCTGTGTTCGTCATCCCGACGGAGCTCGTCCCGGACAACGGACCGCGGCTCGCGGCGATGGTCGATGAACTGGCGTCGCGCCAGGATCGGCCGCAGGCGTTCCGCGACTGGCTCAAAGCGCGCGTGCGATTCTGCTCTTCGCTGGTGGACCGGATCGTGACCGCGCCGCCGCCCGACCAGCACTCGGCCCTCGAGGCGCAGCTCGGCTACCGCGACGCGCTGCTCACCGTTGCCGAGCCGTACTCCCTGTGGGCCATCGAGGCGGACCCCGCCGAGCTGCGCGCGGTCTTCCCTATTGAGAGCTCGAGCGTGCTGTTCGCACCCGACATCAGCTTCTACCGCGAGCGCAAGCTGCGCTTGCTCAATGCGGTGCACACGGCGACGGCGCCGCTCGCGCTCCTCGCCGGCGTCCGCACCGTGCGCGAAGCGACCGTGCATCCGATGCTTGCGCCTTTCCTGAAGCAACTGTTCGAGGAGATCATCCCCGCGACCGATCTTCCCGCGGACGACGCGCGCGCTTTTGCGGATCAAGTGCTCGAGCGGTTCGCCAATCCGTGGCTCGACCACGAGTGGCGCATCATCGCGACGAATCAGGAGGAGAAGTTCCGGATCCGCGTGGTGCCGCTGATCACCCGACGTGCTGCGCCCGGCCTCGCGCTCGCGGCGGCGACCCACCTGACGTTCGCCCGCGCGCCGTTCGAGTCGCTGGGCGAGGCGGCGCGCATTCCCGAGTTCGCCGAAGCGACGAAGCGCTGGATGGCCGTCCTAGCGCAAGACGGCGTCGAGGCCGCGCTCGCGCATGATTAATCGCCTAACGTCCGGCGGCGTCATCGCCGTCGTCCGGCTGCTCGAAACAGCGGACCTGCGGGCCGCGGCTAAGGCCTTAGCGGCGGGCGGTGTGGACGTCATCGAGGTGACGCTCACCACGCCGGGCGCGCTCGACGCGATCGCTCGCCTCAGCTCCGACGCTCCCCAGAGCCTCGTGGGAGCTGGGACGGTGCTGGACGAAGGCTCGGCCCGCGATGTGGTCGCAGCGGGCGCGCGGTTCGTCGTCAGCCCGACGCTCGAGCGCGGCGTGATTCGCGCGTGCAGCGACCTGAACGTGCCCTGCATCCCCGGCGCCTTCACGCCGACGGAGCTGCTCGACGCGTGGCGCACGGGCGCGGGCCCGTCACTCATCAAGCTGTTCCCGGCATCCGCCGTGGTACCACGCTATCTGCGCGAGGTCCTCGCGCCCCTGCCCTTCCTGCGCGTGGTGCCGTCGGGAGGAGTGTCGCTCGAGAACGCCGGCGAGTGGATCCGGGCGGGCGCCACCGCGGTGAGCGTGGGCAGCGCGCTGGTCAGCCCCGAACTCATTCGTGACTCGGCCTGGGCCGAGCTCACCCGCCGCGCGCGCGCCCTGGTGGACGCCGTGAACGCGGCCCGGGCAGCTTGAGCGTCGTCACGTTCGGCGAGCTGCTGCTGCGGCTCAGCCCGCCGGGCGAAGAGCGACTGCTCGAGTCGCCGGAACTCCACACGTTCTTTGGCGGCGCCGAAGCCAACGTCGCCGTCGCGCTGCGACACCTCGGCGTCCCTTCTTCTTATATCACGCGTCTCCCCGAGGGCCCCCTGGGCGACGCGGGGCTCGACGCGTTGCGGCGCGAAGACGTGGCCGTTGACCGCGTGCTACGCGGCGGCTCACGCCTCGGCCTGTACTTCGTGGAGCCGGGCGCGGACTTGCGCGCCATGCGCGTCGTGTACGACCGCGCGGGCTCGGCGTTCTCACAGATCACCCCCGCCGACGTGGACTGGGCCGCCGCACTCGCAGACGCGCCCTGGCTGCACGGCACCGGGATCACGCCGGCCCTGGGCGACGGACCGGCTGCGGCCCTGAGCGACGGGTTCGCCGCCGCTCACAAACGCGACGTGACGGTCAGCCTCGATCTCAACTACCGCGAAGCGCTGTGGCGCGGTCGCGACCCGAGGCCGGTACTCGAGCCATTGGCGCGGCAGGCCAACGTGCTGATCGGCAACCGCGAGGCGGTGCGCGCGATGCTTGGCGTCGAGGCAAGTGGTGACGCGCTCGCGACAGCCTTGGCGGACCGGTTCGGTTGCCGCGCGGTGGCCATCACCGAGCGCGAGATCCTCGGCCCCCGCGAGCACGCCTGGAGCGCCGTGCTGTACGACAGTAGGGCGCGCGCAGTCGTCAGATCGCACAGGCATGTGGTGCAAGTCGTCGACCGCGTGGGCGGCGGCGACAGCTTCACGGCCGGCCTGATCGCGGCGCTGCTCGCGGAGCGGTCACCGCAAGACGCCGTGGAGTTCGCGGCGGCGGCCGGTGCGTTGAAGCTCGGCCAGGCCGGCGACTTCGGCCGGTCGACCACGCCCGAAGTAAGCCGGCTGGTGGAGACCGCCCGATGTACATGACGTTCCGCTGGTTCGGGCAAACGGACCCGATACCGCTGGCGCACATCCGCCAAATCCCTGGCGTGCAGGGTGTCGTGAGCGCCCTCTACGACGTGCCGGTCGGCGACGCGTGGCCGAAGGGCCGGCTCGCTCAACTGCAGGACAACATTGCCAACGCAGGGCTGCGGCTCGCCGTCGTCGAGAGCATTCCGGTCCACGAGGACATCAAGCTCGGCCGGCCGACGCGGGACCGCCTGATCGCGAACTACTGCGAGAGCGTCCGCACCATCGGCGAGCTCGGCGTGCAGGTGGTGTGTTACAACTTCATGCCCGTGTTCGACTGGATGCGCACCGATCTCGCGATGCAGCTGCCCGATGGATCGACTGCGCTCGCCTATGACGATGCGGCGCTCGCCCGCATGGACGTTGATCTCCCGGGATGGGCCACATCCTATACAGCTGAGGAGCTGCGCGGGCTGCTTGCGGCGTACCGAGAGGTTGACGCGGAACGGCTCTGGGAGAGTCTCGCGTACTTCCTCCAGCGCGTCGTCCCCGTCGCCGAGCAGGCGGGCGTGCGCATGGCGATCCACCCCGACGATCCACCCTGGCCTATCTTCGGGTTGCCCCGCATCATCTGCCGCGGGAGGGACTTGGAGCGACTCCTGAAGCTCGTGGACCGTCCCGCCAACGGCGTGACCTTCTGCACCGGCTCGCTCGGCGCCCTCCCCGAGAATGATCTGCCGGCGATGGTACGGCGCCTCGGCCCCCGCATCCACTTCGCGCATTGCCGCAACGTCCGCATCACCGGCGACCGGAAGTTTCACGAGACGCCGCATCCCTCGGCGTTGGGCGACGTGAATCTCAGAGCGGTGCTCGAAGCATTGCGCGAAACCGGCTTTGCCGGACCGATGCGGCCCGACCACGGGCGGATGATCTGGGGCGAGCGCGGGCGACCGGGTTACGGGTTGTACGACCGCGCGCTGGGCGCGACGTATCTCCAGGGATTGTGGGAAGGGCTCGCGAATGATCAATGATCAATGTCCAATGATCATTGATCATTGATTATTGGACATTCCCGCGTCGCGGAGGTATCCCGCCGCAACGTTCGCATACTGCGCAATCGCGACCTCGGGCTCTTCAATCTCCGGGTGCCACCGCTTCTCCCATTCAAAGCTGAAGAAGCCGCGGTAGCCGATCTTCGCGAGCGCCGCGATCTGCCGTTTCACGGGCACATCACCCGTGCCGGTGAGCACGTAGCGGCGGTCGTTGCCGGCGGCGACGGAGTCTTTGAGATGGGTGTGCCGGATGTAGCGCCCGAGCTGCCGCACTGTGTCCTCCGGCTCTTCCTTGCCCGACACGAAGGTGTGATGCGCGTCCCAGAGCAGCGCCACGTTCGGTGAGTCGGCTCGCTGGAGGATCTCGAGCAGCGCGGGCGAGTCGGTGAAGGCGCCGTGCGATTCGATGATCACCGTGACGTCTTTACCGCGCGCATAATCGCCCAGACCGTGCAGCGCGCCGCCGATGTGCGCAAGCATCTCGTCGCGCGGCACGCCGGGCACGTACTCGTTGCCGAACACCCGCACGTACGGCGCGCCGAGCGCGTGGGCCAGATCGATGAAGCGCCGCGCCTCGTCGAGCTGGGCGGCGTGCTTGACCGGGTCCATGTCGTGCATCTGGGCCGACGCGCCGAGGCAGGACACGACGAGCCCGTGCGCAACGAGCTGTCGTTTCGCGTCGCCGATATGCTCGGGCGCAAGCTCGGGCACCTTCGTGAGATCCATGTTCGTCAGGATCCCGCGCAGCTCGACGGCGGCGAACCGATGCTCGGCCGCGAAGTCGAGAATCCGGGGCCAGGGCCAGTTTGGGCAGCCAAGCGTGGAGAACCCGAGCGGCGGCTTTGGCGCCGCTTGCCAGGGCAACAGCATTGCGGCAGTAGTTGCGACAAACTCTCGGCGAGTAGTCATGGTGTCGCTTCTTAAAGTAACTTTGAACTCACCGTGACGCGCTCCCCCTACCGCTGGACGATCTGCGCCCTGCTGTTCGCGGTCACCACCATCAACTACATGGACCGCCAAGTCCTGAGCATCCTCGCGCCGACGTTGCAGCGTGAGCTGAGCTGGTCGGACTCACAGTACGCGGCCGTGGTCTACTCGTTCACGCTTGTGTACGCGTTCGGCTTCCTGATCGCGGGGTGGTGGCTCGACCGCGTGGGCGTGCGGCGTGGCTTGGCCACGGCGGTCGTCGTGTGGAGCCTCGCGGCGATCGGCCATGCGCTCGCCCGCACGACCGCGGCGTTCGCGGCCGCGCGCGCGCTACTCGGCCTCGGCGAATCCGCCAACTTTCCCGGCGCCATCAAAAGCGTGGGGGAATGGTTCCCCAAGGAGGAGCGGGCCCTCGCCACGGGCATCTTCAACGCCGGCACCAACACCGGCGCGATCCTCACGCCGCTCATCGTGCCGTTGATCGCGTTGAATTGGGGCTGGCGCTGGGCGTTTGTTGTGACCGGGTCATTGGGTTTTCTGTGGCTGTTGCTGTGGTTGGCGCTATACCGAAGCCCCAACTCCGAAGCCCCAACCCCTAACCCCGAGCCCCGCGTTCCGTGGCTCCACCTGCTCCGCGTCCGTCAGACGTGGGCCATCGTCGCCGGCAAATTCCTCGCCGACCCTGTCTGGTGGTTCTATCTGTACTGGCTCCCGAAATTTCTGGACCGAACCTACGGCATCAAGCTCGCGCAGGTCGCCCTTCCTCTTATTACAGTGTATGTAATCGCCGATGTCGGGTCCATCGGCGGCGGGTGGCTGTCGAGTCGTCTGCTCAAACGCGGCTGGACCGTGAACCGCGCGCGCAAAACGGCGATGCTGCTGATGGCGGTCGCGATCGTGCCCACCGCTCTTGCGCCGTACGCCAGCAGCATGTGGACCGCTGTGCTCATCATCAGCCTGGCCGCCGCCGCGCACCAGGGCTGGTCGGCCAACGTCTATACGCTCGCGAGCGACATGTTCCCGCCGAGCGCCGTGGCGTCCGTCTCCGGCATCGGCGGCTTCGCCGGCGCGATGGGCGGCGCGCTGTTCCAATTGCTTACCGGTCTGATTCTCGATGCTACGGGGGGCAACTACGCCTCGATCTTCGCTGTATGCGGATTTGCCTACGTCACGGCCTGGACGATCATTCACTTGCTGGCGCCGAGGCTAGAGCCGGTGTCCACACTCTGAAGAGTGTTGAATGGAGACCTCATGATTGCAGCTGTCCTGATACTCTCTCTGCTTCAATCCCCGCCTAACACGCTGACGCCGGCGGAGAAAGCCGCCGGCTGGCGTATCCTCTTCGACGGCCGGACGCTCGCCGGCTGGCGCGGCCTCGGCTACGACACCGTCCCCACCGCCCACTGGGTCGTGGTGAACGGCGCGATCAAGAAGATCGCGTCGGGCAACGTGCCCCGCGTGGCCGATGGGCGGCCGCTCGTCGGCGGCGACCTCATGACGGTGGATTCGTTCGCCGATTTCGAGCTGAGCTTGGAATGGAAGGTCACGCCGGGCGCGAACAGCGGCGTCAAATACAACGTGTCCGAAACGATGTCGCTGGCCCAGGGCGGCGCGGGCACCCAGGGCGGCCCCACCCACTCCGCCCTCGGCTTCGAATATCAGATCCTCGACGACGACCGCCACGAGGACGGCAAGCTTCCGACCCACCGCTCGGGCGCCTTGTACGATCTTGTAGCGCCCAACGACAAGAAGCAGCTGCGCCCCGTGGGTGAGTGGAACCGCTCGCGGATCGTGGTCCGGGGTCACCACGGCGAGCACTGGCTCAACGGCCAGAAAGTCGTCGAGTTCGAGCTCGGCACCGCACACATGGATTCCCTGCTCGCCGCGAGCAAGTACAAGACGATTCCCGGGTTCGGTGAGAAGCGCCGCGGCCACGTCGTCTTGCAGGACCACGGGGACGAGGTCTATTTCCGCGATATCAAAGTGAGGCCACTATGAAACGCCGTCGCTTCGTGAAAACCGCTTCCAGCGCCGCACTCGCACTCATGGGGGCGCGGGCGCCGCTGTTCGCCTCAGGCTCGCCGAGCGAGAAGGTCGTAGTCTGTGTGATGGGCCTGAACGGCCGCGGGACCGTGCTGGCGAAAACGTTCGCCAAAACGCCGCATGCCGAAGTCGCCGCGGTGTGCGACGTGGACTCGAAGGTCTTGGCCAAGGGTGTCGCCGCCGTTGGCGAGTCCCAAGGCCCGAGCCCCAAGGCCCTTGGTGATTTCCGGCGCGCGCTCGACGACAAATCGATCGACGCGCTCGTGATCGCGGCGCCCGACCATTGGCACGCACCCGCCGCGATCCTCGCAATGTCGGCCGGCAAGCATGTCTACCTGGAAAAGCCGTGTGGCCACAACGCGCGGGAGGGCGAGCTGCTCGTCGAGGCGCAGCGCAAGCACGCCCGAGTCGTACAGATGGGAACCCAGCAGCGCTCGGCGCCGCGCTCCATCGAGGTCGTGAACGCGATTCGCGAGGGACTCATCGGGAAGCCCTACCTGGCGCGCGCCTGGTACGCCAACACCCGTGCCACCATCGGGCGGGGCAAGTCCGCGCCGGTCCCCGCGAACCTCGACTACGAGTTGTGGCAGGGTCCGGCGCCTCACACCCCCTACCACGACAATGTGATCCACTACAACTGGCATTGGTTCCGGCGCTGGGGCACGGGCGAGATCTGCAACAACGGTACGCACGAGATCGACGTGTGTCGCTGGGCGTTGGGAGTGGACCGGTGCATTCGCGTGACCTCGACGGGTGGTCGCTATCACTTCGACGATGACTGGGAGTTCCCCGACACCCAGGAGGCCGCGTTCGAGTTCCCCGGCGGGAAGACGATCATCTGGGAGGGGCAGAGCTGCAACGGCCTCAACACGTACGGCCGCTCGCGCGGGACCGCCATCCTCGGCACCACCGGGAGCGTGGTGATGGACCGCGATGGGTACGTCGTCTATGACCTCAAGAACACGGTCGTCAAGCAGAACCTCGCGGCGCAGGCGGCTGACGGTCTCAACCTCAGCGCCGACGACGACATGACCGCCCTGCACATCGCGAATTTCGTGGACGCCGTTCGCACCGGCGCGACGCTCCACCAGCCGATCGAGGAAGGTGCGAAGAGCGTGCTGCTGTGCCATCTCGGCAACATCGCGCAGTGGACGGGTCGAGCGCTCCGCGTCGATGCCGCGACGGGCCGCATCCAGGGCGACGAGGCGGCGATGGCTTACTGGCAGCGCGAGTACGCGCCCGGTTGGACGCCGACGGTCTGAACCCGGACCGCTACTTCGATCCCGATCCATCGATACGACGCGTCGCGCGCGCGTTGTACGAGGAGACCAGGGACTTACCGATCGTATCGCCCCACGGCCAC
>Ga0099829_10000364_pt1 | contig 23617 bp, 23 predicted proteins | sample CZO8metaG_3_FD_79336 | JGI IMG/M metagenome (GOLD analysis project Ga0099829, IMG submission 79336) | Vadose zone soil microbial communities from the Eel River Critical Zone Observatory, Northern California, USA - CZOApr15con2H2.8 metaG | ecosystem: Environmental > Terrestrial > Soil > Vadose...
CGTGAAGCCGCAGGAAGAGATCCTGAAAACCGTGGACGCCGGCAATAAGAACCGAGGGATGTATTGGGACGCGGAACTAGTGCCCTACTGCGGCGGAACTTACCGAGTCCTCAAGAGTGTGACCGAGGTCATCGATGAGAAGACGGGGAAGATGGTGGAGATGAAGAACCCATGCATCATCCTGGATTCAGTCGTGTGCCAGGCGCGGTACAGCTCGTGCCGCATGCTTTGTCCGAAGGAGATGTATCCCTACTGGCGGGAAATATGGCTGGAAAGAATTGAGGCCAATCGCAGAGGTTCCCACGCGGACGCGGCAGTGGGAATGACGCCAGTGTCGTCAAGCCGGCACTAATAAGTATCATTGATCATTGTGATGGAGAATGTTCAGACGATGAGCGTGCACGACGAGCCGCTGGTGAGCGTAGTCACCCCGGTTTATAACGGCGCTTTGTATCTGAGGGAGTGTATTGAAAGTGTCATGGCACAAACTTATTCGAATTGGGAATACATCATTGTCAACAACTGCAGTACGGACGAGACGCTCCAGATCGCTGAAGAATACGGACGAAAGGAAAGACGGATTCAAGTCCACAGCAACGACAAATTCTTAGAGGTCATCGCGAATCACAATCGAGCCTTCAGCCTTATCTCTCCCAACAGCAAATACTGCAAGCAGGTGTCGGCGGATGATTGGCTGTTCCCGGAATGCCTGACAAGCATGGTGAGGGTTGCTGAGGCCAACCCGTCGGCAGGCATTGTCGGATCGTACCAGCTCAGCGGCGATGTAGTTAAATGGCAAGGATTTAGGTACCCAAGAGCGGTTGTGCCTGGCCGGGAAATTGGTCGGCGTGTCTTTCTCACGCGTCAGGTGTCTGTCGAGGGTCAGCCCTTGCTTGGTTTCGGAGATCCGACCTCCCTCATGTATCGAGCGGACATTGTGAGAAAGAGTCCGGCATTTTTCCCGAATCCGTCGCCTCATGCCGATACTAGTGCATGCTTTGAGAGCCTACAGAACTCAGATTTTGGATTCGTATACGAAATACTGTCGTACGAGAGGACCCACTCCGAGTCACAGAGTTCTGGATCCCGGCAGATCAACCGCCATTTGTCGCAAACACTAAGCGATCTTCTACACTACGGTTCCTCTTATCTCACCAAGGACGAACTGGAACAACAGGTGGGCGAGACTCTTGAGGGTTACCGCCGATTTCTCGCAGTCAACTATCTTGTGGGTTCCAGGGGGAAGGAATTCTGGGATTACCATAAGGGCAGACTGAGGGAGTTGGGGTATCCATTGACGCATTTTGTACTGCTAAAAGCTGCGGTACTCCTAGTCCTGCGGGAGAGCGTGAATCCAGGACAAGCAATAGGAAAATTGTGGAGGCATGTATTTCCGGCAAGGATGAAGGGCGAGAGTGCCGAACCTGATCGTGGGTCTCTCCAGCCCAACGTCCCAGGTCGGCGAGCTTAAGCGCTTCCGATGATGGTTGATACCGCACTTCGAGAGCTGGAGGCCAGGGGCCATCCGATTCGTGTCGGGATGGTTGGGGCCGGCGCGTCGGGTCGCCCCATCGCTCTGCAGCTTGGAACACCAGCACCGGGGATCCGCCTGGTGGCTATTGCGAACCGAACGACAGAGCATGGTGAACGGGTATTCCGGGAGGCTGGCATTGAGGAGTGGCGCCGTGTAGAGACTGCTCGCGAAGCGGAATCAGCGATCACAGGGGGGTTGCCGGTGCTGACGAACGACCCGTCAGTGCTGACTGCCTGCAATGCTGTCGATGTACTCGTGGAGGTAACGGGTACGATCGAGACCGCAGCCAGTGTGGTCCTCGAGGCTTTCGACCATGGCAAGCATGTGGTCCTGGTGAACGCCGAGCTGGATTCACTGCTCGGCCCGATTCTGAAGGTGAAAGCAGACCAGGCCGGGGTCGTGATCACCCACACGGATGGGGAGGAGCCGGGAGTGGCGATGACCCTCCTCCGCTATCTCCGATCACTGGGACTGCGTCCGGTGGCCGCGGGTAATCTCAAAGGCATGGTCGACTACTATCGGACCCCGCAGACGCAGCGGGCATTTGCAGAAAAATATGGCCAGGATGCCCGGAAAGTAACTTCGTTTGCCGACGCCACGAAGCTATCCATGGAGGCGACCGTTCTCGCCAATGGAACGGGATTTCAGGTCGGCCGCCGGGGCATGTACGGCCCCGCCTGCGAACACGTCCGTGAGATAGCGGACCTTCTGCCCGCAGATCAGATGTTGAGTACAGGTCTGGTTGACTATGCTCTCGGCGCTGCGCCCCACACAGGCGCGTTCGTGATCGTCCACGAGGACGCGCCGCTGAAGAAGGCTCAGCTGGCGTATTACAAGCTTGGGAACGGCCCATTCTACGTCTTCTATACGCCGTTTCATTTACCCTACATCCAGATCGCATCGACTATCGCTCGAGCGGTCATCCATCGTGATGCGACGGTTGCGCCACTCGCGGGACCCGTCTGCGAAGTGGTTACCATGGCCAAGCGTGATCTAAAAGCCGGGGAGTGCCTCGACGGAATCGGTGGGTTTTACACGTACGGACTCGCCGACAACGCCGCCGCCGCTCGCGCGGTGGCAGCGCTGCCCATCGGCCTCTCAGAAGGCTGCAAGCTGCTCCGGGACGTTTCGAAGGATGAGGTGATTTCCATCCGCGATGTGGAATCACCTCGGGGTGGTGTGGCTGACACACTCTGGCGGGAACAGAGCGCACGGTGGCCAGTCGTGGCGCAAGCCTCACGAGCCCAACTCGCGAAGGAATCGCCCACGAGAGTAATCGTCTGACGGTCGTTGCCGAGTTGAGGAGTTACCTCCGAACGGAAAGACATACTGATGCCCAGCGGGCTTAGCGGACAACGAATTCTAGTTACTGGAGCAAACGGATTCATCGGCGCTCACTTATGCCGTCGCTTGTGCGAGGAGGGGGCAGAAGTGCACGCCGTCTATCGCACACGGCGCCCAGCTGACACTGGCGATCAACGCTGGTGGCAGGCCGATCTTGTCGATCTGGAAGAGGTGAGAAAAATAGTCGGCCAGGCCCGGCCGGAAGTGATTTTTCACTTAGCCAGCCATGTGAAGGGAGCACCTGGCCTTGAGCACGTCCTGCCCACGTTTCAGAGCAACTTGCAGAGTACCGTCAACCTGCTTACGCTGGCGGCCGGATCAAACTGCCGTCGAGTGATACTGACCGGTTCTCTGGCCGAGCCCGAAGTGGAGAACGGAGAGACGTTCCCGTCGGCGCCTTATGCTGCCGCGAAATGGGCCAGCAGCGGCTACGCACGTATGTTCCATGCACTCTATAAGTTACCGGTCCTTATCGCCCGTGTATTCATGGTTTATGGGCCTGCGCAGATTGATTTGACCAAGCTGATTCCCTACGTCACTCTTTCGTTACTTCAGGGGAAGACACCGAAAATCAGCAGCGGAGATCGTCTAGTAGACTGGATCTACGTGTCGGATGTAGTGAATGGTTTCCTGGCGTTGGCTCAAGCGTCCGACGTGGACGGAGCGACCCTGGACTTGGGGTCAGGGTCACTGGTTTCGATCCGCGAAATTGTCCAGCAGTTGGCGATGTCGATTGGCAATGGAGTGAAGCTGGAGTTCGGTGCATTGCCTGATAGACCACTAGAACCAACCCGCATTGCCAAAACCGCCGAGACGTTCGCCAGGATAGGGTGGAAGCCTCAAGTGTCATTGCAGGACGGGCTGGAGCGCACCGTGGATTGGTACCGTGCGGAACTGAAGCGCTCTCCGGACATCTACAAAACTGTCCATGCTTGACCCGATATAAGAGTTTGTCACGACGGATAAGAAAGATACGGAGGAAGTTTCACAATGGAAAGAGTCGCAATTTTAGGTTCGGGCATGGCGGGATGGGGCGCAGTTCACCGGTTGCACGAGGAAGGTGTTCCCTCAGTTACCTACGACAAGAACCCGTATTTCGGCGGACACACTGCGTCGTTTAAGCATCCTAGCGGTTTTATATTTGATGAGGGGCCGCATGTCTCTTTCACCAAACAAGAGCGTCTGCAAAAGCTGTTTGCCGACAGTGTCAACGAGAAATATGAGGTCATTCACGCTCGCCCTAATAACTATTGGAAAGGGCGTTGGATCAAGCACCCAGCGATATGCAATTTATCGGCCTTGCCGACAGACGTAGTGGTGAAGTGCCTGCACGACTTTATCGGAGCGCACCACGATCAAGAAAACAATATCGAACGTAAACCAATCGACAACTACGCGGACTGGCTGATAGCGAGCTACGGTAAGACTTTCGCGGAAACCTTTCCCATGGAGTATGGGCTCAAGTACCACACCACGACGGCGGATAATATGAGTACCGCCTGGCTCGGACCCAGGTTGTATCGCGCAAAACTAGACGAAGTTCTGGTCGGTGCGGTTTCTGCGGAAACGCCTCACGTTCACTACGTCGACCACGTTCGCTATCCCTCCTACGATGGGTTTGTCTCGTACCTGAGCCTGTTGCCGAAGCGGACGCAGATCAACCTAGGCCATAAACTCGTGCGGCTCGACCCGTCCTCGCGAGAACTTCACTTCGCTAACGGGGTTGTTGCCGGGTATGACGCAGTCATCTCTTCCGTACCCCTGACGGAGCTGGTGCCGATGATTATCGGCGCCCCTACAGCTGTCGTGGAGGCCGCCAAGAAGCTGGCCTGCACCAGCTGTGTCATGGTCAATCTGGGGATCAATCGTACGGACTTGTCCGAAGGGCAGTGGACCTACTATTACGACCGCGATATATGTTTCACGCGTCTCAGCTTCCCTCACATGTTCTCGCCTCACACCGCTCCTCCGGGATGCGGCAGTATTCAAGCTGAAGTTTATTTCTCGCAAAAGTACCGGCCACTGAAAGGCTCTCCGGAGGATTACGTCGCGCCGGTGATTGCGGATCTCAAGCGGGTTGGCGTGTTGCGCGAGGATGACAAGATCGTGCACACGAACGTTCATGTGAGCCGTTATGCGCAGGTGATTTTCGATCTGGAACGCGCCGATGCCCTGGCGATTGTGCACGCGTACCTCGACGACATCGGCGTTGCCTATTGCGGCCGATACGGAGATTGGCTGTACATCTGGACCGATGAAGCCTTCATCAGCGGAGAAAACGCCGCCCAAAAGACCTTGGACCGGATGGGTGCGAGCAAGGCCAGATAGGTTGCACGGCGGAGAAATATTGTGGCGATGAAGAACGAGATGGTTCAACAGCCCAGGATTTGCCGATTCTGCAAGTCGGAATTGCGCCACACTTTTGTGGACCTGGGGATGTCGCCACTGTGCGAAAGCTTTCTGCGTTCAGACCAGCTCAACGAGATGGAGGCCTTTTATCCGTTGCATGTGTTTGTGTGCGAAAGGTGCTTCCTGGTCCAACTGGATGAATTTGTAAGTCCAGATCATATCTTCACCGAATACGCTTACTTCTCTTCCTATTCCGACAGCTGGTTAGAGCATTGCCGCCGCTACACCGACGAAATGCGCGATCGGTTTCGCCTGGATGGAAAGAGCCTGGTTGTGGAACTCGCCAGCAACGACGGCTACCTGCTGCAGTACTTTGTGCAGAAGAACATTCCAGTGTTGGGCATTGAGCCGGCGGCCAACGTCGCTAAAATTGCAGAGGCGAAGAAGGTACCGACGCTGGTAAAGTTTTTTGGGAAGCAGCTGGCGACGGAATTAGCTTCGCAAGGGAAGCAGGCGGATCTGCTGGTTGGCAATAATGTTCTTGCCCAAGTCCCCGATCTCTGCGATTTCGTTGCCGGGATGAAGGTTCTGCTTAGGCCGGGGGGGGTGCTGACCCTCGAGTTCCCGCACCTGTTGAAACTGATGGAGGAGAATCAGTTTGACACGATCTACCACGAGCATTTCTCTTACTTCTCCTTCCTGACCGCGAAACAGATTCTTGACGCCTACGGACTGGTGCTGTTTGACGTCGAGGAGTTGCCCACGCATGGCGGGTCATTACGCATATTCGGCCGCCATAACGAGGATGACTCGAAACCGATCAGTTCCCGAGTCGTGGACCTGAGCGCGCGAGAAGAGACCGTCGGATTGAACCGCCTTGAGAGCTACTGTTCCTTTGCCGAAAAGGTAAAGAAGACCAAACGCCAGCTCCTGGAGTGCCTGATCGGCGCGAAACAAGTGCAGAAGTCGATCGTCGGCTATGGCGCCCCAGGAAAGGGAAATACCCTGTTGAACTACTGCGGAATCGGGACCGATTTCATCGACTACACCGTGGATCGCAACCCTTTCAAACATGGGCGATTCACGCCCGGGACGCATATTCCCATTTGTCCACCTGACCGGATCTTCGAAACGCGGCCGGACTACGTGCTGATCCTGCCCTGGAATCTGAAGAATGAAATCATGCAGCAGATGGCGCGTATCCGCGAGTGGGGCGGAAAATTCATTGTCCCCATTCCCGAAGCTACTATTGCGGGATAGCCCAGCTATGAGCGAGCGGTACAGCTTGCATTCCACCTCCGGAGCATGGCTCAGATGAAAGTCGTACTTTTTTGTGGCGGTCTCGGCATGAGGATCCGTGAGGCCGGCGAGAATACGCCCAAGCCCATGGTGCACGTCGGTGACCGTCCCATTCTCTGGCACGTGATGAAGTACTATGCGCACTTCGGGCACAAGGACTTTATCCTCTGCCTGGGATATCGGTCCGATGTCATCAAGAATTATTTTGTCAACTACAGTGAGTTCACGTCCAACGACTTCGTGTTGCGTAACGGCGGCAAAGACCTGCAGGTCTTCAACTCCGACATTCACGACTGGACGATTACCTTCGTGGATACCGGCACGAACGCTAATATCGGTCAGCGATTGAAGGCAGTGGAGAAATATCTGGATGGCGAGAAAGTATTTCTTGCTAACTATAGTGACAACCTTACGGATTTTAACCTTCCTGATCTTATCGACCCCTTTCACAAACAAAATAAGATAGCCGCGTTCCTGTGTGTCAGGCCAAGTTTAAGCTGTCATCGTGTATCGCTGGGCAATGGTGGGCTGGTACAGGAAATCAAGACCTTAGGCCAGTCGGAAATTATGATCAACGGTGGCTATTTTGTTTTCAACCGGTCGATCTTCGATTACATCAAGGCAGGAGAAGAGCTGGTGCAGGAACCATTCCAGAGACTGATTGCGGAGAAAAAGCTGGTCGCCCACGCCTACGACGGTTTCTGGAGGAGTATGGACACCTTCAAGGAGAAGCAAGAGTTGGACGAGTTGTACAGTCAGGGAGTCGCGCCCTGGCAATTGTGGAAGCGGCAAGAGAAGCGCTGAGGATGGATCATGGGTGCACTGCGGCGGGTTGGCTGGCCCCTGATTTGATCGCCACAATCGCACCGTACCAGTCGTCGTTGTCGGACCAGGTCGCGGTTGCAGTCTGCGGGCCCGGTGTCTCGATCATCGCTGCCGTATTGATGTTTCCAGGAAAAAACTGAAGAGCGGTGCGATAGGGCGGGCCCGGCGTCATGGTCAGATCGCGGGTGTTATCCATGGAAGGTGTACAGCAGTTCGTTGGTGTAGTGGGTGGGCGAGGAAGTCGACAGGGTCGCCTTGGTTTCCTGCACGGAACTGGCGCCTCCTCCATCGGCATCGAATACGTCCGAGGTGGCCAGCCCGGTCCACTCGGTCACCGTCAGCGTGATGTAGGTGCAGCCGCGCTCCGCACTGCACTTTGCCGTGAAATGGGTCACGCCGGCGGGAATGCCGGCACACACCCAGATGTACTCCTGCAATTTTTGCGTCCCGGAACTGGTTTCGTTCAGGGCAAACGGCGAGTGCGGGGACGGCACCAGGCAGGGTTCAGGATCATGCAGGTTGTCGCCGATGGTCAGCGTCGTGACCGGCACGTTTTGACAATCCTTGTCGGCACAAGTGTACGCGGCGGCGATCACAGCATGCCCGGCTCTGGGACGATAGGCAACCGTGCGGGTCGTCATGTTAACGTCGTTGCCTCCTTCGCCCGCTCCATCGATGCACGTCACGCCATGACCGTAATTGGGTATGCGAACAATGTTCAGCAACGGGTGGCGGAGACATTTTGCGCACGAGAAACGCGAGAGTTGCCAGTATCAAGATAGCTATGGCCGCAAGAACAAGTCGTTGCATGGCTGGTCCATTTCCCGAGAGCATTCTGGCAATCGGCTGGCGTTTCTGTCAAACCTGTAGGCAAGGGAGAGAATTATCGCGATGCGCGTACTTTTAACTGGTCATAAGGGCTACATCGGCGCTGTAGCGGGTCCGCTATTGCATGCCGCCGGCCACGACGTCATCGGGCTCGACACAGATCTCTATCAGGGCTGCGATTTCGGCGAACCGGAAGCGATACCGGAAGTTCGCAAAGATCTGCGCGATCTGATAGGTGCCGACCTGGAAGGCTTCGACGCCGTGGTCCACCTGGCGGCGCTGTCGAACGACCCGCTCGGAGATCTCGATTCGCAGCTCACTTATGACATCAACCATTTCGCATCGGTGAAGCTGGCGAAACTGGCGAAGGAAGCGGGCGTGAAGCGCTTCGTATTTTCATCGTCGTGCAGCACCTACGGCGCGGCGGGCGACGACTTCCTCGATGAAAACGCCCCGCTGAATCCGGTGACGCCGTACGGGGAATCGAAGGTGCTGGTGGAACGCGACATCCGGAAGCTGGCGGACGCGAACTTCACGCCGACTTATATGCGGAACGCGACTGCCTATGGCGCGTCTCCGCGCTTGCGGCTAGATATCGTTCTGAACGATCTGGTGGCGTCCGCTTACACGACTGGCCGGATTCTCATTAAGAGCGACGGCACGCCGTGGCGTCCAATTACGCACATTCGGGACATCATTGCTGCGATCGTGGCGGTGCTGGAAGCGCCGCGCGAGGCGGTGCACAACGAGACCTTCAATATCGGCCGCACCGGCGAAAATTACCGGATCCGAGAACTGGCGGATATCGTGGCAGAGACCGTTCCGGATTGCCGCGTGGAGTATGCGGCTGGTGGCGGGCCGGACAAACGTTGTTACCGCGTGACCTGTGACAAGATCGGTCGTGTTTTGCCGGCCTTCCGTCCGCAGTGGACCGCCAGGAAGGGGGCGCAGGAACTTTACGACGCCTATCACTTGGTGGGCCTGACCGCCGAAGAGTTGAAACGTGGCCGATACGTTCGGATTGTCCAGATCCAGCGGCTGCGGAAAGCGGGACAATTGGACGATTCTTTGCGCTGGCGCGAAAGAGTAGTGGTGTAGGCAGGAACAATTCCACCTTATCCCCGTTCTTGTGTTGACGATGGTCTTGGCGGATTTCAACCGTGAAAATCAACGAAAGGGTTAACAGCACTGATCGCAGGCCAGTTCCTCTCTGGCTGTTGCTGACGGTCATTGTGTTGGCCAGTTTCGCCGTGCGCGCGGCAGCATGGGCTTATTGGGGAACGGGCGCGATCGAATCCGAAGGCGCCGAGTACGCTAGAATTGCCGAGAATCTACGGAGCGGCGTCGGGTACGTCGGACTTGTAACACCTGGTGCACAACTCAATTTTAATCCACTTTTCCCCTTGCTCATTGCCGGAGCGTCGTTTGTAACCCACAACTATGAACTGGCAGCACGGCTGGTGGCTTTGGTGATGGGAGGGCTGCTCCCGCTGCCTGTGTTCGGTGTCGCATCCCGGTTGTTCGATCGCCGCGTGGGATTCATTGCGGCACTCTTGGTGTCGCTGCACCCACTGTTGCTGAACCTGTCTTTCTCGGCATTCTCCGAGGGTCCCTACACCACGCTGTTTCTCTGTGCGACCTATGTTGTAATCCTGGCCCTCGATCGAACGTCGGCGAGGATATGGTTGCTAGTGGGTGTGGCCTTCGGGCTTACATGGCTGGTACGGGCAGAAGCTTCGGCCGCCCTCGCGATTGCGGTATTGTTCGCGCTATTAGCGACCCACGGAAATTGGTCGATTCGATGCAAGCGGGCGGCGGCTGCGGTTGTAGCGTTTTTGGTATGCACATTGCCGGTTGTCATCTTCATCTATAGGTCGACAGGCGAAGTGCGGCTGGAGGTGAAGAGCCAGATATTCTTCTACACCGGCAAGCGTATCCTGACCGCGGAAAGAAATCCTGGCGCAGATTATGAGTCACCGGGTGGACATCACGAGGTGCCCTCGCCGGAGCCAAATGTAGAGTCCTGGCAACGATGGCAGGATAAATGGGCGTTCTACGGAATCGACTCTAATACGACGGGAATGGGGTTCCCTCTTCGACGGCACAGCGAGGTCATCCGGGAAACGAACGTCAGAGTCAAAGACATGCTGATTCTGATCGTGAAAGGGACTCGTGAGAACGCGCCCGTCGTGTTTCAACGATTGTCCTCAGACTGGTTTGGGGCGCCCCTTCTACCGGCACTGGCTCTGCTGGGCGCTGTTCGCCGGCCGTGGCGAGGACCGCAGGCCGCAGGTCGATTGTTCGTACTGTTGGTTATGGCTGCTCCTGTGCTAGCCACATTCTTTGCTCTATGGAGCGAGGCGAGATATTACTTCGTGCTTGTTCCCCTACTATCGATTTGGGCGGCCAATGGCCTGTTAGAAATTGGCCGTTGGACGAAAGCGTCCAGCACTGCCGCGGGATGGAGCATTGTGGCTCGGCCTGTTGTATCTCAGTGCATCGTACCGGTGTTCATCGGACTGCTCTTAATTGTAAGCCCGGTCAAAGGAGTGAGGAGATTGTCCTTGTTCGTCGATAGCGCTCCGCCTACCCTGGTGGATAAAGAGGTGGGTTTGTGGATCGGGCGGCAGCAGGACCACGCGGTTCGAATTATCGACCTTTCCATACCCCTGGCGTTCCATGCGGACGCACAATTTACATATTTTCCTTACTGCACCGGTGATGCGGCCCTTCGCTACCTGGAAGCAACACAAGTCGACTACGTGATTCTGCGTCGAGATGAAAGATTTACAAAGTACTACCAGGAGTGGCTGACGCACGGCATTCCGGACCATCGAGCCGAACTCGTACAACTGTCGTCGGTGCCTGGCGCCGACAAATTCGTGGTGTATCGGTGGCACAGGGGGTGAATCTGTGGATAGTTCACGTATGTGCGCGCCGTCCATCTGAAGAGATTTGTGCAGACAGGTGAAGGATGATCAACAATAAACGAATCGCGGTCGTGATGCCCGCCTATAACGCCGAAAAGACTCTCGAGGCCACTATTCGCGAATTGCCGGATGCGGTGGATATCCGGATCTTGGTCGACGATCACAGCTCCGACGGGACTGTGGTGGTAGCTCGTCGGCTTGGATTGCAATACTTCGTGCACGACCGCAACTACGGCTACGGCCGGAACCAGCGGACCTGTTATCGCGAGGCCCTGGCGGCGGGAGCCGATGTGATCATCATGGTTCACCCGGATTACCAGTACACGCCACTGCTGGTCACTGCGATGGCGAGCATGGTGGCCTATGGCGTTTATGACGTGGTGCTCGGTTCCCGCATCGTCGGCGGAACGGCGCTCCGTGGCGGCATGCCACTCTATAAGTACGTGTTCAACCGCTTGCTTACCGGGTTTGAGAACATGTTCCTGCGCGTCAAGCTGTCGGAGTATCACACCGGTTACCGGGCGTTCAGCCGGAGCGTACTTACCCAACTGCCTCTGCTCGAAAACAGCGATGATTTTGTTTTCGATAACCAGATGCTCGCGCAGTGCGTGTTTTTCGGATTCCGCATTGGCGAAGTGTCGTGCCCGACGAAGTACTTCGAAGAGGCGTCGTCCATCAATTTTCGGCGCAGCGTCACCTATGGACTCGGTGTCCTGGCGACCACGCTGCAGTTCTCGCTCCAGCGGATCGGGCTTGCGCATTTCGGGATCTTCGACGATCGCGGCAAGACACTCGAGAGCAACGAAGAGGTCTACTATATAAGCGGGAAAGTCGCCGAAGGGATGCAAAAGGCCAGCTAAGCTCTCAGCCTTTCTTGCGGGCTGCCACCCGCGGCAGTCCGTGCAGGCGTGGTTACGATGGTTTTGCTGGAATCACGATCCCCGCATCAATCCGTGCATTCTCCAGGGACTTAAAAGCGATCTCCACAGGCCTATGATCCAACTGAACCTCGACTCAACGCCGGGCGGAGCCTTAAAGATCTTATGCCTGGGCTCCCATTCCGACGACATCGAAATTGGCTGTGGTGGCACGATCCTGCGGCTGCGGGACCAGTACCCAAACTGCGTATTTCACTGGGTCGTATTCAGCGCCACTGGAGTTCGAGAAGCCGAAGCGCAACGCGGGGCCGAACTGTTCGCCGGTGCCAACCGGCGCGACGGTGCGGTGGTGAAGAACTTCCCGGATGGCTTCATGCCCTTCGCCGGCGGCCAGGTGAAGGCGCTTTTCGAGGAGTTGAAGCAGACGGTCTCTCCGGACCTCATCTTCACCCACAACCGGAAGGACGCACACCAGGATCACCGCCTGATCGCCGAACTGACGTGGAACACGTTTCGGGATCATCTCATCCTGGAATACGAGATTCCGAAATATGACGGAGACCTGGGACAGCCGAGCGTCTTCGTGCCACTTATTGCCGAGGTGTGCCAGAAGAAGGTGCGCCACATCATGGATGTTTTTCAGTCCCAGCGCGCCAAGCGCTGGTTTCAGGAAGAGACATTTTTTTCCCTGATGCGGCTGCGTGGAATGGAGTGCAACGCCGCCAGCGGTTATGCCGAGGCCTTTTACGGCCGCAAGATTGTGCTGTGAAGAGAAATCCAAGACAGGGAAACCAGGACAGGGAAACCGCTTATATGTACGGGCCAGCGTAGAACGTGATGAAGGACTTAAAGCAGCGGGTGATTCGCGGCGGCCTCGCGAAATTCTGTTCCCAGGGAACCACTTTTGTGGTCCGGATGGGATCGCTGATGATATTGGCGAGACTCCTGGATCCAAGGGATTTTGGTCTGGTCGGTATGGTGACCGCTGTCACTGGGGTTTTCAGTGTGTTCCGGGATTTTGGACTCTCGGCGGCGGCGGTGCAGCGCACGACCGTCACCAAGGAACAGGCCTCCACCTTATTCTGGATCAACCTGCTCGTCGGCACAATCCTGGGGCTGTTCGTGGCAGCGATGGCGCCATTTGTCGTGAGGTTTTATCGCGAACCCAGGCTTTTTGGGGTGACGATTGCCTTAGCGACTGCATTTCTCTTCAACGCTGCCGGGGTGCAGCAATCGGCAATTCTCGAACGCCAGATGCGGTTCACCACTCTATCGCTCATCGATGTTGTCTCCTGGGTGATCAGCGCGACGGTTGGAATCAGCATGGCCGCTCATGGTTTCGGGTACTGGTCTCTAGTGGCTTCGGCAACCGTGACTCCACTTGTCTATACGATGTGCGTATGGCTAACCACAGGTTGGATTCCGGAAAGGCCACAGCGGGGGGTTGGCATCCGTTCCATGATGCGTTTTGGAGGCACCCTGACTTTGAATGGGCTGGTGATGTATATCACCACCAACTTTGACAAAGTCTTGTTAGGCCGGTTCTGGGGAGCCGATGCGGTCGGGATTTATGGAAGGGCCTACCAGCTCATCAACATTCCCAACGACAACCTGAATTCAGCGGCCGGTGGGGTAGCGTTTGCGACGCTATCGCGGCTCAAGGACGATCCGCCTCTCTTCCGGAGCTACTTTCTCAAAGGTTACGCTCTGCTCTTATCGCTGACCGTACCGGTCACGATGACGTGTGCTCTTTTTGCCGGCGACATGATCTCCGTTTTCCTGGGTGCGAAGTGGAAAAGTGCGATCACGATCTTTCGCCTGCTGGCTCCAACCACCCTGGCGTTTGCGATTATCAATCCCATGGGCTGGCTGCTGGTGTCGCTCGGACTGGTCGGACGAGGTTTGAGAATGTCTCTCGTTCTCGCGCCGGTCATGATCGCGGGTTACGCCATCGGATTACCGTATGGACCCAGGGGAGTTGCGCTTACCTACTCGGTGATGATGGTCGTGTGCGCGATTCCGCTCATCTCGTGGGCGGTGCGCGGTACGGCGATTTCCGTTCGCGATATCCTGGTGACGCTGAGCCGGCCGTTGCTTTCCGGTATCGTGGCCGCCGCGCTGGTGTTTGGACTGCAGTTCTGGTACGGCCCTTATCTCTCTCCATTGCCCAGGCTGGTGTTGGGAGTTGCCCTGGTGCTTGCTGGGTACCTCGGAATGCTCCTGTACGTGATGGGACAGAAGCTGTTCTACCTGGACGTCATCCGAGGATTCAGAAGACCGCCATCGGTCGAAGAGCCGCTGGTAGTTCCCGCCTAGCGGTTGGGCCATTTCCTTTTTATAGATTGCGTATGCCGACAGTAAAGCTAATTCCTCGCGCCATTTGCCGCCTAAGAGCTCCCCGTGGGGTCTTGCGTTACGCGAATCGAGCGTTCGCCTGGCTCGAGAGTATCTCTCGCCACAAGGCGGCAATGTGTCTGTTCGTCGCGCTCGGATCGATGTCGCTCAGACTCGCGTTGCTTCACAGTCGGCCCATGCCTCGCCCGTTCGTCGCTGATGAGTTCAGCTACTTGCTCGGAGCAGAGACCTTCGCCGCTGGGCATCTGACCAACCCCATACATCCGATGTGGGAGCACTTCGAAACCCTTCGCGAGCTCGTGCGGCCCACCTACATGACAATGTATCCGCCCGGGCAATCGCTGTTCCTGGCGCTCGGATTGAAGCTCTTCGGTCATCCCTGGTTCGGCGTACTAATCAGCTTCGGACTCTTCGCCGGATGTTTATGCTGGATGCTCCAGAACTGGCTGCCGCCGATCTATGCTCTACTCGCTAGTGCAGTTCTCTTAGCGCGAATCTCGCTCTTCGGCTACTGGATGAACTCCTACTGGGGTGGGGCAGTCGCTGCCGCGGGTGGATGTTTGGTCTTGGCGCGGCTGCCGAGCCTGGCCAGAAGAGCGAAAGTAAAGGATGTCATCATAGCCAGCATCGGCCTTGTTGTGCTGGCCAATACGCGGCCCTTTGAAGGTTTGGTGATTGCTGTTGGGGGTGTTGCTGCGCTGCTGTGGTGGCGCCGCAGACTTCATCGGCCTTTTGGCGAACTTCTCACTCTTCGGTGCCTTCTGCCGCTCTTGCTAATCTGCGGCGCCGTCGGAACGCTGGACTGCTACTACAACTACCGAGTGACAGGCCATGCTTCCCTTATGCCCTACGCCGTCTACTTCCGCGACTACAGAATCGCCCCGCCGTGGCTCGTACTCTCCGAACGCCCAATGCCGGTCTACCGCCACGCCAACCTGGAGAACACATGGGAGGATGACCTGGAGAAGTTTCGCAGGATCAAGTCACATCCAGCGCAGAATCTCGCGGACCTTCGCGTGACGGCCAGTTTTTTCGTCTCCGCGCTGTGCCTCTTCCCGATGCTCATAGGATTACTGCTCTCCCGAAGCTACCGACTCTGGACGGCTGCATTCCTCTGCGCTTGCCTCTGCGGAACGCTCTTGATCACGATGTCAAAGACGCCCCACTATGTTGCGGGTGGAGCCGGGGCGTTGGGTGTAATAGTTGCATATGGTCTGCGATGGCTACGCGCTGCAGCTGAAGATTACGGGCCCCTTCTCGTTCTGACGCTGGTCGCCCTTCTTTGCCTCGAAGGCCGCGCCCCAGACAAAGGCGAATCCTGGCAGGTCCGATCGCGCGATACCGTGTCGCCGCGAACGATTGCAATGAAAGCAGTTGGCAGCGGGAAGCATCTGATCTTCGTTCGCTATTCCCTCGATCACATCGACAAGAGCAGTGAAGTCATCTTCAACCACGCGAACATCGACGATTCGGAAATCGTCTGGGCACACGACATGGGGCGAAGCGAGAACAAAGAACTGCTCAACTATTACCACGGGACACGCAAGGCATGGCTATTTCAGCCTGACGCTACACCCCAAGAACTCGTTCCTTACGAATCAGCCGACCAGTACATCCCTGCGACAGGCCGCACCTACGCGACAGGCTTCCCTGCGACTGAGAATCCGATCTCCGAAAAGGCAAGTTGGGTGAGCAGTGCGTCGGCGATCAGAACGACTCCCGGCGTGGCCTTCGGAACGCAGTCTGGATCACCGCCGCCACCCTATCTTGATTCAGCCGCTCTTCTGACAGGCACCTGGGGCAGCGATCAGTTCGTGCAGATCACGGTTCACTGGAACGGCGCGCCAGGCACAAACCAAGACTACGACGAGGTAGAAATAAGGCTTCGCGGAACTTTAGGAAAGAATTGGGACCGCACGTATAACATCAACTGCCGAGTCGGAACACCATCGCGAGATTCCTACATTCAAATGGGCCGAGCGAATGGACCGCCGGATGACTTCACACCGCCGCTTGCCGAGCTTCACGGATCTACCGCAGCGTGTCAGGATGGAGATGTGGTCACAGGAACCATTGTAGGAAGCGTCATCACCGCCTACATTAATGGGAAGAAGGTGATTCAGGGTACAGATTCTGTGATCACCTCGGGCGCGCCGGGCTTCGGCTTTTTTCACCAGGGAACGCACTCCCAGAACAGCGATTTCGGCATTTCCAGCTTTATTGCCTCCGATAGACTCCCGCGCTTTGACGTCCAAGGACAGGCGGCAAGCCCAGCTCGTCCCAAACCTGACGGCCTGAAATGACCGAGCTCCAGAGCCAGAGCCCAAGAGGCGATCGGGCATGAGCCTCGCGGGCAAGGGAGCCCAGTTAAGATGATGAGGGACGCGTGACGACTGTGGGCTCAAAGGCAAGAAGTGCTTCGAACCAGCGACACTATCGCCTGTTCGGCGTCTTGTTGGTGGTGTCGTTGGTGTTGTGGTGGCAACCGTTGGCCACTACCTTGCGGCTCGCGTTTGAGAACATTGCCTACACCCACATTTTCCTGATCGTCCCGATGAGCGTTGCGCTGATTTGGCAGGAAAGGAATGCGCTTCGGCCGCCATTTCAAGCGAGCGCGCGAGCAGGCGCGTTCTGGCTGGTGACTGCACTGCTGGTGACGGTTGTCGCGAAATGGGATGCGTCGGTGCCCAACGATGTCCGGTTGTCGTTGAACATTTTTGCGCTGGTGGAGTGGTGGATTGGCAGCGTCAACTTCAGCTTCGGAACGAAGGCGTTCCGATCGCTTCTGTTTCCTCTCTGCTTCCTGCTGTGGATTGTGCCACTTCCGGAATCTCTGTTGAACTGGACCATCGAGTGGCTGCAAATACAATCTGCAACCACGGCACGAATCCTGTTCCAGTTGGCCCGAGTTCCGGTGACGCAGGATGGGATCATGCTGTCTATTCCCGGGCTGGACATCGAAGTCGCATCCCAGTGCAGCAGCATCCGTTCCAGCCTGATCCTGGTGATCGTCACGATGGTGCTGTCTCACCTCTTGCTGCGTTCCTGGTGGCGGAAGATTTTGCTGGTGGGGGTGGCGATTCCCTTATCGTTTGTCAAGAACGGCTTCCGCATTTTTGTGATCTCTGAACTGGGGACCCGGGTGGATCCTGGCTTCTTTGATGGACGGCTCCACCACCACGGTGGGATTGTGTTTCTTGGTCTTGCGCTCGGAGCGGTGGCGCTGCTGCTGTGGGTCCTGCGACGCACGGAGGAGCCGATTCCGCAGAAGCTCGTCCTCTCTCCAACCCCGGAGTAGGAGTGGCGGACGGCAATCTCTTAGTCAACCGAGACGGAAGAGAGATTCGATGAGGAGGGGATAGAGCCAGCTTTACAAGCGCCTAAACAAGTGGAGTAAGATTCAGAAAGGGAAAGCCCACGCGGCGAGATTTCGCGTCCGTGGGCTGATCTGTTTAGTCCGCAATTATGATGCTGGGTTGAGCTTGGTTTCGCGAGACCGGATGAGCATTGCCGCGGCACATGTGATCACAGCTGCCAACAGGTAGAACAGTCGCGCCAGGGAGTGCAATTGTGCATGCCGACGGTGCAAGAGTACAGCACCCGGTGCGGCTGCGAGGAGTGGAATGCAACGCCTCGAGCGGATACGCCGAGGCGCTTTGCGGCCGCAAGCTCTGGCTACCCAGACATCGACAATAAAATATTCGGCACTTCGGCCCGCACCGTTTTGAGTTGCTTTCTGTTTCTGAACGAAGCTGACCACGACATTTCCTAAGAACGCGCGGATGGTCATGGAGCGGATCTGAAGCGGATCAAGTTTGTAATCGGATAAACGCTTTTGGATCCACTTCGTCCTCGTAAGCACATTCTCCGGATCGGTCGCGTCTCGCTCGATGAATTCGTCAGCCATGATTTCGTCGAGGGACTTCTGGTCCTTCTTCTCGGCTGCCAGTCCCCAGTCGCGCTCCAATTTTCCGAATAATTCCATGAAGCTGTGGGCATCCGATGCCGGCCTCTGCTCTTCGGATTTCACGGGGACGAACTTCGTGACGGGCGCGACGGTGACGTTGGGGGGGACGGCAGCGACGAATGTGGTGGTGGTGAGTGCCACCCAGATCACGGCGACGACGGCGGCGCATGGGGCGGGGGCGGTGAATGTAGTGGTGACCAACCCGCACACGCAGAACGGGACGTTAACCAAAGGGTACACCTATAAACGACAACGAAAATAACAGAGGATCCAGCTCCCAGGTCTTAACAAAACTCCGTGTGGTGCTCCACAGCCGCCGTTGATTTACATGCATGGAGGATGCTTTCGAGGAGTTTTGAGTCGAGCCCTGCTGCGGGTTCGCTTCTGCTGGCCGGAGCGCTGTTGATTGCTGGTTTTGCAAGATGGGGTGCGCCAGGCCTGGCCGACGATCTTCGGCTGTCGTCAGCATGATTGCGCTCGTCACTTGGTGGATCGCCAGCGTTGTGTTCTGTTTTGGCCTGCAAGCGTTCCGGTCGTTTCTTTTCCCCCTTTGCTTCCTGTTCTGGATGGTTCCGCTTCCAGCGGCTGCACTGAACCGGATCATTCCATTCTTACAAAACGAGTCTGCCGTCGCGGAACAAGTCCTGTTCCGGATGGCGGGGTTCCGGTCACTCAGGATGGAACCGTTTTGGACATCCCAGGACTGAGTATCGAAGTCGCGCGCGAGTGCAGCAGCATACGATCCAGCTTAGTGCTCTGTAATGACCATGGTTTTGGCGCATCTTTATCCTGCGCTCCTGGTGGCGGAAAGGGCGATTCTGCTGACGCTTGCCAAGAATGGCCTCCGTATTTTTGTGATCGCAGAACTTGGAACCCGGGTCGATCCGGGATTTCTGGACCGAAACCTCGACCACCGCGGCGGGATCGTGTTCCTTGCGATTGCAGTGGTGATGATCCTGTTGATCTGGATTCTGCGACGAAGTGAAACTTCACAATCTCGGGTTATTGGTGAACCGATGAGGTAGTTGTGTAAGGGGAAGGGCGGCAGAACGAGCAGCGCCACGGGTAGAATGGAAACCTAGTAACAGCAAAGCCCACGCCGTGAGATTTCGCGTCCATGGGCTGATCTATTTAATTTAGTGCGCAAGTATTATGCTTGCTTGGCTTGGTTTCGCGAGACCGGATGAGCATCGCCCCTAAGCATGTGATCCCAGCCCCAAGCAGGTAGATCGCGGCAGAGCCACCTTCCGGCACCTGCCGGCAATTCACGCCCTGCCGACACTTATCTTTGTCTTTGTAGGGCTTGTTGGCAAAAGATGCGGGCGCCATACAGAGCAAAACCACAACTGCCAGCAAGCACTTCCGACTCAAGCTCTTCATCGGTATAGCTCCCATCGAACGACGTTCAGTTAGCAACTTTTTGGGAGGGAAGTGTTTCCTTCGGGCCCCGCCTTCCGGCCAATGCCCTACAGAACTAAAGCTATTAAAGCGCTCCGCGTAAGGTGTGTCAAGATGATACTTTTTGCAACAGTTGCAAGGAAATGCGACCTTTACAGGTACAGGCGCAGAGCCCAGGCTTTAGCAAACCCACAGGCGAAACGGCCCCTCTTGTGGAAAAACGGGTTTTGAAAGGTGCTCCAATCAAACATGGCTTTCGCGACCAAACCATGCGTGACCACAAGTCCCGCGAAACTGCTGTTGGTAATAGTGGCTCTTTTAATCGCCGGATTGGTCAGCTGTCATAAGGAATCCCGCGGGCACAGCGTCACTCTCACCTGGCAGGCGTCCCCATCCACTCCCGAAGCTACCGTCGTTGGCTACAATGTATACCGCCGCACAACTCCGGGGACTCCATACGTGAGAATTGCCACCCGTGTTCCTGGCCCACTCTATGAGGACCGTATGGTCAATAGCGGAACTAGTTACCTCTACGCGGTAACAGCGATCGATCAACGCGGCCGCGAAAGCGGGTACTCGACGGTCATAAGGGCGGAAGTTCCATAAAATGCCTCTCACGAGCCTGCGTTCCCGGACTACGAAGGGCGGGACCTGACCATGCCGGGTCCAAATAGTGTGCGGCCAGCCACAAATGACATAGACTCCCAATGGTCGTATTTGCACGTTCGCCTTCTCGGGAGTGTGACTCATGTTGGGAATCCCCCTGCGCTATCTGCTAAAGCATCCACTTGCGGTGGTTGAGGTGGTGCGGAACCCAGCCGAGACATGGACGGTGATCCGGGATATGTATGTGGCTGAGCGGGAGCGGCGCGGACCTCAGTGTCAATATGAAGCTGACAACAGCTGGGAGCAGTGGCTTCATGCACGTCTCGGTGTCCAGTGGCCTTGCCCAATCGCGTCCGAGTTTCACGCTCACTGGCGCGCGGTGGTGACAGAGCTCGAGGCGAAGGGGATTCGTCCCGGGCCGGAGAGCTTCGGGTCGTGGAATGACGGCGATGCTGGATTGGTGCGGGCGATATGGTGTCTGACTCGTCACCTGCAACCGAAAAATGTTGTCGAGACTGGCGTGGCTCATGGGGTCACCTCGCGTTTTATTCTGGAGGCGTTGGAGCGGAATGGAAGCGGCCACCTCTCGAGTATTGACCTTCCGCCGATAGAAAGGGTTTGGCGCGAGCAAGTTGGTTTGGCAGTCACTGAGCGACATGCCAGACAGTGGTCGTACATCAAGGGTTCGAGCCGGCTCCGGCTTCCCAAGTTGCTTTCTCAACTAGGACAGATCAATCTTTTTGTTCACGACAGCCTGCATAGCGAACGCAACGTCCGCTTCGAGTTAGATCGAGCCTGGGCAAATTTACGGCCGGGTGGCGCAATCGTGGTGGATGATGTGGATGCTAATTGGGGTTTCCGCTCCTTCACTGAGACTTTTTCCAGCCAACAATCCGTCATTTGCGAGGCCGAACCGCTCCGCCCTGATCTCCGGCGTTTCAACCAGAAAGGTCTGTTCGGAATTATTCTCAAAGAACCACTGGCAACTGTGAAGGCGGCATAGGCCCAGCATTGGCACGCGCCGCTGGGGCGGGCGCGGATTCCCGAAGAGAAGTTAGGGGAAGCAGTGTTTACGCGGTGGCGTAAGGTATTTGCCGGCCCGCGGGGAGACGAAACTGGACGGGAGGCGGTAAGACGAGACCAACGGATCTGGGCGCGGAAAACAAATGTCGCAACCGGCACACGGGTGTACAATGCCGCTGCCCGGGGGACTCCGCATGAAACCCGCGGGTCGAACCTAGTGTAAGAGTAGGCACGGGCTATAGTCGGCAGGACGCGAGCCGTCGTCAGCCACAGAAGGTTTGCAAGCTGCACTCGCATTCGGGTTCCGTCCAGCCTTGGGGTTCGTAGGGCAAGAGGGGGAGCCACACATGATTAGAAGACTTGTCAGCGCATTATGCATCCTTGTGGTGTGCTTGGCGACAGTCTCGTGCAAGAAACTCGATTCACCCGGACCGCTGGCATTCGAGCCGTCCAAGTTCGCCGACGCAATCCCAGACGAATACGGAACACTCGTGGGCGTGACGCAGAATCCAGAATCCCCTGGGTGGGTCGGGCTCTGGTTCCAGAAATCAGACAGGACAATCATCTTGGTTTTCGTCAATGTTGAGCAAGGGAGAATGTCCGGAAAGGCGCTCACGATTCCACGCAAGTAGAGCGGATAGAGCAACCACCTTCAATCACCGAAAATCGGAGTGCAAATATGAGCCTTGAAAAATTGGTTTCGTTAATATCCCGCTTATTTTTTCTGGGCGCGTTCGTGTTTCTGGCGCTCGCCCTGATTGAGAGGATCGCAAACGCGACTGGCTACACGATTCTGCTGTTGTACAAAGGAAGTCGTCTGCTGGATTTCGCGGTCGTTCTCCTCGTGTTCGTGATCGCTGTGCAACTTCGCGAAATGAAGGATGAGCTCAAGAAGAGGCCCTAGGAAGGCTGGCCAGCGCCTCATCATCCCGATCGAAGAGAGGAATTCCTGTTTCTGTCGGCTAGGTAAGAATCGGTAGTAGCGCGAGATTGACGCCAGCAGGATCTTCGGCGTGCCATTATCCAGCTGCGCGTCGGCGAGGAAATCGGCGCAGATCACGTCGAGGCAGTAGCCGCGGGATTTGTGTGACCCCCACATCCGCGCCGCGGTCTCGATCACGGGATCGGACTCTTGTAGATTTGTGAAGTAGATCAGCTCCGACGGCTCTGTTTCCGTATCTCCTCAGCCTGGAAGTGCAATCACCTGAAATCCGAGTCAGGTACCTCGCGCGCTCTGGGCAACGGAGGCAGCGACCCTAGCCTCGGACTGCCAGCGCGTGGTAATTATTAGATTTGCCCGGAAGTGAGTTGTTTCAAGTAGCGAGTGAGTATTGAAGCCAGAGCTTCGAACTCCGTGGTGACTATGTTGAGATGATTGCCGGGTATGACCTCGACTTCAAACTCAGATGCCAAATTGCCCCAAACTGTGGCCGGATCTCCAGGAAAGAAAGACTTTGTTTCTGTGGTCACGAACTTTATCTTGCCCCGATAAAATTTTGGTTGATAGCTTGCGTATGCCAAGTAAGCTTTCTGGTTAACTCGCCGAAGAGCTGTCTCAGCGAAGGAGAGGCCCATCGTCTCGGGGGGACGCTGGCTTTCGTGGAGGGCTCCGGGGAAGTGCAATCGACGTTTGAGCCCGTTCACGAAGTAGGAGAACGAGCTCCGGAGCGGCAATTGCCGCATTTGGCGAGCATGACTCCTGATTCTCTGCACGAATAGGCGTAGCCGTTGGGGAGCCGGCATGAAACGTGGATGAGGATACGCATCCAGCAGAACGAGCAGCGCGACCTTCTTTCCATTCTGGGACAGACGCTGCGCCATTTCCAACGCCACTAAGCCGCCGAAGGAGTAACCGATCAGGATGTAAGGGTCGTGTGGGTTAAGCTTCTCGATCGCGTCCAGATAGAACTTGGCCATATCGTCCACGCGCTCCAACGGCTCCTCTAGTCCGTCTATGCCCTTTGCCTGGATTCCGTAGATTGGATGACCCGTTCGAATGTGCTTTGCGAGTTCGGAAAACTGCACCGTACCTCTGAGACCATGGGCAATGAAAATCGGAGGCTTCTCGCGACCTTCCTTAATCTCGACAAAAGGGCAGAGGGGCGGAGGAGTAGACATAAGCGCATGGCGATCTTAGCGGGATTGAGCCCGGACCGCACAGGGCACTTTGGTCGCGGTAGTCACCATACCGACCGTTGAATCCCATTAAAGCACATGGCTTCCGCTCGCGTGCCACCTTTCGTGACAGGACAAGCAGAGCGTGATCAGCTTGTGCTCATCA
>Ga0099829_10000365_pt1 | contig 23568 bp, 22 predicted proteins | sample CZO8metaG_3_FD_79336 | JGI IMG/M metagenome (GOLD analysis project Ga0099829, IMG submission 79336) | Vadose zone soil microbial communities from the Eel River Critical Zone Observatory, Northern California, USA - CZOApr15con2H2.8 metaG | ecosystem: Environmental > Terrestrial > Soil > Vadose...
GCTGACTTCTCGAGGCCTGGGTCAGCCGTCGCGGCGGCGGGACGTGGGCGCCGTGTAATTCCTACACGGACGACCGCGTAGGGCTGGACACCGCCGCGGATCGCGAGGTCACCTGAGGCGCGAGCTCGCACCGCGACCCCGCCGCCGCCGGCCGGCCCTGGTGGCCGGCGCCGGTCGAGACATAGCGCATGGTGTCGCTGGATGGACGACCTGCTCACAGCGAGGACGCCGGGTCCAAGGGTCGATCCTTGACGCCCCACCAATCGAGCACGAGGTGGGCACTCACGTATTGGCGATGGGCGGGCCATTGGCTAAGAAGATCCCCTGAGCCAGTATCCGCCCGCGCCCGGCACGTCGCGCCGGAGACGAGCCACCGCGGAGACCACGTCATGGGACTACTGGACGGTCGGGTGTGTGTCATCACCGGCGGCGCCGGCAGCCTCGGCTTGGCCAGCGCCAGGCGGTTCCTCGACGAAGGCGCCAAGGTCATGCTGGTGGACCTCGAGGGCGCCACTCGCGCGCGCGCGCTCGCCGACCTTGCCAGCCCGAACGTCGCCGCCGTCGCCGCCGACGTCAGCCAGGCGACGGGGGCGCGCGGCTACATCGGGCGGACCGTCGCGCGCTTCGGCCCGATCGATGTGCTCTTCGGCAACGCCGGCAACCAGAGCCCAGTGGTCCCCGTGACCGAGTATCCGGAGGACGCCTTCGACGCGCTGCTCGCCGTGCACGTGCGCGGGGCCTTCCTCGCCTGCAAGTACGGGCTCCCGCGCATGAACGATGGCGGCAGCGTCATCATCACCTCCAGCGGGGCTGACCGGCGGGGCGAGGCTTGACCATGATGTATCGCCGATGACATCATCCCGCCACATGCGTCGGGGATTGTGGGTCCCGGCGGTCACGTCGTTGGCGAACCAGAACGGAGGATTGCGATGATGCCCAGGGTGCTGCTCGCGTCTGTCCTTGCCCTCATGGTGATCCTCGGCGTGAGCCCGCGCGCCTCCGCCCAGGCGGTGCCCGAGAGCCGCCTGAAGGCGATCTACGCGATGTCGCCGGAAGAGATGGCCGCGACGGGGGCGTGGACCAAGTCGGCCTACGATCGCCTGCTCGCCCAGATCAACGGGATCAAGGACAAGGCGACCCGCGACCTCGTACTGGACATGGTGCTCCGCCCGGAGGCGAAGGTCTTCAAAGCCAAGGCGACCCAGTCGTTCCTCGCCTCGCCCGCCGCGGGGGGGAAGGGCCATCACTATTATCCGGGCGGGCTGCCCGTTCACGTCATCGAGTGGGTGGACGTCGCCATGGCGTGGGCGGATGCCTACGAGAAGATATACAAGGTCAAGAAGGTTGACCGGGACATGATCGTCGCGGCCCTCGTCCTCCACGACTGGGCCAAGGTCTGGTACGAGTGGGACCCCAAGACCGGCAAGGTGGTCAAGCCGGCCTGGTATCCGCAGTCCTGGGGCGGCGAGCAGGGCAAGGCCAAGTGGAAATGGATGGGCGAGCACGGCGCGGTGGTGTACGCCGAGCTGATTCACCGCGGCGCTCCGGACAATCTCATCGTGGCGACGGCGGCGACCCACTTCGATCCGCACTGGGACCTGGACAAGGACGGAGAGGGGCTGAACGCGGCCCTGGCCGAGGCCGCCAAGATCGCGGGGAAGCCGCCGATCGTAGTGCTCCCGCGCAAGCAGATGTTCGAGTGGTGGTTCTCGACGTATACCGACGGGTCCTGGTCGTACTCGCATTACATCGCCGGGTTCACCGCGCTCGAGGCGATCGAGGCGGCGGCCAAGGACCTCGGGGTCGCGCCCGGCTCGCTCGAGGCCAACAAGCTCGGCTGGTTCGTGCTGAGCCGTGTCTCGGACTACCGGATCTACGAGGTCTATCAGAGCGCGGGCTTCAAGCCGGACGCGGCCAAGGACTTCGTGCTCTCCGTCCTGAAGGATTCCGCGAGCTACGAGGTGCCGAAGAGATAGTCGCGCGGGGCGCGGGGCCGTGCGCCGCCGCCGGATTTCTGGCGGTCCTCGTCTCGAGCCTGCCCGGAACGGCGTGGTCCCACGGCGCCGGCGACCGCTATGAACTGCCCGCCCCGCTGATCTATTTCGTTGCCGGCGCGGCGCTGACCGTCGGACTGTCCTTCGTCGTGATGGCGGTGGCGGCTCGCGCGCCCATGCGCGCGACTCCGAGCGGGGGCTTCGTCGTCCCGCTCGGGCCGGTGCTTCGGTGGCTCCGGCCCGCCTGTCGCCTTCTCTCGGTGGTGCTGCTCGGCCTCGTCCTCTCGGCGGGCCTGTTCGGTGATCCTCATCCTGCGAAGAACCTGGCGCCGACCTTTGTCTGGATCGCGTGGTGGGTCGGCCTCTCGCTCGTGGTCGCCTGTCTCGGCAACGTGTGGCCGGCCTTCGATCCGTGGCGCGCCGTCTTCGACACCGTGGACGCGCTGGCGCGCCGGGCGACTAGGGGCCGGGGCATCGCCCGCGGCTGGGCCTATCCGCGCGCGCTCGGCGTGTGGCCGGCGGCCATCCTGTTGCTCGGCTTCACGTGGATCGAGATCGTCTCTCCGCAGGCGCCGGTGCCGTCCCGGATTGCCGGTTTCGGCCTCGCCTGGTCGGTCCTGACCCTGCTCGGCATGCTGTGCTTCGGCCGCGCGGCCTGGCAGGAAAACGCGGACGTGTTCGCCGTCCACTTCACGACGCTGGGCCGCTTCGCGCCGATCGGCCCCGGTCCCGACGGGCGGACCCTCGTGGTGCGGCCGCCCGGACGGGGGCTCGTCGAGCCGGTCGCCGTACCTCCCGGCATGGTGGCCTTCGTGATCACCATGCTGGCGACCGTGCTCTTCGACGGCGTGCTCGGCACGCAGGTCTGGCGGCTCGTCGACCGCACGGTCAGCGGCGAATTCCCGCGGCTGCTCGACCGCGAGGGTTATCTCCTCGGGACTTCGGGCTTGCTCGCGGTGTGGCTGCTCTTTCTCGGCGCCTATCTGCTGGCCTGTCGGGTCACCGCCTGGTTCGTGCGCGGGTCCACGGTTGTCGGGACGGCGCGCCTGTTTGTCCTGAGCCTGGTGCCGATCGCGATCGCCTACAACGTCGCGCACAACTCGGCCTACGTGCTGGGGCAGGGCCAGGCGCTGATCCCGCTGCTGTCCGATCCGCTCGGCCGCGGCTGGAATCTGTTCGGGATGGCGACCTATAGCCCGGATCTCACCCTCGTCGGGGCCCGGTTCACGTGGTACGTGGCGGTGGGCGCGATCGTGGCCGGCCACGTCATCGCGGTCTGGCTGGCGCATCGGCTGACTCTGCGGGCCTTCGGCGCGCGGCGCGCGGCGGTGGTCGCCTCCGTGCCGCTCACGATCCTGATGGTGGTCTACACCGCGCTGAGCCTGTCGGTGATCGCCGAGCCGCTCGTCCGATTCCGCACCCCGGATCCGTCGTACTCGCGGCTCGGGCCGGCTGGGCAGACGATCGGTCAGGCGGTGGCCGCCGGGGCCCTTGAGTAGTCCGGACTGCCCTGGTACGCTCCCGGTGCTTGCGAGTCCACGAAGGACTGCGGACCTGCCCACGGTCGGGCCAAGCGCTGGCACCTCTTCATCACAGGCCTGTGCGGAAAGGTAAAACACATGGCGAGAATTACTCACAGCGGGACCGGTGAGGGTGCCGCGGGCGACAGCGAACACGACGGCTCGGGCGATCGGGTGAACGAAGGGCGGCGGGACTTTCTCAAGGGCGCCATGGCGGCCGGCGGTGCGGCGGCGTCGTTCGCGGCGGCCGGACTCTCCTCGGTGACGACGGCGCAGGCGCAGCCCGGGATGGTACCGGGAACCAAGAACCACTATTACGTTCCCGCGACCGACAAGACTGTGCACTGGGGGTATTTCAGCAAGCTGCTCAAGCCCCAGGTCGAAGTGAGCTCCGGTGACTTTGTCACGATCGAGGTGCTCACGCATCACGCCAACGACGACGCCGACCGAATGGTGAAGGGCGATCCGGGCGCGGAGAGCGTCTTTTACTGGGACAAGCAACGCAAGGGCGTGGACCGTCGCGGCGCGGGCCCGATGACCCCGACGCTCTTCGGTCGGGGTGCCGGCGAAGGCCTCGGCGTCCACATCTGCACCGGCCCGGTCGCGGTCCGCGAGGCGGAGCCGGGGGACATCCTCGAGGTCCGGATCATCGACGTCGGGCCGAGGCCGTGCGCCAATCCGCAGTACAAAGGCAAGAGTTTCGGGAGCAACGCGGCCGCCTGGTGGGGCTTCCACTACAAGGAGTTGTTGACCGATCCCAAGCCGCGTGAGGTGATCACCATCTACGAGGTCGATGCGAGCGGCGAGCGGAACTGGGCGAAGGCGGTCTACAACTTCCGCTGGACCCCGCAGACAGATCCCTCCGGGGTCGTACACAAGACGATCGACTACCCCGGCGTCCCGGTCGACCATCGCACCGTGCAGGAGAACCCCGGGGTGCTCAAGAACATCCGGGTGCCCATCCGGCCCCACTTCGGCGTGCTCGGCCTGGCGCCCGCCGAGGCCGACATGGTGGACTCCATCCCGCCCAGCTACACCGGGGGCAACATCGACGACTGGCGCATCGGCAAAGGCGCCACGATGTACTATCCGGTGGCGGTCAAGGGGGCATTACTCTCCGCGGGAGACTCCCACGCCTCGCAGGGCGACTCCGAGCTCTGCGGCACGGCCATCGAGTGCTCGCTCACCGGCACCTTCCAGCTCATCGTGCACAAGCGCGCCAGCCTGACGGGTACCGCACTGGCGGGGCTCACCTACCCACTGCTCGAGACCCAGGACGAGTGGGTCCTGCACGGGTTCAGCTATGCCAACTATCTCGCGGAGCTCGGACCCGACGCGCAGAGCAAGATCTACGAGAAATCCTCGATCGATCTGGCGATGAAGGATGCGTTCCGGAAGATGCGGCACTTCCTGATGACGACCAAGGGTTTGAGCGAGGACGAAGCGATCTCGCTGATGTCCGTCGCGGTGGACTTCGGTGTGACGCAGGTGGTGGACGGCAACTGGGGAGTCCACGCCATCATCAAGAAGAGCCTGTTCGCGGGCGCCTAGCAAGCGTGAGACCGGGCACCTCCCGGCGTGGGGTGCCCGATCTTGTTTTCGACCGCGCCCGCCCGGCTTCCCCGCCGGGGGTATTGACAAGGACGCCGCGTCCTTGTAGCTTGCGCCCCACTCTCGCATCATCCGAACTGTCCGGCCCTCGGGGAAGCCAATGCCCTGCACGGGATCCTGGGACAACCTTTCGGGCCGGCCGCGGGTCGAAGAGACCGGCGCGGGGGCTCGCTTGGCGTCCGCCCGGGGCGCGGAGGCCGGCGGCTCGACATGGCGCTGCTGAGCCTCGACGCGGTACACCTCCATTTCGGCGGCGTCACCGCCCTCGCCGGCGTCAGTCTCGAGGTCCACCCGCACGACTTCCTGGCCATCATCGGGCCCAACGGGGCCGGCAAGACCAGCATCTTCAACTGCATCAGCGGGATCTACGCGCCCAGCCGGGGGCACATCCGCTTCGACGGCCGGGACATCACCGCGCTCAAGCCGTACCGCCGCGCCCACCTCGGCGTCGCCCGCACCTTCCAGAACATCGCGCTGTTCAAGGGGATGAGCGTGCTGGACAACATCAAGATCGGCCGGCACATTCACCTCCGCGCGGGCGTGCTGGCCTCGGGGGTCTACTACGGCAAGGCGGCCCGCGAGGAGCGCCTGCATCGGGTCGTCATCGAGCGGGAGATCATCGACCTGCTCGAGCTGCAGGACATCCGGCACAAGATCGTCGGCACGCTGCCGTACGGGCTGCAGAAGCGGGTGGAGCTGGCCCGGGCCCTCGCCCTCGATCCGACCCTGCTCCTGCTCGACGAGCCCACCGCCGGCATGAACGCGGAAGAGACCGAGGACATGGTGCGGTTCGTCCTCTACGTCAAGCAGGTGAAGCGCCTGGCGGTGGTGATGATCGAGCACGACATGGGCGTCGTGATGGACATCTCCGACCGCGTGGTCGTGCTCGACTTCGGCCAGAAGATCGCCGAGGGCACGCCCGCCCAGGTGCAGAAGGACCCCGCGGTGATCAAGGCGTACCTCGGCGAAGAGACGGAGGCGGTCTAGCACCGCCGTGGAGACCGCGACCGGCATGGACCACGGCACGTTCCCGGGGCGGCTCGTCGAGCGGGCCCGACGCCGCGGGGACGAGATCGCGCTCCGGGAGAAGAAGTACGGCATCTGGCAGGAGGTGACGTGGCGGGAGTACGCGGCCCACGTGCGCGCGGTGGCGCTCGGGCTGGAGCACCTCGGCCTGCGGCGCGGCGACACGGTGGCGGTGATCTCCGGTAACCGGCCCGCCTGGCTCTACGTGGAGCTGGCGGCCCAATCGATCGGCGCCATCCCGCTGGGGATCTTCGTCGATGCGTTGCCCGAGCAGGTGCGCCGGGTGCTCGAGCACGGCGAGGTGCGCGTCGTCCTGGCCGAGGATCAGGAGCAGGCCGACAAGGTGCTCGGCGTCCGCGAGGCGCTGCCGTGCCTCGAGCGGATCGTCGTGGACGATATGCGCGGGCTCGAGACGTACCGGGATCCCATGCTCGTGAGCCTCGAGCGCGTCGAGACCGAGGGCCGCGAGGTCGACGAGAGGGAGCAGGGCCGGTACGAATCGCTGCTGGCCCAGCGGCGGCCGGACGACGTGGCGCTCCTCTCCTATACCTCCGGCACCACCGGCCTGGCCAAGGCGGCGATGATCAGCCACCGCAACCTGCTCGCGATGGCCGCGGGGGTGACCGAGGTCGACCCGATGCGCGAGGGCGACGAGGTCGTCTCGTTCCTGCCCTTCGCCTGGGTCGGGGAGCAGCTCGTCAGCGTCGCGATGGCGCTCCACGTGGGCGCGACCGTGAATTTCCCCGAGGAGCCCGAGACCGCGCGCGAGGACCTGCGGGAGATCGGGCCCCACGTGATGATCGCGCCGCCGCGGTTCTGGGAGGCGATGTGCTCGGAGTACCAGGTCAAGATCGCCGACTCCGGATTCGTGAAGCGCCTGGCCACGCGCGCCGCGCTGGCCCTGGGCGAGCGGGCGGCCACGAGCGAGCGCGACCACGCGCGGCCCGGCGGGATGGGGCGGGCGCAGCGCGCGCTCGCGCGGCTCCTGGCGTTCCGCACGCTGCTCGACAAGCTCGGGCTCTCCCGCGTGCGGCGCGCGTATACCGGCGGCGCGCCCCTGGGGCCGGAGATCTTCGGGTTCTTCCGCGCGATCGGGCTCAACCTCAAGCAGGTCTACGGCCAGACCGAGACGTCGGGGATCTGCGTCGTCCACCCGGACGGTGACGTCCGCGCGGGGACGGTGGGCAAGCCGACGCCGGGAACGCGGGTGCGGATCTCGGAGAGCGGCGAGATTCTCGTGGCGGGCGAGAGCGTGTTCGTCGGCTACTACAAGAACCCGGAGGCGACCGCGCGGGCGCTCGACGACGGCTGGCTCCGCACCGGTGACGCCGGCTTTCTCGACGGGCACGGCCACCTGGTGATGATCGACCGGGTCACCGACGTGCTGAGGATGGCGGATGGCTCCCGCTTCTCGCCCGCGCTGATCGAGAACAAGCTCAAGTTCAGCCCCTTCGTCCGGGAGGCGGTGGTGCTCGGCGAGGAGCGGCCGCACGTGGTCGCGCTGATCCAGATCGACATGGGCAACGTCGGTACCTGGGCGGAGACCCGTCGGCTGCCGTTCACCACCTTCAAGGATCTCTCCGGCAAGCCCGAGGTCGCGGTCCTGATCGGGGAGGCGGTCGCCCGGGTCAACCAGGACCTCCCCGACGCCGCCCGCATCCGGGAGTTCGCCCTGTTCGACAAGGAGCTCGATGCCGACGACGACGAGATGACCCGGACCCAGAAGGTCCGGCGCGCGACGATCCTGACCAAATACCGGGACATGATCGAGAGGTTGTACGCCGGGTCGTCGGCGGAGAGCCTCGCGGGAGGACGGTGAGAGCAGGCCATGGCGGATCACATCGTCTTCATGCTCCAGCTGGTCATCACGGGCGTGGCGGTGGGCGGGGTGTACTCGCTGATGGCGCTCGGGTTCGTGCTGATCTTCAAGGCGTCGAGCGTGGTCAACTTCGGGCCGGGCGAGCTGGTCCTGTTCGGCGCCTACGTCGCGTGGGCCACCATCCTGCCGATGAACCTGCCGCTCTACGTGGCCCTCCCGCTGACCCTCGGGGTGGCCGTCCTGCTCGGCCTCGTGATCGAGCGGGGCGTGCTGCGCCCGCTCATCGGCGAGCCGATCATCTCGGTGATCATGGTCACCTTCGGTGTCGCGAGCGTGATCCGAGGCTTCCTCAACATGACCTGGGGCAGCGACACGCGCCCGTTCCCGGTGCTGTTCTCCCCGGAGCCGATCCACCTCGGGCCGGTGCCGGTGTCGCCGGTGCATCTGTGGAGCTTCGTGGGCGTGCTCATCCTGCTCGCCGTCTTCTCGGTCTTCTTCAAGTTCTCGCTCACCGGCATGGCGATGCGGGCGACCGCGGACAACCAGCAGGTTGCCCAGTCCCTCGGGGTGAGCGTCAAGCGGATCTTCGCGCTGTCGTGGTGCATCGCCACCGTGGTGTCGACGTTGGCTGGGATCATCCTCGGGAGCGTCCGAGGTGGGGTGGACTTCTCGCTCGCCGATCTGGGCCTGAAGGTGTTCCCGGTGGTGATCCTGGGCGGGCTCGACAGCGTGGCGGGCGCGATCATCGGCGGCGTGCTGATCGGCGTGCTCGAGAACCTCTCGGGCGGGTACCTCGATCCGCTCCTGGGCGGCGGGGTCAAGGAGGTGGCGCCGTTCGTGGCCCTCGTGGTGATCCTGATGCTGCGCCCCTACGGCCTCTTCGGCAAGGTCGAGATCGAGCGCGTCTGATGCAGTGCGGCGGGTTCCGGACCAGCTATCGCTCGGACGAGCGCATCTTCGACACGGTGGCGCCGATCATCGGCGTGCTGCTGCTGATCGGGGCCCTCGCCCTCGCGCCCCGGTTCGGGACCACCTACTGGCTCGACGTGCTGAACCGGATCGGCATCGCGATCATCGGAGCGCTCGGGCTCAACATCCTCGTGGGCTACACCGGGCAGATCTCGATCGGGCACGCCGCGTTCCTGGCGGTCGGCGCCTATTCCACCGCGATCCTCGAGGTCAACGCGGGGCTGCCGTTCTACCTCTCTATCCCGCTGGCCGCGCTGGTCACCTCGGGGTTCGGCCTCGTCTTCGGCATCCCGTCCCTGCGGCTGAAGGGCCTCTACCTGGCCATCGCCACGCTCGCCGCGCACTTCATCACCACCTACGGCATCGTCCACTGGGAGAGCATGACGAAGGGCGTGCTGGGGTTCATGGTCCCCCCCGCCACCGTGTTCGGGCTGCCGCTCGACTCGGACGCGCGGGTCTTCTACCTCATCTTTGCGCTGGTGATCCCGGCGACTTTCTTTGCCAAGAACCTGTTCCGGACCAGGGTGGGACGGGCGTTCATCGCGATCCGGGACCGCGACGTGGCCGCCGGGGTCATGGGCGTCAGCCTGTATCGCTACAAGCTGCTCGCCTTCGTGATCAGCTCGTTCTACGCGGGCGTGGCCGGAGGCCTGATGGCCCACCATTCGAAGATCTTGTTCCCCGACTCGTTCACGCTCCTGGTGGCCATCGACTACCTCGCCATGGTCATCATCGGAGGCCTGGGCAGCATCCTGGGCGCCATCTTCGGGGCGATCTTCATGACCCTGCTGCCGGAGGTGCTCAAGCTCGGCGCGACGTCGCTGACCGGGGTATACCCGAACGCGTTCGGCCTCATCGCTTCGTCGCGGGACATCGTCTTCGGCCTCGCCGTCATCCTGTTCCTGATGTACGAGCCCCAGGGCCTCGCCCGCATCTGGCTGCGGGTCCGGAGCTACTGGAAGCTCTGGCCGTATGCCTACTGAGCCACGCCACTCACCGCTCCGAAGGAGGGCGCTATGAGCCACGCACGCGACCTGCTCGTCCGGTTCCTCCTCATCGGCCTGTTCGTCGTCGGCCTGGGCGTCCCGCCGGGTGCCGCGCAGGGGGTCATCAAGATCGGCAACCTCGTGGATCTCACCGGCCCCACCTCCGACCAGGGCAAGGACATCGCCCAGGGTCGGATCGACGCCGTCCAGTACTTCAACGAGCGGGGCGGCGTCAACGGCAAGAAGATCGAGCTGATCAGCGTGGAGTACGGGTTCCAGCCGCCCCGCGCGGTGGCGGCCTACAAGCGGTTCGTGGAGGACGACAAGGTGGTGATGGTCCTGGGCTACGGGACGCCGGATACCGAGGCCCTGCGCCCCTACATCACCAAGGACAAGATCCCGTATCTCTCCGGCTCCTACTCCGGGCACCTCACCGATCCGCGCCAGACCCCGTACAACTTCCCGGGCGGCATCGACTACACGAGCCAGATCCGCATCTTCCTGAACTACGTGAAGGAGACCTGGACCGACACGAGCCGCAAGCCGCGGGTCGCCTTCATCTACGCCGACAACGCCTACGGCCGGGCGCCCGTCGAGGCGGGTCGCCTCTACGCCAAGGAGATTGGCGTGGACCTGGTGGACGAGGAGATCATCCCCACCGTCCTGACCGACGCGACCTCGCAGCTGTTGACGATGAAGAAGAAGGATCCGGACTACGCGTACATCAACACGAACACCCAGTGGGTCCCGGTCGTGCTGAAGGACTCCTACAAGCTCGGTCTCAAGACGAAGTACGTCGTGAACAACTACGGGATCGACGAGCGGACGCCGAAGCTGGCCGCCGAGGCGGCCGAAGGCGTGATGGGCATCCAGGACGTGGCGTACTGGGGCGAGAACGTGCCGGGCATGAAGATCCTGATGGATTTCCACCAGAAACACCACGGCAGCGACACCCATGCCTCGCCCTACATGCGCGGGTGGCTCTGGGTGATCATGTCGGTCGAGGCGATCAAGCGGGCCGGGGACAACCCGACCGGGGAGTCGATCAAGAAGGCGCTGGAGAGCTTCAAGGAGTTCGACACCTGGGGGCTCACCCCGCCGTTCACCTACACCAACGAGGACCACCGCCCCACCAACCGGGCGCGGCTGGTGATGGTCAAGGGCGGCAAGATCGTGCAGCTCAAGGAGGTCTCGGTCGATCGCGACATGAAGTGGATCGGGAAGTAGATGCTGCGATTGAACAACGTCCAGGTCATCTACAGCGAGGTCATCCTCGTCCTGAAAGGGCTGTCGCTCGACGTCGAGGAGGGCAAGATCGTCGCCCTCCTGGGCGCCAACGGGGCGGGCAAGACGACGACGCTGAAGGCGATCTCGGGCCTGCTGAAGACCGAAGGCGGAGCGGTCACCGACGGCAGCATCGAGTTCATGGGCCAGCGGATCGACGGACGCGACCCCGAGGCGATCTGCCGCCTCGGGGTCGTGCAGGTCATGGAGGGGCGCAAGGTCCTGGAGAGCATGACGGTGGAGGAGAACCTGAGGATCGGCGGCTACTCGCGGCGGGACCCGGATGGGGTCCGCCGCGACATGCAGCTGATCTACGACTACTTCCCCCGGCTGGTGGAGCGGCGGGCGCAGCTCGCCGGCTACCTGTCGGGGGGCGAACAGCAGATGCTGGTGATCGGGCGCGCCCTGATGGCCAAGCCGCGCCTGCTGCTGCTGGACGAGCCGTCGCTCGGTCTGGCGCCGCTGCTGGTGCGCGAGATCTTCGCGATCATCCAGAAGATCAACCGCGAGCGTGGGACGACGTTCCTGCTCGTCGAGCAGAACGCCCAGATCGCGCTCGGCATCGCCGACTACGGCTACATCATGGAGAACGGCCGGATCGTCTTCGACGGTCCGGCCGACAAGCTGCGGGGCAACGACGATGTCCGGGAGTTCTACCTCGGGCTCAGCGGGGCGGGCCGCCGGAAGAGCTTCCGAGAGGTGAAGTTCTACAAGCGCCGCAAGCGCTGGGCGTTCTAGTCCAGCCAGTCTTCCTCCTTGAGCTTCCGCGGCAGGTAGGTCTTGGTCAGGTAGCGGAAGTCCTTGTTGGCGAGCGCGTCGAGCTCGTACTTGAGGCCGGACGCGAGCATCCGCTTGATCTCTTCCTGCCAGGGCTTCTTCTGGAGCCAGCGGTACTTGAGCAGCTCCTTGGCGCGGCTGATGTCCTTGTCGTTGAGCTTGATGCCCACGTTGCGGGGGAGGCCGTAGCGGTCGGGGTCGGCGCTGGAGAGGCCGATGAACTTGGCCTTGGGAATGGCCATCCGCTCGCTCTCGAACGCGAGGTTGATCGAGCCCTGCTTGACGACCGAGTAGATGTAGTAGCCCCAGGGGTCGTTGTCCACGAGGACGTACACCGGGATCTTGTATTCCTCGTGCAGGCGACGCGCCAGGCGCCGGACGCCGCGGGGCGGCTGGCCGTTGCCGGTGAGCAGCACGCAGTTGTAGCGGCGCCAGAACTTGTCCTCCGAGAGGCGGTTCCACTGGGTGCCCTTCTCGACGAGCAGGACGAAGTCGGCGGTGCAGCGGCGGATCTCGATGAAGTCGGGCTCGACGATGGACGGCACCGAATAGCCGCCCTTGCCGAGGCGCGCGCAGTCCACCCGGTCACCGTCGTCGCCGAACACGACGGGCCCCACGATGCTGCCCGCGTTCTCGGCGCGCACGTGGAGCTCTTCGCGCAGCGCGGCCAGCGAGACTTCGAGGTCCTCGATCAGCGGGTCGGATTCGTTCTGGTTGTCGAACGTGTTCTCGTTCGAGTCCTTCATGGTGTGCTTGGTGCGGTAGTAGATCTCGCGCAGCGACGTCGTGAGGTCGGCCCGCTGCAGCTCGGACAGGGCGTCGGCCACCAGGACCGTCTGCATGAACTTCTTCGCCATGCTCACGTTGAAGAACGTGCGCTCCTGCTTGCGCTTGCCCATCTCGATGATGCCGCGCTTCTCGTTGAAGTTGACGTTGGCGAGGCTGCGGATGGGGATGGACAGCGTGGGGTCCTTGCTCCGATCGGCGGCCGTGATCACCGCGTCCGCCACGCTGATGAGCTTCTTCTCGACGGCTCCGATCTTCTTCGCCTTTGCTTGCGCCATGGGTCGCTACCTCTTCCTGCGCTTTGGCGCCTTGGTCTTGGGCTTCGCCGCCTTGGTCGGCCGGGCCCGGCGGGGCGGCCGGGCGGAGCGGGTCGGCTTGGCCTTGCCTTTGGCCTTCCGTCGCGCGGCCGCGGGCTTGGTCTTGTCCGGCCGGGCCTCTTCGGGCGGCGCGACCGCGCTCCCCTCGTCCCCGGGCAATACCGGCGCCTCCCCTTCCGGCCCGTCGGCGGTGACGATGATCGAGTGGGGGAGGCCTTCCGGACCGCCCTCGTGGCCCAGGATCGCGTCGGTCCGGGGACCGCCGGTGCGCTTCAGGGCGATCTTCTGGAGCTGCATCTTGAGCTTTTCTTTGGCCAGCTTACCGCCCTTCAGCCGGCCGCAGGCCTCGACGACCTCCTCGATGTACAGCTCGAAGATGTTGCGCCGGCGGAACTCGCTCTTGGCCCGCTCGCGCCGCCGCAGGAACATGCCGAGCCGGCGCCCGCACTCCTGCAGCGCGAGCTTGATCTCCTTCCGGATCTCGTCGTAGTCGGCGATCGCTTCCTTGGACTCGCTGGTGAACGGCACCCAGACCGAGCCCATGTGGACGAACACCACCATGGGGCCGGCCGGGAGCGCGCCCCGGGACTGGGCCACCCCGTAGTTGCGCCAGGCGGTCTCGAGCACCGCCTTGAAGGTCGCGCAGGCCGACTGCTGGTAGAGCAGGGGGACGCGATTGGCGTACCGAATGACCCGGGCCAGCTCGTTGTCGTCCTCCCGCTGCTCGCCTTCCGCGAGCGGGACCGCGGCCGCGTCCGGGGTGACCGCCACCTGGTCCGGACCCTTCCCGTACGCCAAGCCCGCTTCAATGATGAACGGGTTGCCGCGGTACACGGCGGCCGGCCGGGTCACCGCGGTGTAGAACTCGCCCTTGATCTGCTTGTAGAGACCGTGGAGGATCGCCTTCTCGCCGATGGGCGAGATGCAGTTCGAGGGCGGCGCCATGATCTTGGTCGCCTGGATGGCCTTGTAGAGGGCCTCGGCGGCGGCGCCGTGGACATTGCGCGGCCTCGCGTTCCCCGAGAGCTTGGCCGTCCGGCAGATCTCCTGGGCGACGGCGGTGGAGACCCGGCTGAAATCGCCGGCGAGAAACCCCGCGAGCGAATGGCTCCGGGTGTCGTGGAGCATCCGGAGGAGCACGCCGAACTCGATGCCGTAGGGATGCGGCTTGATCTCCCGAGGCTGCGGCGGCAGCTCCTGGATCGTCCGCGGGTAGTGCCGGGTCTCCCCCTCCGGCGCATGGTAGACGAGCGTCACGTGCGGATTGGCGATGGCCACCTGCTCGAGGAACTCGTCCACCGAGGCGCGGCCTTTCTGGTAGCGTCCCTCGATCTCGAGCGTCACCTGCGTGCCCCGCGGGTGGTCCCAGTCGATCTTCTTGCTCTCGAAGATCCTCGGCTCGTTCTTCTTGGTGTCGATCTGGACTTCGAAGTAGTGCGTCGCGGCCCGCGCCCCGGTGCTCGAAGTGATCTGCACCGGCTTGCCGGTCGTGAGCTGGGCGTACATGCCGGCCGCGGAGATGCCGATCCCTTGCTGGCCGCGGCTCATGCGCAGCCGGTGGAACTTCGAGCCGTAGAGGAGCTTCGCGAAGATCGGCGGGATCTGCTGGCGGACGATGCCGGGCCCGTTGTCGATGACCGTGACCCGGAAGCGGGTCGCCTGGCTGGCCGGCGGCGCCGGCTCGCCGTTCGCGGCGACCTCCAGCGTGACGACGACCTCGGGCAGGATGCCGGCCTCCTCGGCGGCGTCGAGCGCGTTGTCCACCGCTTCCTTGACGCAGGTCAGGAGGGCTTTTCGCGGATTGTCGAAGCCGAGCAGGTGGCGGTTCTTGGTGAAGAACTCGGAGACCGAGATCTCCCGCTGGCGGGCGCCCATCTCGGCGGCAGACGGGGCCGCCTTCGGCTCGGTGGTCGGGGGCTTGGCCAGCACGGTGGACATTCCCCTCTTTGATATCAAACCCCGTGCTCGCGGGCGCTCTTTTATAATCAGGCCCGCGTATACGATCCAGAGGAGGGTCACATGGCCAGCGTGATCGTGAGAGGCGGCGCCACCGGGTTCGCCCAGGAGATCGAGGCGGGCCGTCATCGTCTCGTCGCGGATGAGCCGGTGGAGGCGGGCGGGACGGACGCGGGCGCCTCGCCCTATGACCTGCTGCTGGCCGCGCTGGGGGCCTGCACCTCCATGACGATCTCCATGTACGCGCGGCGCAAGCAGTGGCCGCTCGAGCGGGTCACGGTGCGGCTGCAGCACGCGAAGATCCACGCTCAGGACTGCGCGGAGTGCGAGACGAAGGAGGGCATGCTCGATCGCATCGAGCGGGAGATCAGCCTGACCGGCCCGCTCAGCGCCGAGCAGCGGGAGCGGCTGCTCGAGATCGCCAACCGCTGCCCGGTGCACCGCACCCTCGTCTCCGAGATCGACATCCGCACGCGGCTGCTCTGACCCGGCGGTGCCGCCCGCCGCCCGCGCCTTTCCCTGGTACCTGGCCGGGGTCAGCTCGTGGTTCGCGAGCTCCGGGATGCAGACCATCGTGTTCCCGTGGCTCGTCACCGTGGTGCTTCACGAGCCGGCCGCGCGGGTCGGCATCGCCCAGATGTCGCTCATGGCGCCGTCGATCTTCCTGATGCTGCTTGGCGGGGCGGTCGCCGACCGCGCGGATTGCCGCCGGCTGCTGGTGCGGGGGCATCTCGTGGCCGCCCTGCCACCCCTTCTGCTGGGCGTGGTCATCGCGCGGGGCGGGCTGGCCTACAGCGGCCTGATCGCCTACGCGCTCGCGGTCGGCACCGCGGGCGCCTTCGTCATGCCAGCGCGCGACGCGATGCTGACGCGCGTGGCGGCGGGTGGGCTCGGGCGCGCGGTGGCGGTGATGACCGCCACCCAGTTCGCGGCGCAGCTCGCGGGGATCGGGGTGGGGGGCAGCGCCGGCGCGATCGGGGCGCCCGCGCTCTTGCTCCTGCAGGCGGCGGTGCTGGCGTTCGGGGGCATCGCGGCGCTGCGGCTGCCCGCGGCGCCCCCGGTCGCCGGGGCCGCGGCCCAGAGCCGGCTGCGCGCCATGCGCGATGGACTGCGGGCCGCCGCCGAGTCGCCGATCCTGGTCCCCGTGCTGATCGCGAACCTGGCGGTGGGCGTGCTCTACGTGGGCGCCTTCCTCGTGATCCTGCCGCTGATCGTGCGCGATGTCTACGGTGGGGATTCGGCTCAGCTCTCCCTCGTGAGCCTGGGTTTCTGGGGCGGCACCATCGGGTCGACCCTCGTTCAAATTCGCTTGGGGGCCCTGCGGCGTCCGGGCCGGGCCATCGTGCTCGCCCTCTTCCTCGGGGCCGGCGTGCTCGCGGCCATGGCGTGGCCGGGCTCGTTCCCGGCCTTCGTGGCGCTCTGCCTGGTCTGGGGCCTGGGAGCCGGTGTGGTGATGACCCAGGCGCGGACGCTGGTGCAGTCGGCGGCGCCCGAGACGCACCGCGCGCGGATCCTCTCGCTCTTCCAGCTCGGCTTGATGGGTGGGGCGCCGGTCGGCGCCCTGCTGATCGGCTATCTGGCCGCGCTCACCGGGCCGCGCGGCGCGGCGGTCTATCCCGCCGGGTGCATGTTACTGGTGCTGGCCGGGCTGCTGCTGCGCTCCCGCCTCTGGCAGCAGGGCGGGGCGCGATGAGGCGGGATCAGCGCATCTCGTAGAGGTAGAGGTAGAGCGGGAGCTTCGGCTCGGCGCTGAGCAGCTCGCCGCCCGAGGCGGGGCGCGGCAGCTCGGCGCCCACCCGCTCCTGCATCCGGACCACGAGGTCGCGGTAGGACGAGCCCCGGATCACCCGATCGAACTGCGCCCGGTAGTTCGTGATCAGGCTGACGCCGTCGATCGTGATGTCTCGCACCAGCCAGCGATTGCCCTGGTAGACCATCCAGTGGTCGAGGCGAATCTGCCGCCCGCCCCGGCCCACGATGGCGGTGCGCACCCCCGCCCGGTCCCGCTCCACCGACTCGCCCAGGTAGTACACGGTGATCCCGTTGCCATCGATCTCGGCCACCGCCGCGAGCCAGTAGACGAAGCCGCGCTGGACGAAGCCGGAGAAGATGGACGTGAACTCCCGCTGCTCGACCGCGGTGCGCGCCTTCCACTCCGGTCCGAGCACGTCCTCCGAGGCGCCGCGGAAGTCGAAGACCTTGCTGAACAGTGCGCGGATCGCGACGAGGCGCTCGAGCGGCCGATCCTCCATCGCCGGGTCGGCGATGATCTGGTTGGCCTGGGTGAACGTGGCCTGCAGCGTGGTGGTAGGCGCCCCGGCCTCGGCGCCGGTGACGAGGAGCCAGCCGAGCGCGGCGAGGGCAAGGAATGCACGGATAAGCATGACTCCGATCCGTGCATCGCCTGTGCCACCGGGGGAGCGTGGTCACGCGCCCCCAAGCAGGGGATTGAAGGCAGGATTGCCGGGTTGACGGCGCCCGGCGACGCTCAGGCGTGGACGATTGCCGTCAGAGCGTCAGCCGCCTTTCAGTCGTGGATCGAGCAGATCGCGCAGCGCATCGCCCAGCATGTTGAAGCCGAAGACGGCGAGCGAGAGCGCCACCGCCGGCCAGATCGCGAGCCACGGCGCCCGGTACATGTGGTCGAGACCGGCCAGCGAGAGCATGCCGCCCCAGGTCGGATAGGGCGGCGGCACGCCCAGGCCCAGGAACGAGAGGCTCGCCTCGGTCAGGATTACCGTCGACAGGCCGGTGGTCGCGACCACGATGATGGTCGGCATGACGTTCGGCAGGATGTGGGTCAGCGTCGTGCGCACGTGGCCGGCGCCGAGGGCGCGCGCGCTCTCGACGAAGGTGTGCTCCTTGACCAGCATCGCCACGCCGCGGACCACGCGCGAGTTCTGGATGCCGAAGGCCACGCCGAGCACGATCGTGATGTTCCAGACGCTGGGGCCGAGCAGCGACATGATGGACAGGAGCAACAGGAGCGGCGGGAATGCCATCCAGGCGTCCACCCCGCGCTGCACGAGTAGATCGAAGCGCCCGCCCAGGTAGCCCGAGACCATGCCGATCAGGGTGGCGAGGACGCTGCCGATGGCGATGGCCCCGAAGCCCACGTAGAGCGAGATGCGCGCGCCGTAGATGAGGCGGGTCAGGAGGTCGCGGCCGAGCTCGTCGGTGCCGAGCCAGTGCGCCGCGCTCGTGGCGATGAAGCGCTCGCGGAGGCTCGTCTGGCAAAGCCGTAGGGCGCGATCCAGTCGGCCAGCACCGCCGCCACCAGCATCACCACCACGATCACCGCGCCGATCGTGCCAAGGGGCTTACCCACGAGCATCCGCACCCACACGTCCACCCACCACGGGCGCGTCGCGCCCAGCATTCGCGCTTCGAGCGCCGGCTTTGCCGGCGCAATCATGGGGGAGGCATCGGAGGGGGCCGTCGAGGCCCCCTCCGACTTAGTAGCGGATCCGCGGATCGAGGAAGGCATAGGAGAGGTCGATCAACAGGTTGAGACCGACCACGAGGGCGGCGATGATCAGGTTCACGGACTGGACGACCGGATAGTCGAGGCGGGTCAGGGCCTCGAAGAAGAAGAGCCCGACCCCGGGCAGGCGGAAGATGGACTCGATGATCACCGAGCCGCCGATATAGAGCGGCATCTGCAGCCCGATCAGGCTGATCACCGGGATCATCGCGTTCTTGAGCGCGTGGCGCAGGATGATGGGCCGCTCCGCGAGCCCCTTGGACCACGCGGTGCGGATATAGTCCTGGCGCAGCACGTCGAGCAGCGCCGAGCGCATGATGCGCATCACCGGGCCCGCCCGCGTCACCCCGAACACGAAGGCGGGCACGAGCATGATCTTGAGGTTCTCGAGGGGATCGGTGGTGAAGGGGACGTAGCTCCAGACCGACGTCCACTTGAACCAGATGGAGGGCAGCACCACCACCAGCACCGCCAAGCCGAAGTACGGGACCGACAGGGCCAGGATGGCCAGGATCCGGCCCACGTAGTCGGAGACGGAGTCCTGGCGCACCGCCGAGACGATGCCCACGAGCACCCCGAGGACCACCGAGACGACGATGGTGAGGAACGCCAGCTCGAGCGTCACCGGGAAGCGCCGCACGAACTCGTCGAGGATGGGCTGGCGCGTCCAGTAGGAGCGGCCGAAATCGCCGCGGGTGACGATGCCGCCGATCCAGTCGAGGTACTGGGCGTGCACCGGCCGATCGAGGCCCAGGTCGTGGCGGAGGGCGGCCAGGGTCGGGGCGTAGGTGTGGCCTTCGACCATGCGGGTGGCCACGTCGCCCGGCATGAGGCGCATGAGGGCGAAGACCAGGACGCTCACCAGGAAGAGCGTCGGGATCGCCAGGGCCAGGCGGCGGAGCAGATACTGCTTCACGGCCGGGACCGCTGCGCCCGCTAGACTCCGCCTACTTGTCCAGCCACGTGTAGATCAGGCGCATCCCGAGCCCGTAGCCGTCGTGGTGCCGGAAGCCCTTCACGTAGGGCGGATGCGCCACGTACTGCGGCCACTGCGGCACGTAGACGTAGTACGCCTTGTCGGCCAGGTAGCGCTGGATGTCGTCCACGATCTGCTTGCGCTTCTTGGGGTCCATCTCCCGGCGCTGGGCGACCAGCATCTTGGTCAGCTCGGCGTCGGCCACCCGGCTCTGGTTGGTCGCCAGCTCGGGATAGAAGCGGCCGAAGAGGAAGTCGTCCACCTCGGTGAACGGGGTGGAGGGGCCCATCGCCGCCTTGTCGTACTTGCCGAGCGCGGTCGTCGAGATGTACTTGCCGTACTCCTCGGGCTTGAGCTCGACGGTGATGCCGATCTTGCCGAGATCCTCGGCGGCCAGCTCGTAGTAGCTGCGCCACGGCACCACGTAGCCCGGCCAGTGGTAGATCGGCATCGTGAAGCCCTTGGGGTAGCCGGCCTCGGCGAGCAGTCGCTTGGCCTCGGCGGGATCGTGTCCGAGCAGGGCCTTGGCCTTGGCCGGCTCGAGCTTGGCGGCGTCGAGCTTCCAGTCGGTCAGGGCGCACGGTATCGGGCCCGCGTCCACGCAGCCCTCACCGAAGAGCAGGGCGTCGTTCCAGCCCTTGCGGTCGATGGCGAGCGACACCGCGCGCCGCACCCGCACGTCGTTGAAGGGCGGCTGGTCCGTGCGCATGTAGATGAAGCCCTGGCCGATGACGCGGTAGGGGGTCACCACCATGTCCGGCGTCGTCTGCTTGAGGGACCGCGCCTCCTCCGGGCTGATCCAGCCCCAGACGTGGGGCAGCTCGGCCTTGCCCGCCCGCAGGACGGCCAGGCGCGCGGCCGCGTCGGGCGTGATCTCGACGGTCACCCCGTCGAGGTAGGGGAACCCCTTCATGAAGTAGTCGGGGTTCCGCTCGAAGACCATCTTGACGCCCTTGTCGTACGACTTGAGCACGAAAGGGCCGGTGCCGATCACCGCGTCCGGATGGTTGAAGTCCTTGAACTTGTCCTCCGCCTCGCGGGGCAGGATCGCGCAGAAGCTCGGGCTCGCCAGATGATTGAGGAACGGCGCGTACGCCTCCTTGAGCGTGATGCGCACCGTGTGGCGGTCCACCGCGTCGATCGCCTGCACCGGCTCGAAGCGCTCGCGGAAGCCCGACTTGGCCATGAAGCGCTCGAGCGAGTACTTGACGTCGTCGGCGGTGACCTCGCGCCCGTTCACCGGGGGCTTGTTGTGGAAGCGCACACCTTTTCGAAGGCTGAACGTGTAGACCTTGCCGTCCTTGGAGACCGTCCACTTCTCGGCGAGGTCGGGCACGATGGTGAAGTCGGTGGGGGACTTCTGCTCCGGGCCATTGGGGAACCGGACGAGCTGGCTGTAGGCCAGGCTCATGTAGGAGTGCGTGAGGAAGCTGATCGTGAGGTGCGGGTCGAGTCCCGGCGCCTCCCGCTCCGCGATCCGGATCACCCCGCCCCGCTTGGGGGTCTGGGCCGGCGCGGGGTCCGCGACGAGGAGAACGGCCAGGATTGCCAGGAGGACACTGAGAGCGCTGCGGTACGCCATGGGCCGATTCTCCTCTTCCCTAGGTATAGGGTCAGGCACCTCCGAAGAAGGAGCGAATGGGGCCGAAAGTTGGCCTATTGATCCTGAAGGCTCTGCGCTTGTCAATGCTTCAGTCTCGTGGGGGCCCGCCTCAGGCCGGCGGCCACGCGATCTTCATCGCGTCGAGGCGCCGCAGCCGGTCCTGGCCGAGCGTGCGGTCCCAGGTCTCGGCGAGCTGCTCCGCGGTCCACTCGCCCGGCGCGCTCACGGTGCGCAGCGGGGCCGGGTGGGAGAAGACGGTGACCTCGCTGCCGCGCACGCCGATCACCTGGCCGGTGATGTGGCGGGCCCGGTCGCTCGCCAGGAAGGTCGCGACCGGCGCGATGGCCTCGGGCGGCGTGGCGGTGGCGGCGCCCCGGCGCTCGCCGGGCAGCCGCTGGGTCATGCGCGTGTCGGCGGTGGGCGAGATCGCGTTGCAGCGCACGCCGTACTTCGCCATGGCGAGCGCGGTCGAGCGGGTGAGGCCCACGATGCCTTCCTTGGCCGCCGAGTAGTTGGGCTGGCCGGGGCTGCCCTCGAGGCCGGCCGTGGAGGTGAAGGTGATGATGCTGCCCGTCTTGCGCTCGCGCATGTGGCGGGTAGCCGGCTGCATGACCGTGAAGTGGCCCTTGAGATGCACCGCGATGACCGCGTCCCAGTCCTCCTCGCTCATGTTGAAGATCATGCGCTCGCGCAGGATGCCCGCGCAGCAGACCAGCACGTGGAGATCGCCGAATTCCTTGAGCGCCAGCTCCACCACCGCGCGGCCGCCCGCCATGGTGGCCACGCTGTCCGCCGCCGCCACCGCCCGGCCGCCCGCCTTGCGGATCTCCGCCACCACCTGGCTCGCCGGCTCGCTGGAGGGATCCATCCCGTCCACGCTGACCCCGTAGTCGTTCACGACGACGCGGGCGCCCGCCGCCGCTAAGCCGAGCGACACCGCGCGCCCGATGCCCGTGCCGCCGCCCGTCACCACCGCCACCTTGCCGTCGAGCAGTCCCATTGCGTCTCTCCTCCCGCTGCCGTATCGTCGGCGCGTTCACGTCGACCGCCGCCGATCCTGCGCGACGCCGACCGGGCAGTCAAGGGCGCATCCAACGAGGGAGCGAGGCATGGCCAAGACGCGCGGCACCGGGCTGCTGATGCTGTGGACGGACGTGGACGCGCAGTACGAGGCCGAGTTCAACCGCTGGTACGACGAGGAGCATCTCGACCGGCTGCTCAAGGTGCCCGGCTTCCTCGGGGCATCGCGCTACGTGGCCGTACGCGGCGGGCCCAAGTACCTCGCGATGTACGAGCTGGAGGAGGCCGGCGTGTTGCGCACCGCCGCCTTCCTCGACGAGGTGCGCTTCCGCCCCTCCGCGCGCCGGCAGCAGATTTCGGGCGGCCACGTCGGGCGCAACTACCTGCTGAACGGCTACCGCCAGATCTTCCCGGCGCGCACCAACCCGGTGGAGCTGACCATGGGGCCGTCGCCCTATCTGCAGATGGGGCGCATGGACATCCCGGCCCATATGGAGGAGGAGTGGAACGACTGGTACAACTGGGTCTACGTCCCGGACTACCTCACGGTGCCCGGGGTGATCCGCGCTCGCCGCTTCATGGCGGTGGAGGGCCAGCCCAAGTACCTCACGGTCTACGAGTTCGAGCGGCCGGACGTGCCCGACAGCGAGGCCTGGAACCGGGTGCGCGACGCGAACCCGTGGACCCGCCGGGTGCGGCATCACATGCGGCTCGACGCGGGCTCGCCGGTCGTCTACAAGCGGATCAATCCCAAGCTGGAGGCGGCGTCAGGTACATGATCAAGCGCGTCTCGCTGCTGACCCGCAAGGCGGGCATGACGCGCGAGCAGTTCACGCGCCACTGGCTCGAGGTGCACGCCCCGCTGGCCCACGCGGTGCCCGGGCTGCGCCGCTACGTGCAGTCGCACATCGTCGAGGAGTACCGGCGCCCCGACATCCCGACCACGCCCGTCGAGGTGGACGGCATCGCCGAGCTCTGGTTCGAGGACCGCGCGGCCATGGACCGCGCCCTCGCCTCGCCCGAGATGGCCACGCTCCACGCCGACGGGGCGCTCTTCATCGGCGGCAACAAGACCTTCGTGGTCGAGGAGAAGGTGATCATCTAGGTGGCGGGCGATCAGATCCACCTCGGGATCAAGCTCGCCTACACGCTCTGCCTCCTCGTCCTGGTGCCGGTGTACTGGGCGCACTACGGCCCGAAGAACTTTCTCTGGTTCTCCGACATCGCCCTGCTGACCACGGGGGCGGCGCTCTGGCTGGAGAGCCCGCTGCTCGCCAGCATGATGATGCTGGCGGTGCTGCTGCCCGAGCTCGCGTGGAACCTCGATTTCTTCGGCCGGCTGCTCACCGGGCATCCGATGTTCGGCATGAGCGCCTACATGTTCGACGCGGCCACGCCGCGCTATCTCCGCGCGCTCTCCCTCTTCCACGTGCCGTTGCC
>Ga0099829_10000392_pt1 | contig 22811 bp, 18 predicted proteins | sample CZO8metaG_3_FD_79336 | JGI IMG/M metagenome (GOLD analysis project Ga0099829, IMG submission 79336) | Vadose zone soil microbial communities from the Eel River Critical Zone Observatory, Northern California, USA - CZOApr15con2H2.8 metaG | ecosystem: Environmental > Terrestrial > Soil > Vadose...
CGGCCCAATTGGCGTCCACGCCGGTTGCGTTGCTTGGCAAAATAGCCTTTGCTGGCAAAGGCGGCTTTGGGTCCACACGGCATGCCACTCATATCCACATCGAGCACTTGATAGCTGGCCTGGTAGTCATGCTGATAGCCTTGACTGTGCTGGCGATAGATGGTCTCCATCGCTTGCTCCATCTGTGCGACATTCTCGGCGCTACAGGCATCCAAGGTCTCCTGGACCACCGACTGCTCAGCACACCGACTGCGTCCGAAGGCGCGCTGCAAGGCCGCATCGGCTCGCAAGCGCGTATTGATCTCGACCAGTCCATGCGCTCCTGCCAGCATGCTGATCAAGGCGTCAGAGAGTTTGTCGGTTGGCCGATCCTTGATGGTTTTCTGGGCAATCTGCACCGTTTGTTCAATTGGCTCAAACAGCTTCAGTTCCCTCAACTTCATCCCAATGGCGGCCAAACTGGCGCAACCGGTAAACTGCTTCGTCGTGGGTGTGGTAGATTCGTTCATGATGATCCTCCTCTTGCAAAGTTCAGACTCTACGAGAGGTATGGCTCATCTTTGTTCTTTTGGCAAGCTCCTTTCTTGTGGCATCCTGCCACTAGTTTGGGCCAAATTTAGGTTATTAGCAATAGACAAAATCTGGTAGGTAGACAACAGGAGTTAATGATGTATTGATGATAGGAGGTCATGTTAATGAAGCAAATAAATACTTCGGGAGATAGAGTAAGATATGTCCAAATGACGAGAGATGAGCGCTTACAAACATTCAAGCGGCTTAAGATAGAGCATCCTCACTTGCTGGTTGCAGGACAAGCTCTGCGTCAAGTGATTCGAGAGCCAGGCGGTGCATCTCTCGTATACGTATACGGCCCAGCTGGTGTTGGGAAAACCGCCCTAAGGGACTATGTCATGAGGGCAATAGAGACCGAGATGTCGTTTGCATCACTGGATGACAAACATCCAATCCTTACATTTTTGGCAAGACCTCCTCTTAATGGCTCCTTTGCTTGGCAAGAGTTTCTGCAAAGTGGCTTTTTGGCTGTGAAAGAGCACTTGCAACCTCAGAGTATGGTTTTGCATGCAAACAATGATGAGGGGCAAACACAATTGGACTGGCCAAAGGCAACACGAAGCAAACGAAAGTTGGTGGAGGAGACGAAAGGAGACGCTTTGCGTCTCTCCCTAGAGGCAGCCATCAAGAGATACCGTCCGGTGGCAGTGATGATCGACGATGCGCAGTATCTAGGCCAGGTGAATAGAGGGCGGCAACTAAAGGATCAAGTCGATTGTATCAAATCCCTGGCCGATGTCACGGGGACGATGTATGTTATTTATAATCTGGAACGTAGTGGAGGATTATTAAATAACTTGCATTATGTATATTCTGTGCTCGTTTCCTATGTCCTTTTCCAGAGAAGTCGAGCCAGATTATACATAATATTTGTTCTGATAGGCACATACGAGTTGCTTCCCTTGCATCGGTTGAGTGCCCAACTGATTGGATGCAGTGTGGATATCCATTTTCCCGGCTACAGCAGCGCAAAGGAAGAACTAGCACAGTTTAGGAGTATTCTCTGCACTTTCCAACAAGCCTTGCCATTTGAAGAAGAAACAGACATCCTCCTCAAAAATTGGGAATACTGTTATGAGCGATCCCTCGGATGTGTTGGTAATCTCCATCGCATGCTCGTACGAGCGGTGCGCGCCGCATTATTGGCAGATGAAAAAGCGTTAAGAGAGCCCTATCTGAAACAGCATGCACTTTCAGAGGCCGCCTGTTGCGAAATGATGCGAGAGGTCTATGCAGGTGAAAAAGAGTTCGCTCTTGAGGCTGGACATATAGAGTTGCGACAGATGCTGGGTCTGGAACCTCGTGTCATAGCCAAACGGGAATTGTCATCTCCCCCCGGCCACTCGGCTCTTCAAGTAAAGCGGCGCCAACCAAAACATAATTTGACAGAATAGTTTTCGCTGCATATGACCAGCTCAGGTTTCCTGCAAGTACAGACAAGGAGGTTACCGTGCTTACAGATATCCAGCTCTTACAACTCTGCCAGCACTTTCATTTGTCTAGGAAGACCAAAGCGATCCTTAGGTCTTTTCGTTCCTCAGATCCACCGCCTTACGCCAGAATCGCTAGAGGTAACTGTAGCGGTCCCTATCCCAGTCGTAAAATGACGTCTAGCATCCAATTGGAGAGCCGCCGTCTTGAATTGCCTTGTATCTACCAGATTGAACACGACAATAAAGTCCTCGAATTGTATGATCAGCCCTCTACTCAAACCACAACTCATCCTCTGAAAAGAGGACCATGCCACTCAAGGATGCAAGGCCATTGAGAAGGAGCGAATTACTATGCTGAGCGATCATGAGCTCGACCTACTAATGCAGAAATTGGGGATCCCTGACGATGCTAAAAAAGTGATCAAATTCATTCGGTCGTCTCCTCCCTCGCGTAGGGTAGGCAGCAACGGGAAGAATATGCCTGTTCTGTATACCAGCCGGAAAATGGGGGTCACTATCCAGACCGAAAGTTATAAAGTAGAGCTTGCCGGTGCGCATGAAATGGACCATGAGCCTGAAGTTCTAGAATTCTATGACCAACCACCGCCTTTTAATTTGAGATTCAAAGTGGGCAACCACATGAAAGAATTCCCATACACACCTGACTTTTTTGTTATTCGCAAAGATTCTATCGGATGGGAAGAATGGAAAGAAGAGGAGGAGCTTCGCCGCCTTGAGGAGAAGAATTCCAATCGCTATCAGCGCGATGAGCAAGGGGAATGGCGCTGTCCTCCCGCTGAGGAGGTTGCGACTCCTCTTGGATTTTATTTTAAAGTGCGATCATCGAAGGAGATCAACTGGGTCTTTCAACGTAATCTCCGCTTCCTGGCATCTTATTGGCGCAAAACCTGCCCTCAAGTTTCAGAGGCTGCACGCAGGGAGATCTTCAACTTAGTCTCAACCAATAAAGGAATTACTTTGAGCGCGCTACTTGCACAGGTGGAACAAGCAAGTGCCGACGACATCTATAAATTGATCGCAGACGAGCAGATCTACGTCGATTTACATAAAGACCAGATCCCCGAAATAGAGCGGGTCCATGTCTTCAGCGATAAGGATACTGCAGATGCATTGGCTGCTATGTTTGTAAAGACGCCTACAGGCACTTTTCCTCCCCCCTGTACTGTCTCTCTTGAGACTAATACACCTGTTTTGTATGACGGCTGTCCATGGATCATTCTCCAACATGGGAAGAGCGAAACACATCTTCTATCTGAGGATAAGAAATTGATCATCATGCCTAACGATGGTTTCGAAGGGCTCGTAGCTGTAGGTAGGATTGTGGGCGTTGTTGCAACCCCTGATGAGGGAAGCCTTGATCCTGAAGCTGACGAACGCTACATGAAGGCGAGTAAAGAGGCACTGAAAAAAGCCAACGATCGCTTTGCGCTCATTAAACCTGTGCTTGCTGGATTAGCTTCAACCGCCAACACCTCGCTTGGCCGGGCGATGCGTAGATGGGTCGCGAAATTTCGAGAGGCTGAACAGAGCTATAACTGCGGATACATCGGTCTCTTGCCAGATTATGCGAATTGCGGAAACCACATACCTCGGATCAAAGAGGCGGTCCTTGAAGTCGTCGAAAAATTTATAGAAAAAGAATACGAGAATCACAAACAGAAAAACAAAAGGGAAGTCTATGGAGAGTTTGAAAATTACTGTAAGGGAGAGGGAATTACTGCTATTCCCAGTTATAAGTTTTTCGTCGCCGCGGTGAATAATCGTCCACTCCATGAGCAGGTAGAGAAGAGGGCAGGATCCAAAGCTGCCTACCCGCTTGAACCCTTCTATTGGGAGCTACTTTATACTCTCCCGCGGCATGGTGACTATCCTTTCCAGATTACGCATCTTGACCATACGCAATTAGATATAGAGCTGGTTGACCTACGTACCGGCAAAAACTTAGGAAGTCCATGGCTCACGCTGCTCATCGATGCGTACTCGAGACGCATCCTGGCGGTGTACCTGTCGTTCGACAAGCCCAGTTATAGATCATGCATGATGGTTTTACGAGAGTGCGTCTTCCGGCACAAGCGTTTCCCAGAGATGGTCGTGGTTGACGGGGGAAAGGAGTTTCATAGCATCTACTTCGATTCTCTCCTCGCACGCCATAAGTGCAGCAAGGCAACACGACCCAAATCTAAATCTCGCTTCGGGTCTGAAATGGAACGAGTCTTCGGAACGACCGATGAGGAGTTTATTCACAACCTGGAGGGTAACACCCAGGCCACCAAAAACGTGCGGCAGCTAACACCTGCCGTCGATCCTAAGCGACATGCCGTGTGGACGCTGGGGGAGCTGTATGCGCGCATCCAGGAATGGGCATACGAGCAGTATGATACGAATGAACATGGAGGGATCGGACAAACACCGGCCGAGGCTTTCAATCAGGGCATATTTCTATGGGGAAGGCGCGGTGGGGATTTAATCACCTTCAATAATGCCTTCGTCTACTATACCCTTCCGACTACACCGAAAGGAACAGCCAAGCTCGATCCGACTCTCGGTGTGAAGATTAACAATATTTACTACTCTGCGAAAAATAACCTTTTTCGTAGGAACCGTAAATTGCACAGGAAGCAGATCCCTGTGCGCTATGATCCATTTGACATCGGACATGCCTATGCCTTTGTCAAGGGTAAGTGGGTTGAGTGCTTCTCACAACACCATGCGCAACTGCGAGGACGAACCGAGCGAGAGATCCAGTTGGCAGGCGAAGAGCTGCGGGCCCGCTATCGCCGTCATGGGAGGCAATTTAACATTACCGCCGCAAAACTCGCTGCGTTCATCACCTCAGTGGAAGGACAGCAGGCCCTTCTGGCCCAACGCCGGAAAGACTTAGAGCTCAGAGGCGTTCTCGCATTGATGGGAAAATCTACTCTGGAATTGCACGGGTTAGGCATAGTGTCGTCGGAATCATCTTCGATAATAAATGAAGAGATTTCCCCGGCTACTGCGTCGACGATAGATGCAGGGGAGGCCCCTGAGTCCAGCGATGACGACGACGAAATCTATGAAGTAGTGTTAGGAGCATGACCTATGCCGATGGCTCACTTCTCACCTGATGATTTCCATCTTGACCTTCTTCGCGCGCTTCGGTCTCGAAGAACGACTGCATCTGTTCTCATCCGTGGTCCCATTAGAAGAGGCAAGGTACTATCCCCTCTTCAAGCCGTAAAGCAGATAACGTCTTTAGCTCCAAAGGTCAAACCGGTCGATGCAATTATCTTTAATGTGGAGGCCGTATCGCTTGGCCCGAGCGAATTCAACTGGCGGGACTATTATATTCGGGCACTTAGAGCATTAATGAGCGACTTCGATGAGCTATCTCCTGGAGAATAATGCATGCCAGAACCTGAAGCCTCACCTAAGGGCTTTCCCCGCGAACTGCTGGAGCGGTCAATCGAAGAGCGTCTGCACTATTTCGATAAGGTAGTGATTGCTCACCAGATTCTCAAGCAGACGTATGACGACCTTCTCCATGCCATTCGGCATCCGGCCAGCGCTTCGGTTATTCTTGTCTTCGGCCCCACGGGTGTCGGCAAAACAACCCTACGCCAGCAGATAGAGAGACAGTTGATAAAGGACGCGCTAGCCAATCTTGATGCCAATCCCGGTCATATTCCCGTTGTAGGTATGGAAGCAGTCTCTCCTGACTCTGGCAACTTCAATTGGAGAGATTATTATATCCGGGCGCTGAGAGCTTTAGATGAACCAATGCTTGAACACAAAATTACCTACGAGGTTCGTGGCATTCATCGGGATGAACAGGGCAAACTTATCATCGAGAGTAATGTTAGAGCCCCAGATATGCGCCGGGTCCTGGAGAAGTGCTTACAAAACCGTCGACCGCGGGCTTTTATTGTTGATGAGGCGCAGCATTTTCAAATAATGGCGAGCGGCGAGCGTCTCCTCGATCAGATGAACAGTTTAAAGTCGCTAGCAAGTTTAACAAAAACAGTCCACGTGCTGGTCGGTACTTACGACCTACTGGAATTAACGAAATTGAATGCACAGCTCAGCCGCCGCACCATCAAGATTCATTTCCCTCGCTATCGAGCAGACAATGAGGATGATTTCAAAGAATTCAAAAAGCTGCTGCGGACATTCCAAAAATATCTGCCTCTGCCTGAAGAGCCAGACCTGGGAACTCACGCCGATTATTTCTATGATCAGTGTTTGGGCTGCATAGGCATGCTCAAATCATGGCTCTACAGGACACTTGCAGCGGCGCTCGAACTTAATCAACCAACCCTTACACGGGAACTTTGGGAGAAACATACCGAAGCGCCCGGAACGCTGTTAAGCATGTTCGACGAGATTAGCAGTGGTGAGGACGATTTCTGGGGACAGAAAGATGAGGAACAGCTCAAGGTTCTCAGGGGGAAGCTTAGAATCGTTAGGGAACCTAACCTTGATAAGGAAGCGAAGAAGACTACCAAGAATACTCCCCAGGGGACAACCCCTCCATCAACATCTCAAAGCGATCCCTCAGCGAATAAGGACTCGACCCGTGCCCCCTCCACAAAAAGTGGTTCTGACTCGAAAGAGGACCCTCCAGCTCCATTAGTAAAACCTCCAAAAAGGAATAACAAACGAGTCGGACTGCCCGACCCGGTGAGACGTCCTGTTGGAGAGGAGGAGACACGTGCCGGTTGAAGCAGAAATGCTCTGCGAGGTATGGGAAGAGGAGCGATCTGCTCCTTGCGCTTCGAGTGAACTCTACTACCTGGAGCCTGTTGGGATAGGAACTCCTATGGTGGAGAGCTTGACCAGCTATATAAGCCGCCTGGCACATGCTCATAGCGTACTTCTTCGCACGCTCATCACCGATGAGATCCTGCCTAATTTAAACCGAACTCACCTGTATCAGAAGGGCCAACCGGTCTATGATCAACTGACTACCTTCTGGAAGCGAAGTGCTATGCTCAACGGAACCTGCTCAACAGCGAGCAACTGGGTCCACACAATAGAACAATTAACACAACGCAATGACCTTCGCTTTCTTACTATGCTCATATTCGCAAATGTCCTTTCATGGAGAGAGCTAGTCCGGCCGACACAGGCGTGGTGTCCACTATGCTATGAGGAATGGAGGAAGAGAGGGCAGGTAATTTATCAGCCACTCATCTGGCAGCTTTCAGTCATTGACAACTGCCCTCAACATCAAGCCCCGTTGTACCTACAATGTCTTTACAAAGATTGTGGACGACCTTTACCTCCTCTTGCTCCACGATTTCAACCTGGTTACTGCACACATTGCGACCGCTGGCTGGGATACTCGCTCGAGTCAGAAGACCGCCAAATAGTAAATAGGGCTGAGCAAGAGCGGCAAGCTTGGTTGGAGCAAGCGGTAGGAGATTTACTTGCTGCTGCACCTGATCTCACCTTTATACCATCTATGCAAGTAATTTCTACCATTATCGCGGCACATGTATATGAAGCAATGGAGGGAAATTTATCTGAATTTGCGCGCCGCGTTCGCTTTCATCGCCGCACAGTATGGGAGTGGATACAAGGCCTACAAGTCCCTAAACTCGATGCTTTACTACATATCAGCTCCTATTTTGGGACGACCCCGGTATACCTCCTTACGGGAAATGTCCAGGAAATTGCACAGATTAAGAAAGATATATCCGGGAAAATATCAGCTACAGAGCGACTGTGCAGGCCGCACAGACGGTTTGACACAGAGGAACTCCGAGAAGCATTAGAGCAGATTTTACAGGGCAATGAGTTTCCTTATCCATCAATGCGAGAAGTGGCTCGACGGCTAAACTATGATCAGTCACACCTCCGCAGACATTTTCCCGACCTCTGTCGAGCTATTTCCGCGAGGTATATAGCATATCAGCGAGAGCAACGTCAAAGAAGGCTTGTGGACATGAGTGCTAAAGTGCAACAAGCAGCAGAAGTATTGCAAGAACAGGGATGCACGTCTAGCGAAAGACAGGTAGGAATGTTGATAGGAAAACGGGGGATATTCAAGGAGGCGGAAGCCCGAGCCGCTCTAAAGAGCATTTGGTTGGCATCAGAATAAGACAGCCTTTCTCGCTAACTGTAGGACGAGGATGATGAAGGTGTGTAGCCAGGCTCAAACTTTTCAAAATGAATAGCTTCTGTCGGGGATAAAAAGATGCGTGAGCAACAAGAGATGCTCTGCGACCTTTGCCTCAAGAGCAGGTGGAGTTACAGACACATAGCCGTCTTTACAGCTTGGAACCCGAAGGGGTTGGAAGCCCTATGGTGGAAAGTCTGACCAGCTACCTGACTCGTTTAGCAGAAGCACATAGTGTGCCCTTGCACAAGCTCTTTCTGCAAGAAATCCTGCCTCAATTGAGCACAATCAAAGAAGATTATACTGTACCCAAATACCTGACAGGCTTCTGGCGCAGTAGCGCGGCATTGAATGGAGTTACTGATCAAGCTAGCAATCACGTCCATGCATTAGAGTCGTTGACCTTGCGCTGTGATCTGCGCTTTCTGACAATGCTAGTATGGGCGAATGTCTTGCCCGTAAAGGGATTAATACGTCGTACGCGTGCGTGGTGCCCGAGTTGCTACGAGGCATGGAGAAATTCCGGGCAGATTGTTTATGACCTCCTGATTTGGGTACTTGAAGTCGTCACAATCTGCCCGCAGCATCACCAAAGGCTGAGCCTGCGCTGTCCGTATCCCGACTGCCAACACGAGCAATTTCATTTTACCTCGCGCTATATTTCAGGATATTGTTCATGGTGTCGTCGTTGGTTAGGAAGCTGTATGCGCCCCGATGAAGAGAATCTGACTACTTTAGAGAGTGAAAGAACTTATCAACAATGGATTTACGAAATGATAGGAGAGATGTTCAGTGCTGCTCCCAATATACCTGCTCCTCCGTCTAAAAGCAACCTCGTAGCTAATTTCACCGAATGTATAAATATGTCGACAGGGGGAAATCAGATAGCCTTCTCTCGTCAATTCAACGTAACGTTAAAGTCGATCTGGAACTGGAATCGAGGGGAGCAGATTCCAACAATGGGGAATCTCCTGAAGTTATGTTATCAACTTGGAATATCTCCTCTTAGTTTCATTACGGGAGATAAAGAACATCTCAAAAGTTCTTTCATCGAATTTACTCCTATGAGTACTGTGCCAAATACGAAGCGGAAAAAGTACAGGAAGTTTGAAGCAGATCAGGTGCGAAGTGTTCTACTATCTGTACTGCAAAATCCACCGAATCCGCCTCCTTCTATGCGAGAAGTCGCAAGGGGATTAGGGTACGATTATTCTCAGATTCTCGTGAAATTCCCTGATCTCTGCAAGGCAATTTCGTCTAGATACTTGAGTTTTCTCTCGCAAAAGCGACGAGCAAGCATTCAGCGGCACTGTGACGAGGTAAGAGAAGCCATGTTGATACTGCACACACAAGAATGCTACCCGAGTCTCAGGCAGGTGAGGAAAATTTTAAAGAATCCGTCTATTTTGAAGGACTCCCACGTTCATAATGCGTGGAAAGAAATGCTCAAAGAACTGGGGTACGTGTAATGATAGCCTACCAAGAGTCCGATATTGGAAGCAAAGTTTGTCCGCGCCCTACTGGAAGCAAAGTCTGTCCGTAGTAGATAAACTATGGGTTTAGTCTCAGGAGTTTTTGCAACACAACCTGGAGGGGTGACCGATGGGGCTTGAACCCACAACCGCTGGAGCCACAATCCAGAGCTCTGCCGATTGAGCTACGGTCACCACGTTCTTAATGCATCGTCAGTATAGATGACACCTTGCGAATTGTCAATAGCTTTTTTCCCTTGACAACCACTTTCCCCTGCCATACACTCCAAGTAGCACAGATAAGGCAATTGCCGTGAAGGTGAGAGGAAAGGATATCTGATAGCATGTCACAGAGGATTCCAGAAGAGACAAGCAAAAACAATCGTAGTAGCTCCAACGACGAGCCTGATCTTGCGCAACTACCAGAACTTCCGCCAGGCGTGTATATTCCTGCACCTACTACAACGCCGCGTCTACGAACTCCCTGGCCTGATGCTATCGACGTCATCTTTGAGAAGGACCCGGCCTGCCAAAATATCTTTGAGGCCTTACTCTACCAGAGTCTCTGGGCCATCATTTACCACCGTATTGCCCATTCTCTTTACAAGATGCATATTCCCTTCCTGCCGCGATTGATCTCGCAGTTTGCCCGTTTCTTCACAGGTGGGATCGAGATTCATCCAGGGGCGCAAATTGGCAGACGTTTCTTCATTGACCACGGTGCCGGAGTTGTCATTGGAGAGACAACAGTGATCGGGAACAATGTGATGCTCTATCACCAGGTCACCCTCGGTGCAACAGGCTGGTGGAGACCGGGGCCTGGTCGCAGGCAAAAGCGTCACCCGACCATCGAGGACGATGTGACTATTGGCGTGGGAGCGGCTATCCTGGGACCAATCACCGTTGGCAGAGGAAGCAAGATAGGGGCAATGGCACTGGTGCTCGAATCAGTTCCACCCAATTCAGTGGTCGCCGCCAAACCTGCCGAACTACTTGTAAAGAGTGGCGAGCCATTAGTGAAACACCAGGAATTGACGCAGGGTTGGAATGGTGAGATGGATTACCAGATCTAGACCTGGTACGTTAAAATCGTGCTAATCACCATATCCCAGAAACGCTCCACTTCCAAAGCGTAACCAACACGCGCATTTGGCTCTTTCCCTAACTTGCCGTAGACATCGCATACCGTGCGTCCAGATGTCCATTCACCATTCGTTTCAATTGCGACATGCATTGTATGCGCTCGTAAAATGGTTGGATCAACAACGGCAGCAACGGCACAGGGATCATGCACCGGGGCGGCGGGAAAGCCAAAAACTGTACGATAGGTGTCAGCAAAGAAGACAAGTAGATCGGCGGCGAAGGTTGCCACAGGACGCTGCATAGCACGCAAACGAGTGGTGACATCTTCAGTCGCCAAGGCCTGGTGTGTTACCTCTAATGGGACCATAGTGATTGGTCGGCCACAGCCAAAGACGATAGCAGCGGCCTCCGGGTCGGTATGGATGTTAAATTCAGCGGCTGGTGTCACATTGCCAAGGCCAATTGCTCCCCCCATAAGGGAAATAGCCTTTATTTTCGGGACTATAGCCGGCTGCTGGCGTATCGCGGCGGCGATATTTGTAAGTGGGCCTGTAGGGACAAGCGTAATATCTCCATCCGAGTTCATGAGGAGGTCGATGAGCAAATCGACGGCATGCCGGCGGGTGAGTTCTATGGTTGGCTCTGGGATGTGTGGGCCATCCATACCCGATTCACCATGAATGTCAGGCGCGTGCTTTGCCGGACGTACCAGTGGTCGATCCATGCCCATGGCTATAGGAATATCACGAATATTAGCAAGCGAGCAGACTTTTAGGGCATTGCGTGTGGTCTTCTCAACCGATTGATTGCCGGCAACAGTGGTAATAGCGAGTAATTCAATCTCAGGATGATGGGCAGCTAATAGTATGGCAATGGCGTCGTCATGGCCAGGATCGCAATCAAGGATCATTTTGTGTTTCATGCACTGTGCCTTCTTAACAACCAACACAGGGACAAATGTCGAGGGCAACTAATTATGCCTGTTCCATAGTAGCATTTGCAGAGCTATGTTTCAAGGAATTTTGTCTCGACGCCTCTGCCCGCTCTTGATATAATGACATGAAGAAATACGAATTATTTGAGGAAGAAGTAATGACAAGACACAACAATCTGATTATTGGGCAATCGGGCGGAGCAACTGCGGTAATAAATGCCAGCCTGGTTGGAGCTGTCGAGGCGGCACTGGCAGATGAGCGTATTGACGGCATCTATGGGATGCGTTATGGGATAAAGGGTTTTCTAAGGGAAGATTTGATCGATCTAAGGCAACAACCCTCCTCTATCTGGCCCAGATTGCTTCACACACCCTCAGCAGCTCTCGGCTCCTGCCGCTATCAACTGAAAGATGAGAACCTTGAGCGGGTTATCGCTATTCTGCGCCGATATACTATTCACTATTTGCTTTACATAGGTGGTAATGATTCTGCTGATACCGCACATCGCCTTTCAAAGGGTGCCGAGCGTGTTGGCTACGATTTACATACCATTAGCATCCCCAAGACGATTGATAATGACCTGCCGTTTACCGATCACTGTCCAGGCTATGGCAGCGCGGCACGCTTTCTCGCCTTAGCAACGATGGACTCGACGATGAACACCATTTCCATACCATCGCACTATCCCGTTAAAGTGATTGAAACTATGGGCCGTGATGCAGGTTGGTTAGCAGCCTCCTCCGCACTCGGCAAACGTAGTTATGTTGATCCACCGCATATTATACTTATGCCAGAACAGAGATTTAACGCCGAACGTTTTCTGAGGCAGGTTCAAGACGTTTATCGTCAATTAGGGTACGTGGTCGTTGTCGCGGCAGAAACAATTCGCGATGAGCAAGGGCAGCCAATTGGGTCAATCGGACAGGCTGGAATGGATGCATTTCACCATCCACTTCTAAGCGGAGCAGGCCAATATCTGGTAGAATTGGTAATACAACATTTGAAGCTACGCGCGCGTTTCGATAAACCGGGAGATCTACAGCGCATGGCATCAAATAGTATTTCACGCACGGACCACGAAGAGGCCTACCTGGTAGGGAAAATGGGTACAAATGCTCTGTTGGATGGCGAGAGTGATAAAATGATCACATTAGTTCGCCATCCAGAGCCAGCTTATCACTGCACAACAGGATTGGTGGAGCTTGCGAAAGTAGCGAATGAACAGCGCTTAATGCCCGAAGATTACCTTGATGAAAGCAAAATTATGGTTTCAGAGGCGTTTTACGATTATGCGTTGCCATTGATTGGTGATCCATTGCCGAAATATCCACAATTAGAAGAGATAAGGATTAAACGCGATGAGTAAACTGAAACGAGCTATTCTTGTCGTATTGGACGGGGTGGGTGTAGGTGCCAATCCAGATGCACATGCATACGGAGATGATGGAGCCAGCTCACTCGAGCATTGTGCACAGGCTGTTGGCGGTCTGGAACTTCCTAATCTGGGACGCATTGGCCTGGGGAACATTACTCCTATATTGGGTACACCGCCGACTGATAAAGCCCTGGGTTCCTATGGCCGCATGGCAGAGGCTGCAACAGGCAAAGATAGCACGACTGGCCACTGGGAGATGACCGGGGTCGTTTTACATAAGCCTTTGCCTACCTATCCACATGGTTTTCCCGCTCATCTTGTGGACCAGTTTGAGAAGGCAATCGGGCGCGAGGTACTTGGCAACAAGGTGGCTTCGGGTACTGAAATCATCAAGGAACTGGGCGAAGAACACCTGCGAACCGGCCGCCCAATCCTCTATACGTCGGCCGATAGTGTCTTCCAGCTCGCTGCGCACCAGGATGTTATTCCGCTCGAGGAGCTGTATCATATGTGTCGTATTGCCCGTGATATGCTTAGCGGGGATAACGCGGTGGGCCGGGTGATCGCCCGTCCGTTTATCGGCACGCCGGGGAACTTCAGGCGCACTGAACACCGACGCGACTTCTCCCTGGCACCATTAGGCACAACGCTGCTCGACGTGATAAAAGAAAGCGGTAGAGAAGTGATCGGTATTGGGAAGATCGAAGACCTCTTTGCTGGACGCGGCCTGACCCGGCGGGATCATACCGAAACGAATAAAGACGGGATGGCAGCAACTTTGCGCTTGCTTGAGCGCGATTTTACGGGGCTGCTCTTTGTCAACCTGGTAGAATTTGACATGCTATGGGGTCATCGTCGAGATAGCCAGGGCTATGCCCAAGCATTACGAGATGTAGATGATTGGTTTGCACAAGTGCAAAAGGTAATGCAGCCAGGTGATGCAATCTTTTTCACCGCCGATCACGGTAATGATCCTACCTATCAAGGCAGCGATCATACACGTGAACAAGTGCCACTGCTTGCTTATGGTCAGCCAGTACGCGCCGGAGTGGATCTCGGCGCACGCTCTACTTTTGCTGACCTGGGACAAACGCTGGTACAGGCGTTTGAGGTCTCACCGCTGGTTGCTGGAACCAGCTTTGCGCATGAGATAGGTCTAGCATGACCGAGACACAACACAACGATACCTATCCTATATTACATGGAGAGCGCATCTATTTACGCCAGCCCATGATGCAAGACGCAAATAACGTCTTCAACTGGGAACGCGACAATGAAGTATGGCGCTATGACCCCCATCGTCCATACTCGCAGACTATGCCCGAATTCCTACCCATTTTTAAACGGAATTACGTGCAAGGGAATGGCAGGCAATTCTGGTTTATCATTGAGAATGAACAGCATATCCCTATTGGCACTATCACCTATTTTAATGTTGATTATCGTGCAGGCCAGGCTGAGATAGGCTTAGGGTTGGGCGATAAAACCCGTTGGGGCAAAGGCTATGGGCCAGAGGCCATTCGCACACTTGTAAGTTATCTTTTTTCCTTACCAGGCTTCGTGCGTATTTATGCGGAAACAGCAAAGGCCAATCAACCCGCGCGGCGAGCATTCATCAAAGCAGGTTTTGCCGAAGTTGGACAAATCTACGATCCCCGCAGTGCAGGTGAACCCTGGATACTTTTAGAAATTTGGAAGAAGAGGATGTAAAGAGTGGGTGTTGACAGATCTATAGCTTGATAACCTTGAAACTGCTCAGTTCAATTTGAGTGTTAGAACACCACAATCCCACTTCTCCAGTAGAGATGTATCTATTATCAACTACGCTGAGGACAGCTGCACCATCTATCAAGAAGGTAATGGTATTACCCCTGACTTCAGCACGATAGACGTGAAAATTCGTACCGGGGTTAAAAGAAGCATTTTTAAGTACATCTCCTCCTACAACAGAAATCCCAGCCCCGCCAGCGCTAGTAGGATCTATATAGGCCGAGTATGCTTGTTCATTAGATGAAGATTGAATCTCTCGCATATTTATACCGAAACCCGAGTAATTTCCAGTGAATTGTACTACCTGAATATTTGCTTCCACAGCGTAGTCCATTGTTTTTGGCTGACAAGAGGCTGGAGCGACGAGTGTCGACCTTCCATTATAGCCGCCATTTGAGCCGTCATTCAGCAGCATGCCGTTGAGCCGTTTCCAGCCACTTGCAAGATGCCAACCACTCCAGTTATCCGTACCGCCTGATTGACACAACACGTTCGCTGGTTTGGGGAGCGGAAGAGAGTAGGTGTGGTAAGCAAAAACCAGCAGGAGCACGGCGAGCACAGCAGTGATAATTTGCCAGAGATAGCGCCGCAAGAAAGGCCCTGGGCGTAGATAACCCATTCTTTCTCTGCCGCCAAACCTCTTCTTTTCGTCATCCATGTTCTTCCTACTTCCACCACGTTACATAGTTCAATGCTTCGATAGAGTACTATAAGAAGCCCGCTGCGCACGGAGCCCACCTCAACGATCTACCGGGACGATGCACCAGGCACTTACGATGAAGGTGTACCCACAAAGAAGGCAGAACGTCAAGAGTTGTGTTGTGCACGGAGGTCCAGGTAATAACCTGTCAAAGATTTGTGCTATAGGTACCCTGTCCCTGCACTACTTGCAACAGGAACGCGATCGTAAGGGTCTGCAGGCCTGCCGGCGCTACAAACGCAACGCGACCTGCGACCCCATGTGCACCGGCATCAAAGCCATAGGGCAGAGTATTATCAATCGGTGGGCGATTATAGCCATCAATAACGAGGCGAATATAATCAAAACCAAAGCCGGGATTGACCGTTACTCCGTTGTCGTTATCGACAGTGAAGTTGAGTATGTAGAACTGGTTTCCTGCTTTACATTCAGTCCCTGTATAGGAATAACGAATGTCTACACTTGTCAGGTGGTAGACAAGTGTATTTCCCTTGAAGTCATAATAAATGTCCAATGATTGGGGAGATATTCTCCTGTCAAAGTGATGAGGATCAAAAGGTCCGCTGAAAGGTACGGTTACAAGGGTTTCACCTAGCGGTACGGAACCCAGTTGTAGCTTCAAGGTGGCAAGCTGTATTCCTTTATTGACAGGGAAATCTATCCAACCGATTTCGCTAGAGCCGGGTTTTGGACCTGCAGAGAGATGTACATTGGTCGGTTCTATAGGATTGAGTTCAGGTGCAATCAACCGGGCAATATCATAATACATCACGTCTATCTGCGCGGTCATTTTATTCGTGACACGCATATTTAAACGCACTACTGCTGGCCTCATCTGAATAGTATCATCAGGAAAAGAAATAGCATATTGTGCGGTCAAGACAGTAAAGTTTAAATCTGCATAGGTTACGGTTCGCTGCACATTTAGTGTGGTAATGGTGTGTTGGGTATTCGTTGCAGATCCCAGAACAACTTGCACATTCCTCAGCCAGTTCCAGGTGAAATAGCTGACACCACTCAGGATTATCAATCCTATGATGAGTAGGCCAACGACCGATATCCAGAGTTTAGATGGCATCAAGTTCTTCAGCGGCGCTACAAACCACTGGTCAGTAGTTTGATAGCTAGAATCAATAACTCCATCCGTTATTGATGTTTTTTTTACCATAAGCCTATCCCCCATGATGGTTATTATATAGAGACAGATTGTATTCCATACTTTATTCTAGCAAATTTGAGCAACTGATATTCATTGTAACTATTCATTCTAGCAAGTTCAGTCAGTCAGCAATTCTTGACACCCTCTTTGCACGCGTGTTAGCATACCAATACTATAGGCTAGCATACTTTACTACCCACCTGCGGGGTGCCTACTATTTCAGTAGAGGGCAAGGCAAAGCCTTACTCCTACCTTATAAAACTAACATTTTAAGGAGCGAAAGTCACGTGAAAATTCACGAATACCAGGCCAAGGACATCCTGGCACGCTACGGAATCCCGATTCAGCCAGGGCGAATAGCGTATACACCAGAGGAGGCCGAAGAAATTGCCCGCGAATTAGATGGACCAGTAGTGATCAAAGCCCAGGTCTATGTAGGTGGACGTGGCAAGGCCGGTGGCATCCAATTTGGCGACACTCCTGGACAGGCACGCGCTGCCGCGGCTAAAGTATTGGGTATGGATATCAAAGGGCTGACGGTTGAAAAGGTGCTGGTGGTTTCGAAATTGGACATTAAAGAGGAATACTACCTGGGTATTATCCTCGATCGTAAATCACAGGCTCCCGTCGTGATGGTTTCCAAAGCGGGCGGCATCGATATCGAAGAAGTGGCAGCTACAACACCTGAAAAGATCATTCAGTACACAATCGATATGCGCTGGGGTCTGCGTCCATTTGAGGCCCGCAATATCCTGCACCGCGCTGGCTTACCTCACCAGGTGATTGCAAAAGGCGGAGCAATCCTCACAGCGCTTGCCAGAGCTTTTATTGAGAGCGACGCGAGCCTGGCCGAAATCAATCCACTTGCACTCACAGCCGATGGGCAGGTACAGGCAGCAGATGCTAAAATTCTGATCGATGACAATGGGCTGTTCCGTCAGAAGGAATATGCTGCCTGGGCTGAGTCAGAAGAATCCAATCCACTGGAATTTGAGGCCAAGCAGGAAGGCTTGACTTATGTTAAGTTAGACGGCGATGTGGGTATTATTGGCAATGGCGCGGGACTGGTGATGACGACGCTCGATATGGTTGCACGCGTCGGGGGCAAGCCTGCTAACTTCCTTGATATTGGCGGCGGGGCTAAGGCCGAGGTTATGCGTAAGGCATTAACATTTGTAGCACGTGACCCGCAAGTTAAGGGTATCCTGGTTAATATTTTTGGTGGCATCACCCGCGGTGAAGAAGTAGCAAAAGGTGTGATTATGGCCCAGACCGAACTCCCCCAAGGCATGCCTATTGTTGTTCGCCTCTCTGGTACTGGCGCGGAAGAGGGGAAGGCGATGCTAAAGGATGCCGGACTTGATTGGGGGAAAGATATGCGCGAGGCGGCTCAAAAGATCGTTGAAGCTGTAGAATCGATGGAATAGAGGGCACTAGCATGAGTATTTTACTTGACAATACAACGCGGGTTATCGTGCAGGGCATAACCGGGCGCGAGGGACATTTCCATACCCGCAATATGATAGCGGCGGGCACAAACATCGTCGGCGGAGTGACTCCTGGGAAAGGCGGCACGTTGGTCGAGGATTTGCCGGTTTTCGATACTGTTGAAGAGGCTAAAAAGGCTACAGGAGCCAGCGCATCCTGTATCTTCGTTCCACCTCCTGGTGCTGCCGACGCCATTATGGAAGCTGCGAGCGCCGGTATCGAACTCATTGTCTGCATCACTGAGGGCATTCCTGTTATCGATATGACACGCGCTATCCTCGTGGTGTATGAACATGGGGCTCGTCTGATTGGTCCAAACTGCCCGGGCATGTGCACACCGGGTCATGGTAAGATTGGAATCATTCCTTACCAGATATTTATGCCGGGACCGGTGGGCTTCATCTCTCGCTCCGGGACACTTACCTATGAAGTTGTCGCCTTACTAACCGAGGCAGGTATTGGCCAGTCCACCTGTATAGGCATTGGTGGTGACCCCATCATAGGCTCCACATTTACTGATCACCTGAAGCTGTTTGAAGCTGATCCAGAGACGAAGGCAGTAGTGATGTGCGGTGAGATTGGCGGAAGCGACGAGGAAGATGCAGCCGAGTACATCAAGACGATGAGCAAACCCGTCGTTGCTTTTATTTCGGGACGCACAGCGCCTCCTGGAAAGCGCATGGGGCATGCTGGCGCAATTATCTCCGGCAATACCGGCACGGCACAGGGAAAAGTTGCGGCATTGCAGGCCGCGAAGGTTCCGGTTGCTGATACTATATTCGACATTCCTGGTTTGGTGGAAGAGGCATTAGCGCAGGCATGACGTTGGGGGCGAAATGCACGCGCCCCTAACTACCTAGAGGAAATAAATGACAACGGCTCTGATCTATGATCCAATCTTTTTAGAGCATATTACACCCCAGCACCATCCTGAAAGGCCAGAGCGTTTGAAAGTGGTGATGGATGTCCTGCGTTCATTAAACTGGCTGGAGCGCGAGGGCCTGGTACAGCTTGTGCCACGTGCTGCAACGGTAGATGAGTTAGCTACAGTGCATGAACGCGACTATATCCAGAGCGTGGAGGAAGCCTCACGCAAAGTTGCCGAGGAACAAAGTTCAGGCGGACGCAAGACACGCTTCTTTGCCACCGATACTTATGTCTCAGCACACTCATATGAAGCGGCCATCAAGGCGGCCGGCGCTTCTCTTACGGCCATCGACGCCATTATGAAGGGAGAGGTCGACAACACCTACTGCCTGGTACGTCCCCCTGGTCATCACGCGGTAGCAGAATCCGCAATGGGCTTTTGCCTGTTCAATAACGCTGCGGTCTCGGCACGCTATGCTATCGATCGATACGGTCTTGAGCGTGTGATAATCATCGATTATGACGTGCATCATGGAAACGGTACTCAGGAGATGTTTTATAGCGACCCGCGTGTACTCTACTTTTCGATACATCAAGCGCCTTTCTATCCTGGTACTGGACTTTCAGATGAACGTGGCGAAGGAGCGGGCCTTGGCACGACCATAAATGTACCATTGCCGGCCACCACTGGCTATGAGACCTATGAACCGATATTTCGACAGGTGATGGCCCCTGCTGCTGAGCGCTATAACCCACAGTTGATTCTTGTGTCCGCCGGCTTCGATGCTCATTGGAAAGACCCGCTAGGAAGTATGAATCTTTTCACGGCAGCTTTTGCAAAGCTAACAGGGATCATCATAGAACTGGCTCAATACCTGTGTAATGGTCGACTGGTCATGGTCCAGGAAGGCGGTTACGATTTGGATGCGATGGCTAGCTGTGTATCAACTTGCATAAATCTGCTGCTAGGTGACGATGCTGCTGTCGATAGCCTGGGTCCGGCCCCAACTACCAAATTTCGCATCAATACTGACGTACTTATTGCTGAATTACGTCGCATCCACAAGTTGACTGGCTACCGTATGCGGAACGCGCCCAAGCCCGATATCGAACAGCTACGACGCGAAATCAAAGGACCGGATGTCTGATCCCTCCCTGGAGAAAGCATGCTCAAGTCTGCACAAATACGACTACTTACAAGCAATGACCTGCCGTTGCTCCTGCGCCTGATCAATACTTCTGAATACATTTACCAGCGATTCACCCATGAAGAGTTACCTGCACTGCTCAAGCATTATCCGACGATGGGTATGTTCAGTGGTGATTCGCTGCATGGCTTTTTGCTCTCGCAAACTGTGAATCCTCCCTCGGCATGGATAGGTGGATTTGGGGTGAGTTGGACAGAGAGCCTATCGTATGTCAAATTGCTAGACATGCTTTTGGAGCACCTGGCGAAGTATTTAATTACAAGAGGTGTGCGCTATCTCTACTATTCGGGTAACGACATGCAGAATGATTGGCTGCGCGACGTGCTTTTAGTGCGCGGATTTGCCCTACATCGCCTGCTCTACGCCTATGATAAGTACGACTATAGTGTCCCCGCGCCAGGAAATGCGGATGTCAAGTTGCGACCTGTCGAGACACGTGATATACCAGCGCTGCTTTCTATCGAGGAAGAATGTTTTGAGGACTTCTGGCGCTATGATGCGCTCTCTTTTGCAGATATTGCCGAAACCCATCCTTATTTTGTCGTAGCCGAACTGGACGGCAAAGTAGTGGGCTATCAATTTAACGCGCTGGATGGCGAGTTTGGCTATCTTGTACGGATTGCAGTCCATCCTTCAGTGAACGGCGAGGGTATTGGTGTGCGTTTAATGAGCGAAGCGATAGATTTCTTCAAAAAAGCGCATGTCCTGCGTATTATGCTCAATACGCAGGACGATAACATACGAGCACATCGCCTTTACGAATGGTTTGGGTTTGAGCGCATAGAGCAGGTAGGATTTGTCCTACGCAAACTTTTGTAGGGAGCGATGTGAAACAGCACCCTCTTTCAGATCCATCCGACCAGGCACCAGACGTCAAGCAGTTCGGTTTTATTCTTCACTTGTAGGGGCGGGAGTTTTGTGACGCGCACGTGCTGGCGCACGCGTGTGAAGGTCGCATGATTGAGAAGGATATTATTTTCCTTTGCTTCCTGCTGAAGGCGAGATGCCACATTGACGGCATCTCCAATAGCAGTATAGTTTTGAATGCGATCTCTTGAGCCGATATTACCCACCATTACCTCACCGGTATTGACGCCGAAACCAAACGAGATAAGCGAGTCCTGTGGTTGAGAACGTTGATACTCCAATACCGCCATACGCATCTTCCAGGCAGCGCGTACCGCGCGCAATGTGTGGTCTTCCTGGGCCAGGGGTGCATTGAAGATCGCCATGAGCGCATCACCCCAGAACCCAGTCACGGTGCCTTCTTCATCCCAGATCTCTTTGACCATTATTTCCAGGTAGGTATTGAGCAAGTTCACCACTTCTCTGGAAGCCATACGTTCGTTCAGGCGCGTAAATCCACGAACATCGGCGGAGATGATTGAAATTTCTTTTGTTTCCCCACCCAGGTTCAATGCATTCGGATTCTCGATGAGCTGTTGCACAACATTGGGATGGACATAGCGACCAAAAATGCGGCGAATATCTTTGGCTTTGGCCTCGGCACGTTTGAGTTCGGTACGATCATCTATAACAAGCGCCATACCTATAGGTGCATCCTGTGTGTCGCGCAATGCAGAGACATAGAAGTTCAAGTTGACCACGCCTCTTCCCGGAATCTCGCAATCGATGGCATTAGGTACAATCGTGCCATGATAATGCTGCACATGCGCGTTTTGCAGAAGTTCGATTAGACGGACCTGGGGCAATACACTAAATACCTCACGGTAGTCCTTGCCTACTGCCGAAAGCGGGTTGATTTGCAGGATGAAACCAGCCGCGTCATTAAACTTTGTGATGATATCGGAGGAGTTGGTGGTAATGACGCCGTTTGCTATGGACGCGAAGATGTTATCCATATATTGTTTGTCTTCTTCGACCTTTTGCAGTACCTTCTTGAGATCGGCGAAAAGGCGGGCATTATCAATGGCAATAGCTGCCTGATGGCAAAAGGCGACCATAAGATTGCGGTGCTTATCGCTGAACAGGTTTGCGTCTATTCGACTATCGACATATACCGCGCCAATGCAGGTTTTCCGTACTACGAGCGGGACGCACATGATGGAGCGGATGCCAAAGGCTATGATGCTCTCCTGCCCCTTTGATTCAATCTGCGCGTCATCATTGAGTACCGGCTCTTGCGTATCTACCACACGCTCAACCGTGCTACGACTGATTTGATACTGAAAAGCGCTCTGATCGATAGTTCTCTTTTCTTTGTCCCGGGCGATAGTGAACTCAAGTTTATGGGTGTCAGGATTCACCAGGACGAGAAAGCCACGTTCTGCCTTCACTACGTCGATCACTTCATCCATGACCAGGCGCAGCACTTGATCGAATTCAAGTGTCGAGTTGAGGACACGTGCTATTTCATAGAGGGTTTCCAGTTCGTTGCGCTGGCGCTGGAGGTTGTTGATACTGGTATTGAGGACCTCACGCTCACGTTCGAAAGTGCGGGTTGGAGACGAGAGCGGGCGAGAGGGGGAGTCAGGGAGAGCTTGAGAAGCTTGCGCCTGTACTAATTGTTCTTGCAATGAGAATAATACACGCTGCCCGACCTGGTTAAGCTGGCCTAATTGAAGGTCAGCAGTGCGACATACGCTAAGTGAATCACTGAGCAGTTGGAC
>Ga0099829_10000397_pt1 | contig 22688 bp, 16 predicted proteins | sample CZO8metaG_3_FD_79336 | JGI IMG/M metagenome (GOLD analysis project Ga0099829, IMG submission 79336) | Vadose zone soil microbial communities from the Eel River Critical Zone Observatory, Northern California, USA - CZOApr15con2H2.8 metaG | ecosystem: Environmental > Terrestrial > Soil > Vadose...
CCCAGTGATGTGATATCGAACACCGAGCGGGCAGGTTCGATCTCATGAATCTTCTCTCGTAGAGTCTTGGCCATCGCCAGAGGTTCGGCGTGGGTGCGAACGAGGTAAAAGGGATCCGGGCCGCCGGGAGCGCCAAAGCACCAGTACACTGTCGGGCTCGGTGGGCGGTTCATGCCTTCCTCTCGGGCATCGCCGACGATTCCCCGTACTTCGCCTACGTCCTGCGGTTGCAGGAAAAAGTTGCCCACCGCCTGAAGATGATGGCCGATGATCGTCGATCCAGCGGGGTATGCATCTGCAAAACTACGATTCACGAGCACTTGTATCGCGTTGAGCTCAACGTGATGTATTCCAGTTGGATCCGAGGCGGTACTTTTGAGATTCATTTGCGGTTCGCGGCAAAGCTCACCCGCGAGCAGCGGAATTTGCATCGTTGCAAAGTAACCGGGGGAAATCAGCCGGCTCTCTGCGATGATCTTGTGCTGAGTGTCTTGTTGCCCTTCGGCAAATTTTAATTCCGTTGGATAGTGAGAGGGTACGCCGGGCAGTTCAGTGGAGGCCGCGGCTCCTTCCACACCCGGGACGCCCTGCAACTCCTCGATGGTCCGGTCGATTCGTTGCGTAAGGCTTTTCCAGTCGACCGTTTCCGCGTACGAGCCACTAATGCGAAAGGTCAGAACGCGGCTCATGTCAAACCCGGGTGATACGCGGCCCAGCGCTTGGAAGCTGCGCAGCAGCAGCCCAGCACCTGCTAGCAGCGCTACGGCAAGAGCAACTTGCAGCCCAACCAGCAGCCATTGCAGGGAATTGCGTCCGGATACCTGGGTGCGGCTGGCCGCCGCCAGTGAACTGGAAAGGGTTTCGCGGGTATCACGTACGGCTGGCACCAACCCACACAGCAGCGTTGCCACTACGGAGCACGTTAGCGAGTACAGTACGATTCTCCAATCCAGGCGAATCTCCTCTACCCGCGGCAGGTCGCCGGCAAGCGACTGAAACACCTTGGACGCCCCGCCAGCAACAAACAGACCAAGCGCAGCACCGGTGAGCGCCAGCAAAAATGCTTCGGTCAGCAGTTGGCCCACAATCGTCGCTCGCGAGGCCCCCAGCGAAAAACGAACCGAGATCTCATGTTGACGCTGCGCCACCCGCGCCAAGAGGAGCGCAACAATGTTGGTGCAGGCGATCAGCAGAAGGAGTGAGACGGACCCAAACAGCATCCACAACGACCCGCGCGCGCCGCCGACAGTCGCTTCCTTGAGAGTCTGCATCGCCACGCCCAACTCTGCGTCGGTTTCGGGGTACGCCCGCCCCAGCTGTGCTTGAATGGTCGCTAGGTTGGCTTGTGCTTCCGTCAAAGTCACACCCGGTTTGAGCCGTCCGATTACCGTGTACCAGGTAAATCTTCTACTGGTGGCGTACGGTGCATCTGCCGGAATCGGAGTCCAGAGATCGACCTCGCGGTCCGGGAAATGAAAGGAAGCCGGCATCACTCCAATAATGGAAAAGGAAAAACCATTGATGCGGAGTTTCTTGCCAAGTGCGCCGGGGCTGGCGCCGAATCGATTCCGCCAGAAACGATCGCTGACGAGAATGGCATCCGGTCCGCCAAAATGCTGCTCCTCCGGGCTAAAGTCACGCCCCAGTGCAGGCGCAACTCCCCACACTTGCAAAAACCGGGACGCCACGAAAGCTTGTTTTACTTTTTCCGGTAGTACGCTCGAGGTTTCAGAGTTGTTTTCCGCATAGTATCCCGTCATCGCCTGAAAAGTGGAGTTCATGCGGTTCCAATCCTCCAGCCGGGCGGGCGCCACAAAGGTTTGCGCGCTCTTCATCCTCGTGTTGTACTGAGAGAGCCTCATCAGCTGGTCGCCATCGGGAAAGGGCAGGGGCCGGAGGAGAATCGCATCGAGAGCCGAAAAGACCGCGCTGTTCGCGCCGATTCCCAAAGCCAGCGTTAAGATCACGGTCATCGAAAACGATGGAGATTTGCGAATAAATCGGAAGGCGGATTTCAGGTTTGCCAGCGAGGTTTCGATGATGCTCACGCGGTGCACGTCGCGCAGATCTTCCATCACCTGCTCCCGTCCACCGAATTCGAGAATGGCCTGCCTCCGCGCTTCGTCAGGTGCCATTCCCGCAGCGATGTTGTCGCTCGTCAACTTGTCAATATGGAAGCCAAGCTCGGTATCGAGTTGCGCGTCGAGAGCGCGTTTGCGGAACAGAGATTTCCATCCAAACATGCCAGGTTCCTATTCCGCCGTTTGCAGGATGTGGCCGACGGCTCCGGCCAGGCGATGCCAATTGGATTCTTCGGTGGCGAGCTGTTTGCGGCCCTTGGCGGATAGTTTGTAGAACTTAGCCTGGCGGCCGTTGTCGGATTCGCCCCACTCGGCGGCCAGCCATCCTCGTTTTTCCAGGCGATGCAGAGCGGGGTAGAGTGACCCCTGTTGCACTTGCAGCACTTCCTTGGAAATCTGCCGGATACGCTGGGAGATTCCGTAGCCGTGCACCGGCCCCAGCTCGACAATTTTCAGGATCAGCATGTCGAGCGTTCCCTGCAGCAAGTCCGATTTCTCGATCGGCATCCCGCCTCCTAGACGTTCGACATATATACAGGGCCTATAGGTAGATTGTCAAGGAGAGACGACGCTTCCCGCTGAACCCCTCTACCCGGAAGGCCACTTGCATCCCCACCCCCTTTTCCGCTACTGATAACCAAACGCTTTGCTCGCGCGTCGATATAATAGACAACCGGCATCGACACGCCGCCGTAGGAGGTCTCATGAAACGCCGTGAATTCCTCCATCGCACCGCTTGCGCCGCAGGAGCAGCTTGGGTCCGCTCCTCTGCATTTGCGCGCCGCACCTTCTCGATTTCCACGCTCTCGGGTAAATTCAGCGCGGCCGACACGGTCACGATTGGCAAGACCGGCATCCAGACCAGCCGCCTCGCCATGGGCACTGGCACGGTCGGCGTCGGCCACCATTCCCACCAAACCGCGCTCGGCATCAAAGGCCTCTCCGATCTGCTGCTCAATGGTACGATCGCGGCCTGCGCTTTTTCGATTCCGCCGATTCCTACGGCAGCCATCCTCACGTCGCCGAAGCCCTCAAGCATGTTCCCCGCGATAAGGTCACCGTGCTCACCAAAACCTGGGCGCGCGACGCCGCTTCCGCGCGCGCCGATCTTGATCGCTTCCGCCGCGAACTCGGCACCGATCAAATCGACATCTGTCTGATGCACTGCCTCACCGAAGGCGATTGGACCGAGCGTTTCAAGGGCGTAATGGACGTTCTTTCCGAAGCCAAACAGAAGGGCATCATCCGCGCTCACGGCTGCTCGTGCCACAGTATCGAGGCGCTTCGCACCGCCCCAAAATCCCCCTGGGTCGAAGTGCATCTCGTTCGAATCAATCCCGCTGGCGCTTACATGGATTCGGATCCGGACACCGTTGTTAGCGTCCTCCGCGAGATGCGCGCCGCCGGCAAAGGCATCATCGGCATGAAAATCCTTGGCCAGGGCGAGCTGCGCAATCGCCAGGACGAAGCCCTGCGCTACGTCCTGTCGCTCAACCTCCTAGATGCCTTTACTATTGGCGCCGAATCCAAAGCGGAGCAGGAAGATCTCATCCGCCGTATCGCCGCGGCGTAAAACCTTCCCAATCCTTGCCTTCTGCACATGCTTCTCTGCGTTTCCTCTGCGCTCTCTGCGTCTCTGCGTTATCTCTGATCTCTCATCACTTCTTTCCTCTAGCCAGCCCACACGTACTCACGGTACAATTCCCTCAGTCAAGAAATGTCCGTACAGTTTCGGACATCGGGCGCAGTCGTTAGGCAAAGACAGCGCCAAGGACAACGCCCATGTTCGTCCCTCAAGTCGCTGTGCGCATCTAATCCGCCGTTAGCGCGGACCTGAACTTTTCTCCCGTCTCTACCGTTTAATTGCCGCAGCCGCGTCCGCGCCTGATTTTCCGGGTAGCGCCCACGCAGAACGTAAAGGTTTAAATGTCTCTGGAACAAACAGTAGTCGGGGCGCCGCCGCCCAAGTTGTGGAGCTCCATACGCGAATCCCTCCGCGGGTCGCATCAGGACTTCACTACTGGCAATCTGAACCGCGCGATTCTGCTTCTCGCCATTCCCATGGTTCTGGAAATGGTGCTGGAGTCGCTCTTTGCCGTCGTCGACGTTTTCTGGGTTGGCCGTCTCGGCGCGGACGCGGTCGCCACTGTCGGCCTCACCGAATCACTTCTCAGCCTCGTCATGGCCATCGGCTTTGGCCTCAGCCTTTCCACCACCGCCATGGTCGCTCGCCGCATTGGCGAGAAAGATCCGGCCGGTGCCGCCGTCGCAGGCGTTCAAGCTATCGCCATTGGCCTTGCAATCTCCGCGCTCGTCGGCATTCCGTGCATCTTCTATGCGCCGGACTTGCTTCGCCTCATGGGAGCCTCCCCGCAAATCGTCGCTGTCGGCTCCGGCTACGCGCGCATCGCTCTCGGCGGCAGTGGCGCCATCCTGATGCTTTTTCTCAACAACGCCATCTTCCGCGGCGCTGGCGACGCCGCTATCGCCATGCGCCTGCTCTGGGTCTCCAACATCATCAATCTTGTCCTCGACCCCTGCCTCATTTTCGGCTGGGGCCCGTTCCCCAAGCTTGGCGTCACCGGAGCCGCGCTTGCCACTTTCACCGGCCGCAGTATCGGCGTGCTCTACCAGTTCTACCGCCTTCTCCGCGGCTCAGAGCGCATCCGCATCCTGCGCAGCCAGATCCGTCTCAACCTCGGCGTGCTCTGGCGCCTGCTGCGCGTCTCGTTCACCGGCATTCTCCAATTCGCCATCGCGCACACCAGTTGGATCGGCCTCGTGCGCATCGTCAGCATCTTTGGCTCCGCAGCTCTTGCCGGCTATACGATCGCCATCCGCATCGTCATTTTCATTATTTTGCCCAGTTGGGGACTCAGCAACGCCGCCGCCACCCTCGTCGGACAGAACCTCGGCGCCAAGCAGCCTGAGCGCGCCGAAACTTCCGTGTGGCGCACCGGCCTGTACAACATGATCTTTCTCGGACTCATCGGCCTCTTCTTCATCATCTTCGCCGAGCCAGTCATTCGCCTGTTCACGCACGACCCTGCCGTCGTTCCGCTGGCTGCTTCCTGCCTGCGCATTCTCAGCTACGGCAACATCGGCTACGCCTACGGCATGGTCATGCTCCAAGCTTTCAACGGCGCCGGTGACACCGTGACTCCCACCATCGTGAACTTCTTCGGATTCTGGCTGCTGGAAATTCCCTTGGCCTACTTCCTGGCGATCAACGTCGGCATGCAATCCAAGGGCGTCTTCTGGTCCATCGTCATCGCAGAAGGCTTCATCGCCGCGGTCAGCATCATTCTTTTCAAACGGGGCCGCTGGAAGCGCCAGCAAATATAGATATACCTATGCAGGGGCGCGCTCGCCGCCCCTTTCTGTCCATCTGTTGAGATTTGCGTTAGTTGATCGCCACAGTCGTCCTGGTGGTGAAGGACAGCCTTGTTTCGGCGGGGTACTCGATGTCTTTCTTGCCCGTCGCTGCTGCGCCCGCCGTACCGGCTCCAGCACCCGCTGCTGCGCCGATCGCTGCTCCCTTGCCGCCACCGGCCAAAGCGCCAATAATCGCGCCACCCGCGGCTCCGCCACCGATGAACCCGGCATCCCGCTTGCCCTTGCCTTTTTCGGTCCTACCAACGGAGTTGGTCGCAAACGCATAAGTCTTGCCGCCTACGGTCACCGTACGCAGCCGCAGATACAGTTTCGCGGGCGTGGAAAGGCGTCCTGACGCCTGCACGCCGCTCACCGTCAATTTCGCCGCAGAACCCTTCGGAATCACCACTTTACCGCCCACGGTCACATCTTGCGCAACCGTGCCTGATATGGTCTGCCCGGCTTGCGCCGTCTTCGAACTTACGGATTGATCAGTCACCACTGGAATTTTTGTTCCTGCTGGAATGGTGCCGCTGGCTTGCGCGAGTGCAGGCAGTGCCAGCGCCAGCGCCAGAAGAATTGCAATCGTCCGAATTCTAGGATTCATCTCCGTCACCTCAGGTGTGGATTAGGGGCTCTAGGAAAAGTCTACCAAAAAGAATTGCCGGGAGTGAAAAGAGACCGCTGCAGCGGCGCTAAAAGTGAAACAACAATTCGTCCGAGCCTGGGGCTTTCGGCTCGATATACAAATTGTCGATCAGGCGTGTCTTCCCGATCAATACCGCCAGCACAATGTAAGAAGGTTTGCTAACGCGCACGACCGGTTCAAACGATTCAGAATCAACGATTTCCGCATAGTCCACCGTCGCCAGCCGTTCGCAATCTAGTTTGCGGCGCAATGTAGTTTGCAGTTGCAGAGAGTCGCGAACTCCGGCAGCCATCTCATTTTTTGCCTCGTCCAGCGCGCGATGCAGCACGGTCGCAGCCTTGCGCTCCTCAGCGTTCAGATACGCATTGCGAGAAGATATCGCGAGGCCGTCCGGCTCGCGCACAATCGGGCAAACGACAATTTCCGAATCGAGATTCAAGTCGCGCACCATCTGCGCGATGATGCGCGATTGCTGCGCGTCTTTCCGCCCGAAATACGCGAAGTTCGGTTGTACAATTTGCAGCAGCTTCATCACTACGGTCGCCACGCCGCGAAAATGTCCCGGCCGCGAACGCCCTTCCAGTCTTTCGCTCAATCCGTCCACTTGAACGTAGGAAGAAAATCCTTGCGGATAAATTTCCGAAGCTTCCGGTGCAAACAGAAAATCGACTCCCGCTTGCTCCAACATTTCTCTGTCGCTATCGAAGGTGCGAGGATATTTGGAGAAATCTTCGGCCGGTCCAAACTGTTTTGGGTTCACGAAAATGGAGGCAACCACCGTCGAACATTCCCGCCTCGCTCGCTCCATCAGCGCCAAATGTCCGCGATGCAGCGCGCCCATCGTCGGGACCAGCCCGATGATGCGGTTCTCCGCACGCGCTTGCCGCGCCTGCTCCTTCATCCACGCAATCGTACGAATGATTTCCACGGAAAGTGTGCGGGGCGTGAAACTACGCGCCCGCCGCCGTGGCGCGCTCGCGGTAGAAGTGCATCAGGTCGGTCGCGATCGGCTGCGCACCGAGTTGCCGCAGTAAGGTTGTAACCTGGCCGCGGTGGTACGTACCATGATTGGCGAGATGTTGCATCGATTCCCACAGCGGATTGCGATAGACGCCAAATTTCAGCGTCTTATATTCGAACACGCGGTCGAGATCCGCCTGCGCCAAGCCGCGCACGAAACCGAGCAAGCGCATTTCGAGTTCGTCCCAGCGCTCGCGCAAGGTAGCCATGTCCGGGAATTGTGTCGCGTCTGGAAGCGATGATGGCGATCGCCCCTGAAATCGTTCCAGCCAAATCCATTCGGCGCCCCAAATATGCGCCAGCGTGTCGCGCACGGATCCAAAGCTCGAGCCCATGGGCTGCACGAACTTCTCCGCCGTCAGCGCGGAAGTGGCTTCCAGCGAGCGGCGATTCGCCCAGGCGTTGTAGTCAAAGAGCAGGCGCATTTCTTGAGGCGTCATCTTCTCCTCCACTTGCAAGACTCGATTTCGGTTGTCATTCCGAGCCTGCCTGCGGCAGGCAGGCGAAAGCGAGGAATCCGCTCTCGGCTTTTACTTCGTGGCTCGCTTTCTACCAATCGCCGTCACTATTCACAGGCGCTTCTTTTTGCTCGATCGCCATCTGCGCCGCATGATAGGACTCTCCATCGGACGGAAACATCCCTCCGCGCACATCCTCGCAATATTCCTTCGCGGCCTTCGCGATGATTTCCCGGACGTTGGCATACTGCCGCGCAAACTTCGGCGTCTGATTGAACGTCAGGCCCAGGAGATCGTGCACCACGAGAATCTGTCCATCGCAATCCGGGCCCGCGCCGATGCCAATCGTCGGGATGCGCAGTTCGCGCGTGATCTGCGCCGCGAGCTCGCGCGGCACCGCTTCGAGCACCACGGCGAAAGCACCTGATGCTTCCACTGCATGCGCATCGCGAAGCAGCTGCTCCGCGGCATCCGCCGTTTTGCCCTGCACGCGATAACCACCGAGCGCGTTCACGGATTGCGGCGTCAAGCCAACGTGACCCATCACAGGAATTTCCGCTTCCGTCAGCCGCGCGATCAGTTCCAGCCGCCGCTCGCCGCCTTCAACTTTCACGGCTTCCGCGCCGGCTTCTTTCACGAAGCGCACCGCGTTGCGCAGCGACTCGGCGCTGTCCGTGTGGTAACTGCCGTAAGGCATGTCCACAACCATCAAGGCACGGTGCGTTCCGCGGCGCACGGCGCGCGCGTGGTGCAGCATTTCGTCGATTGTTACCTGCAGAGTGTTTTCCTGCCCCAGCACGACCATGCCGAGCGAATCGCCGACAAGAATGACGTCCACGCCGGCCTCGTCGAGCAAACGCGCGGTTGGATAGTCGTACGCCGTCAGGCAGGTAATTTTCTGTGAGTTGGAATGGGAGCCGGCAACGCGGGATTTCCGCTGCAGGAGTTCGGGAACGGTGATTTTTCCGTCCCCAGAATTGGAAGCAACGCTCATGGTGGCCTCCGGTGCCGTTCCCTAAATGCCGGATACAGCCCTGTACTTCACCTTTCTGCAGAGTAGCAAACTCTGATTCGAATGACCACAAATTTTGATGCTTAGCTGGTGTTGCTTAAGATCCGCGGGGAGCTTGGGCGCGGCCTTTCCATTGGGCGCCGCGGCCGAGCCAGTAGCGAACGGCGGAGAGGAAGGTTGCGTAGGCGTAGAACGCAGCGGCGAAGGGCAGGGTCAGCGCCCAAAGCGCCGAGCGGTTGTAGAACTTCACCGTGAAGAGAAACGTCACCGTCATGAGGGAAGCGGCGGTGCTGCCGAGGAGCCAGGCGGGATCTTCGCCAGCAAAAAAAAGAATCCACGGCAACCAGTAGGTTACGAAAAGGCCAAGCAGCGTGGCGACGAGCAGCACGGAGGAATAACGAAGCTGCGTGAAAGCGGTCCGCGCGATCAGGTCGCGAATTTCGGCGAAAGTCTTGTACTCGCGAAGATTGATACTAGCGCGGGTCACGCCCATCCAGATTTTTCCGCTGCTTTTCTTCACCACGCGGGCGAGAGCGCAGTCGTCGATCACTTCGTTTCGAATGGATGCAAGTCCGCCGATGGGTTCGAGCGCGGCGCGCCGCAGCAAGATACATCCGCCGGCTGCGCCCGCGGTTCGCTTTTGGGGGTCCACAATCCAGCGCGGCGGATAGAGCATCAGGAAAAAATACAAGAACGGCGGAATCAGTAATTTCTCAGGGAAAGTCTTGGCTTGCAGGAACACCATGAGCGAGACAAGGTTGAGCGATTCCGTTTCGGCGCGGGACACCAGGCGCCGCAGCGTGTCCGGCGCGTGCACGATATCGGCGTCGGTGAACCAGAAGAAGTCTGGGGCCTTTCCGGATGCGGCGGAAATGCCTTCGTTAAGCGCCCAAAGTTTCCCGGTCCAGCCTGGAGGAAGTTCCGATGCGGAGTGGACTGTGATTCGTGGTGTCTTACCGACTTCTTCGGCGGCTTTCCGGGCGAGCGCAGCGGTTCCGTCGTCGCTCTGATCATCAACGACGATGACGGAGAACTCTCCAGGATACTCCTGGCCGAGGAGGCTGGTGACGGCGCGGACGATGGTTTCGGCTTCGTTGCGAGCCGGAACGATGGCAACGACATGCGGCCATTTTTCCAGGGGCTTCGGTTCGAGGTTGTCTTCTTCCAGCCGCCAAAAATTTCCGCGCAGGAAGGCGAGATACAACCAAATGAGAAGCACAAGCAGGGCCAGCAGATTGGTTACGAGGATGGGGTGAAAGCTCATCATTTCGGCAAAGATGGCTTGGAGAGGATATGCGTTCTTTGCCGCAGAGACAAATTTTAGTCAGGAGAGATTGCGAACTGGCAGGGTACGTTTCTCACCCGCTACAGAGAGTGACGAGGGCAAGAAGAGCGGCCCGCCTCAAACGACGGGCACCGCAGGCAACGGAATGGCGGCATAAAGCCGCCGCTACAAAGCGGAAAAAGAACGGGTCTGAAGACCCGCCACTACAGGGCCGGGCTGAAGCCCGACCTCTACACGGAGAAAAATGGCGGCAGGATCAGGCCAAGTCTTCGGAACGAATCGGGAGACGGCGAATGCGCTTCTTCGTCGCCGCATAGATCGCGTTGCACAGCGCGGGCGCGATGACCGGCAAACCGGGCTCGCCGATGCCGGTGGGTTCTTCCTTGCTCAAGACCACGTGGACTTCCGTTTTCGGAGTCTCGCTCATGCGCGGCATCTGGTAATCGTTAAAATTGGATTGTTCGACGCGACCACCCTTGATGGTGATGGCGTCGTGCAGCGTCGCCGATAGTCCGTAGATGGCGGCGCTTTCGACCTGTGCGCGGACGCCTTCCGGATTGACGGGACGGCCGCAATCCACAGCGTAGACGACGCGCCGGACTCTTACCGCGCCAGCATTCACGCTGGCTTCGACGACGGCCGCGGTGTAACTCTCGAAGGAATAGTAACCGGCGATACCGCGAAAAACACCCTTGGGAAGCGGCTTGCCCCAATCCGCCTTTTCCGCAGCAAGGCGCAGAACAGCTTTAAGGCGGGCTGTGTCGAGCGGCTTGCCTTCTTTCGGGTTGGTGAAGTCCTGGATTTTGCGGTCATCACCGATAAGGCGGAGGCGGAATTCCAGCGGGTCGGCGCCGGCAGCGTTCGCAAGTTCATCCACGAAAGACTCGACGACGAAGCCGCTGGTGGAATGCTCGACGGAGCGCCACCAGGCGCGCGGAACGGAAGACTTCGCGAGGGTGTATTCAATGCGATAGTTTGGGGTCTGATAAGGAATGAACGCCGCGGTGGCAAATTCGGATTTATCCGGAGCTTCTTCTCCCTTGGGATTCCACATGGCTTCGATGGAGGTGGACGTCTGGAAATGCTTCCACGCGGCAAGATTGCCCTTGGCATCGAGCGCGCCGGAGAAATGGTGATAGGAGGCAGGCCGATAGAAACCGTGCTGCATATCGTCGTCCCGAGTCCACAGGACCATCACGGGTTTGCCGGTAGCTTTGGCAACCTGCGCCGCTTCCATGACGAAGTCCGCCTGATAGCGCCGACCGAAGCCGCCGCCCATCAGCGTGGTGTGCACAATCACTTTTTCCGGAGGCAGTCCTGATACTTTTGCGATGATTTCCTGCGCCCACTGCGGCGCCTGAGTGGGAATCCATGCTTCCGCGCCGTCGGGACGGATGTGTACGGTGCAATTCATCGGCTCCATGGTGGCATGGGCGGCAAAAGGGAATTCGTAGATAGCTTCGACTTTTTTCGCGGCAGCGGAGAAAGCCGCATCCGCGTCACCATCGTTGCGGACGACCTTGCCGGGCTTGGCGGCGTTATCCAGAAATTGTTTGCGGAGCGAATCCGTGGATTCCGAGGCGGCGGGACCTTCGTCCCAAGTGATTTGCAGCGCTTTGCGGCCCTGCATGGCGGCCCAGGAATTATCGGCGAGCACGACGACACCACCGGCCGTGAACGCGCCCGGGCCGACGGGATCGATGGCGATGACGTCCCTGACTTCCGGGACGGTTTTGGCTTTTGCGGCGTCGAAGGATTTCAGTTTGCCGCCAAATACGGGGCAGCGGGCAATGACGGCGAATTGCATGCCGGGCATGCGCGAATCGATGCCGAACTTCGCCGCGCCGGTGGCCTTGTCGCGTGCTTCAAAGCGCCGCGTGTCGTGCCCGACGATGGTAAAAGTATCCGAATTCTTGAGCGGGACGGTATTGAAATCGGGAATAGGCAGCTTGGCCGCATCCTCGACCAGTTCGCCGTAGGTCAGAAAATTCTTGCGCGCGCCGTGGAGCACGCCGCCGTCTTTCGCCACGCACGTATTGGGATTTACGTTCCAGCGCGCAGCGGCGGCGGAGACCAGCATTTCACGTGCAGCCGCTCCGGCCCGGCGCATGGGCAGCCAGGAGCCAGCGACGCTGCCGCTACCGCCCGTGCCGTGGTCATAAATGTTGGGATTGGTGGGCGCTTGTTCGATTTTTACGTTCTTCCAATCGAGATAGAGTTCTTCCGCGAGAATCATCGGCAAGGCCGTCATGATGCCCTGGCCCATCTCGGATTTGCCGAGAATTAAAGTCACGCGATTGTCGGGTGTGATGCGCACCCAGGCATTGAGCGGATTGGGCGGTTTCTTTTCCTGCTGCGGGGCTTCTTGCGCATGGGCGCCGGCAGGAAGATAGAAACCGATCACCAGCGCCGTGCCACCCGCGGCGCTTTTCTTCAGGAAATCACGACGGTTTACAACGGGAGCTGTCGCCATGGAGCACCTCAGAGATTTTTCTTGTGGCCGGAACGGTTTCGAAATAATCAGGCGGCGGACTTGGCCTTGCCGGCAGGCATGGACGCGGCGCGGTGAATGGCTTTGCGGATGCGCTGGTAAGTGCCGCAGCGGCAGATGTTGCCGCTCATGGCATCGTCGATGTCGGCGTCGGTGGGCTTGGGTTTCTTGGAAAGGAGAGCTACGGCGGACATGATCTGGCCGGACTGGCAGTAGCCGCACTGCGGAACGTCTTCTTCCATCCAGGCTAGCTGCACGGGATGGCTGCCGTCGGCGGAAAGTCCTTCGATGGTAGTGACTTTCTTGCCGGCGACGCTGGAAATCGCGGTGATGCAGGAGCGCGTAGCTTCGCCGTTGATATGCACGGTGCAAGCGCCGCAGAGCGCCATGCCGCAGCCGAATTTCGTGCCGGTCATGTTCAGGGTGTCGCGAAGCACCCAGAGCAGCGGCATGTCCGGGCTGACTTCGACGGATTGGGGCTTGCCGTTCAGAGTGAAAGTGATGGCCATGGAAACCTCCCTCCAGCAGACGAATATCCTACAACAATTCGGGGCATAGATGAAAATCTACGGAAACTCCTTCATGGGGCCCGCAAATCAGCGGCCCGAATAGGCAACCGCCGGATGCGTTTGCCCGTTGCCGCGAAAATGGCATTGCCGAGAGCCGCGGCGATGGGCGGTACGCCGGGCTCGCCGCAACCGCCGGGAGGCTCCGTGCTCGGCACGATGTGAACATCAATCGCGGCCGGGGCGTCGCTCAAGCGCAGAACTTCGTAGTCGTGAAAATTGCTCTGTTCGACGCGGCCGCGGTTCACGGTGATGGCGCTTTTGAGCGCGGCAGCGAGGCCGAAATTAATGGCGCCTTCCATTTGCGCCTGGACGCCGAGGGGATTCACGGCGGTGCCGCAATCGATGGCGCAGGTGACGCGATGGATTCGAATGCTGCCTGTGGCGGAATCGCAGGAGACTTCGGCGACTTGCGCGACGTAGCTGCCATAACCAAAATGTGCGGCGATGCCGCGGCCCACGCCCTTCGGCAGGGGCTTGTCCCAATTTGATTTTTCTGCTGCTAGCTCAATGACGCAGCGACGGCGGCCGATGTCGATTACGCTGTCGCTTCCTGAATTGATTTTTCGCGCGGGGCCCAGCACAGCGAGCAGGAATTCGACCGGGTCGCGGCCAGCGGCGGCGGAGGCTTCGTCAAAAAAACTCGAGATGACGAATTGATTGCCGGAGTTTTCGACCGAGCGCCAGTAACCGAGAGGCATTCCGGAATCCGCGACGGCAAATTCGAGGCGGAGATGGGGGACGCCGAAAGCGGGGAAGCTGGAACCGTCCAACTGCGCGGCGCTGCGCGGTGAGATGCCGGTGCCGTTGTAGAAAACGTCGATGGAAGGTGAAGTGGCGCGATGACGCCAGGCCACTAGATTGTTCTTGCCGTCGAGGCCCGCGTGCAAGCGATGGTAGGCGGCGGGCCGATAAAAATCGTGGCGAATGTCATCCTCGCGAGTCCAGACGACCTGGACTGGAGCGTGAGCGTCGCGGGAGATCAAGGCGGCTTCGACGGCGTAGTCCTGAATGAGGCGGCGACCGAAGCCTCCGCCGATGAAGGTGACGTGGACTCTGACGCGCTCGCAGGGAATGCTCAGTGCTTGAGCAACGGACTCCGCTGCCGCGCCGGGAATCTGTGTGGGCGCCCAGAGCTCGCATTCGCCATCGCGGACATGAGCGGTGCAATTCGGAGGTTCCATCGTGGCGTGCGCCAGGAAGGGGACTTCGTAAATCGCTTCGAGCTTTTTTGCCGCGCTGGCATGGGCCTTCTCGAAGTCGCCATCGCTGCGCAGCACGGTGCCTTCGGAGGAAACCAGCTTCACGAATTTTTCGCGCAGGCTGGCGGTGGTTTCCTGCGTGTGCTCGACTTCATTCCACTCGACTTCAAGCGCTTTGCGGGCTTGCATCGCGGCCCAGGTGGAATCGGTGAGCACGGCGACACCGGCGCAGGAATAGTTGCGGCTGCCGGGGCCGGATTCGTCGCCGAATTGATGGGTCAGATGAGCAGGCTTCAGTTCGATAACGGCGCGGACGCCGGGCATTTTGCGGACTTTTTCGGCGTTGGAAGTTCGAACGGTGCCGCCGTAGACAGGGCAGCGCTCCACGGAGGCGATGAGCATTCCGGGAACGCGCGTGTCAATGCCGAAGCGCGCAGCGCCGCTTATTTTCTGCGGCGTGTCGGTGCGGGGAGTCGGTTTGCCCACGATTCGAAAATCGGAGGGATTTTTTAGCGGAGGATCGGCAGGAGGTTGAAGTTGTGCCGCGGCGGCGAAAAGTTGCGAGTAGGCGAAGCTTCGGGACGTGCTGGGATGATGCACAGAACTATTTTCCGCAAGACATTCGGAATGAGGGACGTTCCATTCGATGGCAGCAGCGGAGATGAGCATTTCGCGAGCGGCGGCGCCGGCTTTGCGCAGATTTTCGTAGGAAGTTCGAACGCTAAGGCTACCGCCGGTGAGCTGATCGCCGTACTTGGGATCGAGGTCGGCTTGAACGACTTGCACGCGGCGCCAATCGCAGCAGAGCTCTTCCGCAACGAGCATGGGGAGAGCGGTGCAAACGCCCTGGCCCACTTCGGACTTTCCGCACCAGATTTTTACGCCGCCGTCGGAGTCGAGTTCCAGCCAGGCGTTGGGCAAAAACGGGGCGGCTGCAGTAGGGTCCGTGTTCGTGGTTTTTCGTGGGCTGCTGGAAAAACAGAAAGGGAGAAGCAGGCTCGAGCCGGTGGCGGCGGAGGTCTTCAGGAAAGCGCGACGTGTGACGATCGAGGACAAATCCACGTCCCCCCAAGAATTCAGACGCCCGGATTTCCGAGGCGTGAGCAGGCTCAATTCCCTTCGGCGGGGGCGGGCCGGGGCGGGGCTTTGGGCGGCGGCGGGGGAATATCCCGCTCGACGCCGCGCCAACCGACGGGGCGGCCGCTGACGGCTTCTTTGACGGAGCGGAAAAGAACCACGTACATCAGTTGGCGATAGTAGAACCGCTGCAGCAGGACGGGGAAGAGCAGCGTCCAGTCTTCCTTGCGTTCCAGGGCGAAGGCCACCATGCAGGTGAGAATGTCAATGAGCACAAAGCCGACAAAAAAGAAGAGGGATTTTTCGACGTCGGCGGTGGTCCAGAGCTGCGGGAGGCGCGTGATGCGAATCTGCGCTAGTCCCCAGAGGAGCAGGGAGCCGAAGAACATCAAATCGATGACCGGGGAAATCAGAGGCAAAACGAGCTGGAAGATGAAGATGTTGGGAAGCGCGATCCAGCCGAGCGTTCCGTGCTTGGGACGCAGCAGCGTGTCGCCGTGCTTCCAGAAAGCTTGCAGCGTGCCGAAGGTCCAGCGGAAACGCTGGCGAATGAGCTGGCTGGCAGTATCCGGCGCTTCGGTCCAGGCGATGGCTTCCTCGTCGTAGCTGATGCGCCAGCCGAGGCGGCGAATGGCGATGGTGAGGTCGGCGTCTTCGGCAACGGTGTCTGCGGTGATGCCGCCGGCGGCTTCGATGGCCTTTCTGCGCCATGCGCCGAGCGCTCCGGGAACGACGGTGATGCAATTGAGCAGATCGAAGGCGCGCTTCTCCATGTTCTGACTGGTGATGTATTCGAGCGCTTGCCAACGAGTGAGCCAGCGGGAGCGATTGCCAACCTTTACGTTGCCGGCGACGGCGCCAACAGTGGGATTCGAAAAGTGGCGGACCAGTTTGCTGATGGCGTCGGATTCGATTTCGGTGTCCGCGTCGATGGTGACCACAATTTCGGTATCCGCCTGGGACATGGCGACATTCAAAGCCGCAGCTTTTCCACGATTCACCTGGTGGATGATGCGCACGCGCGGTTCATGGGAAAAGTTTGCGTCGAGGAGTTCACCCGTTTTGTCTGCGGAGCCGTCATCGACGACGATGATGCGCAAGTCCTTCAAGTCCGAGAGAAGAACCGACGCGACGGTTTGCACGATGACGTTTTCTTCATTGTGCGCGGGAATCAGGACGGTAACGCTCGGCGGCGGGTCCGGCATGACGGCATGGTCCGGGCGCAATTTCTCGATGAGAGCGAGCAGACCGATGATTACGGTGCGCCCGCTGACGAGGACGATGCCGAGAATAAAAATGATGCCGATGAAGAAACGCGACCATTGAAACAGCGTAAAAATAAATCCGTCGGCGCGCGCTTCGAAGCGCTCTTCGGGGGCGAGGGCCGGCATCATTTCCGCGCGTGTTTTTCCGAGCAGATCCGCAACAGAAACGAACTGGTATCCCCGCGCGCGCAACGCGTCGATGATCTGGGGCAGAGCGGCCACGGTCTCGGTGCGATCGCCGCCGCCGTCGTGCAGGAGAATGATATTGCCCTTGTTCGCTTGCCTGAGGACGCTGTCGACAATTTCCTTTGCGGGGATGGGCTTGCCGTCGCGCAAGCTCCAGTCATCCGGATCGATGCGCTGGCCCACGATGAGATAACCCATCTCTTGCGCCACGGGAAGCTGCACGATCTCCTCCGCATATTCCGGCTGGTGATCAATGCCGTAGGGCGGGCGGAAAAGGATGGACTTTACGCCGAGCGTGCTTTCAATCAGGCGTTCCGTCAGATTCAGCTGCCAGCGGATTTCCGTGCGTGTAATGTCGTCGAACCTTGGATGCGTGAAGGTATGATTTCCAATTTCGTGGCCTTCGGCGTACTCGCGCTGGAGGATATCCGGCCGCTGGTTGGCCATGTTGCCGATTACAAAGAACACACCAGGTACGTTTTTCTGCTTCAAAATGTCCAAGATCTTCGGCGTGCATTTCGTATCGGGGCCATCGTCAAAGGAAAGAACCATTTTTTTATGCGCGGCGCCGATCTGGTCAATGTTATAGGAGAGCGGAATGGCGTCGTACGATTCATCGGTGAATAGATCGCTCTGCGCATCGTATTCGAAGGAACGTTTGCCATTCTTGGGTGTATCGGTAAAGTGCCAGATGTCGCCTTCGCCTTCGAGGATCAAGTCAGGACCGGGGGGAAGATCCGCCAGTTTTTGCCGGGCTGCCGCGTCGGCGTGGGCCGCATCCCAGATCGGCCACAAAGAGCTGTCCGAAGAACCGAGCCGCCAGAGTGCAGTACCCTGCACGCCCAATCGTTCGCTGGCCCGGAGCTGGTTGTAAGCGGTGATGGCGTCCAGCATCCACACCTGGTGCACGTGATTGTGCTCGTCGTAGTACGAATAGTGTGGATTCAGCGAATCGCTGTCGAATTCGATGTTAGCGTCAGACTCCTCGGCGTGCAGCAAAGCTTCCTGAACGCTGAACTCCTCTGCGGCCTCGTGTTCTTTCTTTGCTGCGAGGGACCAATCGTAAGCATAGTTCGCAATTCCCACGATGATCTTCTGAGGAGGAACGAGGTCGAACACCTGGCGCAGGTTCTCGACGAACCAGTCCTGGGAGGCGATAGGGCCGGGAGGGGAGGTCAGCCAGTGCTGGTCGTAGTTCATCAGCACAATGGCGTCACATTGCTTGCCGAAGAACTCGTAGTCGTAGGCATCGTCTCGCGCGGGGAGTGCGATCATGAGTTTTAGAGTCTTCGAGTGGAGCGCGGGCGCAAGCGCGCCGATGAATTGGCGAAAGTGCGGCTGGCTGGCGTCTGGGACTTCTTCAAGATCGACAACGATACCTGCCTGGCGGGATTCGACGGCGTAGTCGACAATATTCCGGACCAGATTTTGCCGTGAGGCGGGGTTGGCCAACATCTGCGCCATTTCCTTGATGCGCCATTCGGCGCCATCGTAGTTGTTGACGAGACCCATCATGGGCAGCTCGATGGGCGGATTGAGGGATTTCATCCATTGGTGCAACTTGTCGTCTCTCAGAATGGAGATGGCTTCAGCGGGTGTGGCCTTGACGCTTTTTTGGCCGCGTTCGTAGTCCACGATGGTCAGGGCGCCGTCGGCGGAGACGGCATGAAGCTGCTCGGGAATCAGCAGGTCGATATCTTTGTAGTGCTTTTTCAGGGAAGCGAGGCTGTTCGCATCCCAGCTCACGAAAAATGCAGCACGTACCGGGTCGTAGCTTGCGGGGACGTTCCCGATGTTCGCGACGCGGCGCCGACGACCCTCGCGTGTGGGTGCCGGTTTCTTTTTCGACTTGAAGGCTCGATATAAGGGTTTGGAGTCCGGCAGGAGCCCCGCAGGCAATTCCACGCTGACGGCAATGGTCACGAAGAAATACGCAAGCAGCACCGTCAGGAGTGCGCCTGTGATTTCCATGACGCGGCGGGTGCGGCGCCAGCGCACACGCTCCGCGTCATAAAAAATTGGGCCGCGTTCCTTCATGTCACCTTTCCGTCTCGCAGCACGGCAGGGAACGGGACGTCAGGGTGGGCTGAGTCCGTCTGCTCGATTCCGTCAGCTCTATTGTAAGATGCGTGGCATTGATGAAGCGAATTTTCTCGAACACTTTTGTCGCGTTGGCCGCCGGCATTTGCCTGCGGCTCTATTTCGTTCTCCAGTATCCCGCCAACTCCGGCGACACCGTTCTCTACGAGCAGATCGCCGCAAACTGGTTGAAACATCACGTCTACGCGATGGACGTCGGCGGCGCGGTAACGCCGGTGGATTTGCGGATGCCGGGTTATCCGGCTTTTCTTGCGATCGTCTATGCCCTCACCGGCCGCACGGGGACCGATGCGCGGGTCTGGGTGATGTTGGCGCAGATTGTAGTCGATTTGCTCGCCTGCCTGGTGACCGCTCGCCTGGCGGAGCTTTTGACGAGCCCACCCAAGGGAGTCACCACCAACCGGCTTGTGCGAACTGTTGCGCTCTGGCTTGCGGTATTGTGTCCCTTCACGGCCAACTATACGGCGGTGCCGCTGACCGAAGTGTTCGCCGAATTTTGGACGGGACTTGCCTCTTGCGTCCTCGTTCTGGCGTTGCGGCGAGTCAAGCAGCCTGATTTTCTCCTAAAAAATTCCCACATGCGCCTTCGAAGCAGCGTGGAGTACATGGCGTTAGGAGCGGGGTTGCTGGTTGGCGCCGGAACTTTGTTTCGCCCAGAAACACCAATCTTGCTGATCGCGGCAGCGCTTGTATTCGGTGGCTTGTTCTCAGTTTCCCGGGATATCAAACGCTGGTTATTAGTTAGCCTGGCGATGGCGCTGGGCTGTTTGTTGATTCTTTCTCCTTGGGCTCTGCGCAATAGGGTGATGCTTGGCGAGGTGCGATTCCTTGCGCCGAAAGATTCGAATCTGCCAGGGGAACTGGTCCCAAAGGGCTTCATGGCCTGGGAAAAGACCTGGCTCTTCCGCGTTCGCGATTGTTACCTAGTTCCCTGGAGGCTGAACGGAGAGGCTATTTTCGTGGATGATATCCCGGCGCGAGCATTTGATTCGCCGGAAGAGAAACAACGCGTCGCCGCCATTCTCGAACAATACAACAACGATTTGACGCTGGCGCCGGAGGAGGATGCGGCGTTCGCGCAGCTTGCACGGGAGCGGACCGCGCGCCATCCTTTGCGGACGTATCTCTGGTTGCCGTTGGCACGCGCAGTCATGATCTGGTTTACGCCGCGCATCGAACTCTTGCCCATCTCGGGGCACGTTTTTCCACTCCGGCAGATGCGGGAAGATGACCCCGTCGACCAGGAAGTGACGATTCTGTTCTTCGTGTTGAATCTGTTTTACGTGTGGCTGGGCGTTTGCGGCGCCGCGCGGCTTTGGCGTTCGAATTCCGTGGCCCGCCCCGCGGTGGTGTTCCTGGTGCTTTTCATCCTGATTCGCACAGCCTTCCTGACGACGCTGGAAACGCCTGAGCCGCGCTACGTGCTGGTTTGTTTTCCCGCGTTGATCGCGATGGGTGCGCAGGTGTTTGCGCGCCGTGCTGAGCCGCAGTAGCACAGACTTCAGCCTGTGCCTCTATTTCTCTTCAAATGGTTCGGGATGAATCGTCACGCGAAAGATCTGGGGAAACTTTTCCTTCACGCGATCTTCCAGCACGGCCGTGACGTCATGGACCTGCGTGATGGGGAGTTGGCTTTTCATCGTGCAGTGGCATGACACCTGAATATGGTGTTCTACCTGGCGGGCCCGCACGTCGTGGCAATTCATCAACTCGTCGAATTCCGAGGGCAGACCGTTGAGGAATTCCTCGATAGCGCGCGCGAGCTGCCTCATTTCGCCGAGGCCCGCGTCGGGTGTGGCGATGTGGCGCCCCAGCGGCTCGATGTGAATATTGACCTCGAGCCGGCCATCGCGCAGTTCGCGGATTTTCGCTTCCAAATCACTGGCTTGTCGATGGGCTTCACGGAGGCTGAGCTTTTCATCCACCTCCAAGTGGAGTTCGACGAAAAGCTGTCCGGCTTGTTGCACGGCAGTCAAGTCATGGATGGCGAGGCCCAAGCTCTGAGCAGCGGCGCGAATGGCTTCGAACAGATGTTCGCCCTGTGGCGCACGCGGCTCCGCATGGACCATCACGTCTGATGGAACAATTTCGCCGATGCGCTGTTCGATGGCATCGCTCAAGGCATGGACCTGCTCAAGGCTGGCCGTGCGCGCGACGCTGACCGTAGCGTCAACGAAGTGGCGGTTGCCGGATCGGCGCACGCGCACGCGGTCCACGTCCAGCACGCCGTCCATGCGAGCAACGGCCTTGGCGATTTCCTGCTGCAATCCTTCAGGCGCAACGTCCAGGAGAGCATCCAAGGTACGTTTGCCGAGCCGCGCGCCTACCCATAGAATTACGGCGGCTACGGCCAAAGCCGCGAGGGCATCGGCATAGTTCAGCCACGGCATACGCCAGGTCTCGCCAGCCCAAACGAGCCCAATGCCTGCGATGACGATGAGGGTGCTCCATACGTCGGTGGAAAAATGCAGCGCATCGGCTTCCAGCGCGTCACTGGAATATTTTTTGGCCACACGCGAAAGCGCCCGGGCCCGCGTGATGTCAATCGACAGCGCAAACACAAGCACGAGGATCACGGTCACGCTGGGCTGGATGTGCACGTTGCGGAAGAACAATCGCGCGAGGGCCTCGTAAATGATGTAGAGGGCCGTGAGCGCCAATAGCCCGGTTTCGACGAAGGCGGAGAAATTCTCGAACTTCCCATGACCGTAGAGATGGCGTTCATCGGCAGGCTGATCCGCCACCCGGACCGAGAGAAGCGTAATAATGGCTGCAACCAGGTCCAGCGAGGAGTGCAGCGCTTCGGAAAGGACGCCGAGGCTTCCCGTTCTAAGGACTAGAAACGTTTTGAGAGAAACCAACACCACGGCGGAGCCCACGCTCAAAAGCGCCGCGCGGCGCTTCTCCCGGCTTTCCTCGATCTGGTGCATCGTCATCGGTCCGCCTAGACTACCTCAGATTCAGGTTTTTTCGCCGACGCACGAGATAACGCAGTCCTGACGCGTGCGGCAATGAACCGAGGGGAATCAGGTTCCAAGGAATGGCGCCTAGCTTTTTAGGGAGATAAAAAGCAGAGCCGCTGAGTTCATGCAGTAACGCAAGCCGGTCGGTGCGGGGCCGTCGGTGAAGACGTGACCCAGATGAGCGTCGCAGAGGGCGCATTTTACTTCGGTTCGAAGCACGCCCAGGCTGAAATCCTTTTTCTCGCGCACATTTTCCTTGGCGATAGGTTCCCAGAAACTGGGCCAGCCTGTGCCGGAGTCAAATTTTGATTTGGACTCGAAGAGAGCATTGTTGCAATCGATGCAGCGATAGAGACCGGGCGCATGCTGATCGTGGAGCGGCCCGGAGAACGCAAATTCCGTCGCGGCGCGCCGGGTCACTTCATACTGCAGAGGAGTGAGCTGCTTTTTCCACTCGGCTCTCCTCTTGCGCACTTTCGGCACGGAGAGTGCTCCCAACGGTGTGCCATCGTCGGCGAACCTCACGATTTTGACCGGACCGGGATCGTCCTCCACGTCGGAATCGCCGACGAAAGCGGAAAGGCCGATGCGCTGCACTCCGGCGAGCAGGCTGGAGGCCGCCAGGATAGCCGTGCCGTAAATGAGGCCTCTGCGGGTAAACTCGTTCATCGCGAGCGATCCGTGAAAAACTACTTCGTTGCGGTCATGGGCGGCGGAGGCATGAGTGGCAGCCGCTTTGCTTCGCCGCGCGCGCCGCGCACTTCCAATTCTTCAAAAAGCAGCGAGGGCGCGACCATCGAAGCAGGGATGCCGGCTTGCGCGGAGCCAAACGCTTCAAGGGCCGTGCCGGCGAAGCCGGTGATCTGGCTCTGCATATAGTTGTAAACAAAATTGTCGTTTCCAATCCCGGCAAGGTTGCGCAAGACACGCGTGTTCAGCCCGATGATGCGCGAACCGC
>Ga0099829_10000408_pt1 | contig 22424 bp, 18 predicted proteins | sample CZO8metaG_3_FD_79336 | JGI IMG/M metagenome (GOLD analysis project Ga0099829, IMG submission 79336) | Vadose zone soil microbial communities from the Eel River Critical Zone Observatory, Northern California, USA - CZOApr15con2H2.8 metaG | ecosystem: Environmental > Terrestrial > Soil > Vadose...
AAAGCGGTTGTCGATGCGGATGTGCTCGTGATGAGCGCTGCTGTCGCGGATTACCGTCCCTCGGTGGCAGCAACACAGAAGATCAAGAAGGGTGGAAGCGGAGCGCAAGAACTCGATGATCAGAATGGGTTCTTCTTACGACTGGTACGTAATCCAGATATACTGGAGGAACTCGCTGATTCAGTTGACAGGCAAATTGGCAATGAAACCCCCAAGCGGCGCTTAGTGCGTGTAGGCTTCGCTGCTGAAACCAGCGACCTGGTGAATTATGCACGTACCAAACTGGTTGCAAAGCGCCTGGATTTGCTCGTGGCAAACGATGTGAGCCGCGCGGATAGCGGCTTTGGTGCAGAGACCAACAAGGTTTACATCTTTCACGCAAGTGGTGCAATGGAAGACTTGCCTGTAATGCCTAAAACAGGCGTTGCGGCAGCCATTTGGGATAGGATCGTACGTTTATTATAGTACGATGTAAGCGGGGAGGGTGTGGCGCTGTGTTGGGAGATTTCGTTCTAGAAGTATTGGGACACCTATTATGCAGGAGGAATCCATGATGGATCGTGCTGCTAGCACTGGTTTTGAGGGCATCGCTCAGATGCTGCTTGAGCAGAAAAAGTTAATGGATGCTTTGGAAGCCGAAAACCGTGAATTGCGCCGGCAAATCGCTGACTTACGACGCGGGGTAGGCATTGCAGTGGTTATTGATGGTAAGACTATTCAACTCGCCAGTGACCAGGGCAACAGTGTGCAAATGAGTGCACAATCGCAGGCGACCTTGCAAAGTTTGCAGGGGTTGCAGAACACTCCCCCTTTAGTCAACAACTACGCACAAAGTGGTCGCCAGACGGGTAGTCAGCAGCCGGTGAACCTTGGCAACGATAAGCGGGAGAATGGCAGTTCTCGCAGTCCATTGGCGGATAGTTTCGTACTCTAACAAAGTATTCTTCCGTCTTACACGTTCTGACTCATTGATTACTTGGAAACAACTCATTGAGAGTAGATGATCGTGTCTGAGTGGTTTTTTCGCACTCTTCTATAAGGGTTCAGTCTTTTGTGTCTACAGGCAGTACCTGTTCGTTGCGTGACCTTTTCTCCACATAGATCATCAGAATTCATTTTACAAGGGCATGTTGGACTATATATTACCTACGCTGTCCAACACGCCCTTGTTACGTTTATGAACACTTGTATACTTGCTTGGATATGATATTATCAAGCAAGATAAACTACTGTTCTGATAACCGCTCTTTTAAGCGTCACCAGTAGATTCTAATGACCTATACAAGAGTGCCAATTTAAGGAGGTCAATTTATGATTTGTCCCCGCTGTCAAAGTCAGGTGGCCGATGGAGTAAAATTCTGTGGTGTCTGTGGATCACCAATGCAAGTGAGCCAAACGCCACCACCTCAGGCGCAACCACAGAGTCAATATGGAGCGCCAGCGCAGGGAGCCTATATCCCCCCTAATCAATATGAAGAGTATTCAAATAATCAGGCCTTTGGCAACCAGGTGCCACGCGCTGAACTGCACAACCCTAAAGGGCCATTGCATGTAGCAGATATGACTATCACTATCGATGGACAACTTGTGCCGGTGGTGGATGTCATGCTCGGCAACCAGTTATCTATCTACTTCGAACATCACATTCTTTTGTGGAAGCATCCAGGAGTACAGATCGGCTTCAAATCACTCAGAGGAATGGCCAAGCGCTTCTTTGCAGGGTTGCAAGTTTTTATGACCGAAGCACAGGGGCCTGGCAACATCTCCTTCTCGCGTGACTCGGTAGGCCAGATTGTGGCATTACGCCTGCAGCCGGGGCAGTTGGTTGAGGTACGAGAGCACCAATTCCTGTTCGCTACGAGCAATGTCGATTATGGCTTCACTTTCATGCAAGGCGCAGCCAACATCCTCTTCAGCCGCACCGGCCTCTTCATTGACCAGTTCACCTGCCGCGGGGGTGAGGGTATAGTAATCCTCCATGGATATGGCAACGTCTTCGAGAAAATGCTGGCACCAGGAGAAACCCTGGACGTTGAGCCAGGCGCCTGGCTATGGAAAGATCCATCGGTGCAGATGACTGTGACGACAGTCTCTGGCTCGCAGCGCAGTGGCGGTGGCATTCTCGGCGCCATTGGCGGCATGATGGCCGGCGCTTCGATTATACTCAATCGCTTTACTGGTCCTGGTCGCCTCGGCATCCAGTCCATGACCTATCATCCACCTCAACCTGAGGGAGCGCAACAAGCCGGTGGAACAAGCAACCTCGGGGGAACACTGGGGCAGTTGTTCTCACAATAGATCCTAATACCAGGTATCGTAGAGAAAGGGGATCATCGAGCGAGCTACCGCAGGGCGAGAGGTACCCGTTAGAGGTGCTTCTCTCCCTCGCACGTTTCATCGCCCTTTGTGGACGAGAGACACCTAGTAGAGGTGTCCCTCTTTTTCATACTATTCATTGTGAACTACATCAGTCATTGAGCAAGAGAGCGAGTGCAGGCGGTGGGATCTGATGTTCTGCCGTAGTAGGAATGACAGCGGTACCTACGGCGAAGAACTCGATGATGTGTGAACCCCAACCATGGCTGTTCTCGTTGATCTGTGCACCAACAATACCTTGAGCATTCAAGCTCATAGCTTCCGCTTGCATACGCTCCATAGCCAGTTCGCGAGCATCGTAGATAGCCTGCGTGTAATAGGTCATTTCTACGTTCTGGCCTACCTGCCTCATCCACTGGCCCAGACTCTGATGGGCTACATGATAAACGCAGTTACCCATTACCATGCCTACAGGTCGATAGCCGGCCTTGAGCAATTTCCATAAATCCTGGCCTGAGAGGTCTGAGGTGAACGGCAAGCCACGTGGGTTGCGATAGGATTGGCCGCTAAGCGAGCGGATAGCCGTACCGATAGCCATAAACTCGGCTAACGCCTCGCCCCATTCATACCGGGTGATCTGCAACCGCACGCCCACGATACCATCCGCGCCGAGAGCGTTGGCCTCCTCCTCCATGCGTGTCATAGCTAGTTCACGGGCATGATACATAGCCTGAGTGAGTACATTGACTTCCTGGTTCTGCTTCCAACCTGCAAACTGAAAACCGATGTGATAGATCGAGCTACCTACCACGAGCCCAACCGGTTCAAAACCGGCCTCGCGCACAAGAAGGAACTCGTTCACGCTTAAATCACTGGTGAAAAGTCCCTGATGCGTAGCATCACCACGCATATAATTGAGTCGTTCGCGCGCGTGTACTGGCAGATCGCTGCCCTGCGGAGGTGTTTGACTAGACATGTAGTACTCCTTCTAGTTTTCGCGGTTTTTGGACTTGATCCTCGATAGATTATTGGATCAGAAAACGCTCAAGAGCAGCACGAGCCTGCGCGCTTTGTGCAGCCACCCTGGCCAATGCCTCCGAGAGTTCCTCTATCCACTGTTCCGCCGATATCTGTTCGGTCTTAAGTACGATGCCACGCACCACTTTCGCACGCACTGCTACCAATGGACCTTGTCGCTCCCTGCCAATCCGATATTCATACTCACCCAGCAGAACCTCAACCTCCTTCACCGGGTGCTCCCGTGAGAAGAGACTGCCCTGTCGCGTTACCTTCGTATGTTCAGGCAACGATCCCTCCAGCTTGACAGCCAGAGCTTCTAAAAATGCCTTGATATCCGTGTTATCGGCACGCAATGATGCAGCGAACAGTTCTGTCCGAATCTGCTCGCTGAGTTCGTCATTCATGCTCCTCTCCTAAGCAAGTTAACTCAGGATACCATCACTGGTGACCCTTCTCCCTGTCTCGGTTAATACGTAGAATCTTGAGCATATATTGCTCAGAGTTCAAATAGTAGGGATTCCTCTTGATGTACTTGCCAACAACGGCGATAGGGTGTAGTTTGAGCATCTCCACGACCAGGCTGGGCAACAATTTGCTGTGGTCATAGTGCATTAACGCAATGATGGGAGCATTTTGGAATGTGAACACGGCATCTGACGCCGCTTCATACTTAAGGATTTGTTCAGGAGTAGCTATATCTTTGCTGAGCCAGGTCATATCAATTGAGATTCGTACTGCCTGCCATCCCTCACGAAGTGCTTGAGCAATAAACGTCTGATGGGAGGAGAGTAAAAAATACGGATCGAAGCGCTTACCGTTCGCCAGAAATACCTCTCGTTCCTCGCATAAGACTAGCTGCCCCCCCTCGATGACTCCATCCACGTCAATCTGTAACTTCTGAAGCTCCTCGCGTAATTCTTTTACCTGTGCTGGGGCAGCAGCAAATAAACACTTTTCTGAAAGCGAAAGGCCGACCCGCATTAAACGCGCTGTCACTCCCGGAATTTCAGTCACTTTGCTATAGAGTTGACAGATATGCGAGCCAGGGGGAATACGCTCAGACTTGCCTTCGACGCTTAGATCCATAGCTACTACCTCCACTGGTTATTGCCGACCTCTCTGGGTCTTCCATGTTTGACGAAAACGGGCAGACCTATTGTTCATACTCACTATGAGTAAACCAAGTATGCCAAAGATAAAGGCACTTGAAATGAAAGCAAAGACCACAAGCTCTACCATTCTCTGAAGAGGATACGACCCAAATACAACAAATACCAGAGTTAACAAGGATATACAAAGTGGGAAAAACAGTATCCACGCAAGCATAACCCGTAGACCCTGCTTCAATGAAAGCGGCTCTTCCCCACTATAAGGGAAGAGAATACGCCGCATGAGCTTATAACGGGGCTTATGCTGCATATGGCTAATTTTGCCCTTCTTCGTTTTGAGACTGTAACCAACGCTGTAAAATTTCTTCCGCCTGGGAAAGGATGTTCGCCTCGTTCTGGTAGGTCAGCCGGCGATGCGCTTCGGGAAAAGAAAACCACTCAACTCGATCATATTCGGCGTCGTGCAGAGTAGTATCTCCCCCTATCGCCTCAAACAAGTAGTGACGCACTTGTTTCTGAAACCGTACTTTATCACGTATAAAAAAGTAGGAGATGCTACCAATATAGGTGATCAAATGTACTTTTAAACCTGTCTCTTCCTGCACCTCTCGCACTGCCACCTGCTCGAAGGTTTCTCCTGCTTTAGGAGTCCCCTTGGGTAAAGCCCAGATACCAGGATGACTACGCCCCACAAGCACAACTTCTACAGGTGTAACCTCATATTTCCCTGCGCTCCACAGGTCCGTTGTGTCTTCCTTCACTCTTGAATCGTTCGGTATAAGACGAAAAACAACCCCTCCCGCGGAATAAGCTCGTCTTGTTTGATATCGCTCCATCAGTCGCGAAGTGCCTTCCCTATTCCATCAAGAGTGCGGCCGCTTGATTGCTAGCAGCACTACACTCTATTATAGTTCTGCCGTGAGAGTATAGCCAATCCCTCAAAGGGTGTCAAGTGAGTGCACTGCGAATGGCCAACAGATTCTTTACTGGAACATCCGGTGGAATAGAACAGCCTGGAGCAAGCAGAAAATGCCGTCCGCCAGTGAGTTCTAGCGCACGCTCCACTTCCTCACGCACCTGGTCGGGTTCTCCGTTCTTGAGGATCGTTTTCTCGCTAATACCGCCCATCACGGCTTTACCAGACCGCAATTTGCCCTCACGCAGATCAGGATTGCCCTCCAGGGTAGCAGCCCAATTGAGAGCTTGTACAGGATATGCCGCCAGCAGATCAAAGTAGATATGTGTGCCACAATTATGCAGGATGTTGAATTTGCTTCTGCTCTTGATGGCATCCAGGACTTCCAGGTCGTATTGCTCGCCAAACTCACGATACTGGTCAGCAGTTAACATACTCTCAGTGGCCCAGCCATTTGTTGCATAGAAGATGCCGCTGGCACCCTCTTCCAAACAGGCGATGGCATAGTTGATGAACGTCTCTGTGATTACACGAAGAGCCGCGTGCATTGCGGACCGGTCTTCACGGATCGTCTGGAGTACTGGCTCACTTTTATTGCCGACAAGGTATTTCGCAACTGCGAGAGGACAGAAGATGGTCTGTACAAAGTAGGCATCAAACCCTATCGAATGGTTAATCAATTGCAGTGCCCGCAACTGTTCACCCAGTGCCCCTTGATCTGGTTCAAGCGGGCGTATACGCTTCCAGTCAGAACTATTCTTGACAGGAGTATCCCCGATGACAGGCGGTTTGTACTTCTCGCCCGATGGCCGAACCTGAACTCCCCAGCCCTCGACGTGATAAGAAGCACGCGGGTTGACTTTCATATAATCCCAGTCATAATGTGTGAAATTTTCAACCATCGCCTCCGCCAGTGACTGTGCATTCCACTCGCGTTCAAAATCGTGCCCCCACATGCTCGCCGGAACTCGATCTACCTCCTCACCTCGCAGGGCTGCATCTACACGTTCCTTTTTATTCAATCTCCTATTCCTCCAATTCCTTAAAGCGATACCCGACACCTCTCTCGGTCAAAATGTATTTTGGATGTGCGGGATCTGATTCAATCTTTTGCCGCAAGTATGTGATATACAAACGCAGATAATGAGCCTCGTCACGGTACTCACTACCCCATACTTTAGATAACAGCGTTTCATGCGTCAGCAACCTTCCCGCGTTGCTGACAAGATGGTACAGGAGACGATACTCGGTAGGCCGCAAGACGACTTTTTTGCCTCTTACGATTACTTCACGCTTGGAAAAATCGATCTTTAGATCAGGATCAACAACAATCTCTGTTTTACGCGCTGGTACTGCCATAAATGAACGTCGCAAGAGGGCCCGAATACGTGAAAGTAATTCCCGAGGACTAAACGGCTTTGCAATATAATCATCGGCGCCAAAATCGAGGCCATGTATTTTATCCTGCTCATTCTGGCGCACAGTAAGCATAATGACGGGCACGTTGGACACTTCGCGAATATGCCGCAAGGTTTCGAAGCCGTCCATTTCGGGCATCATAATATCAATCACGACCAGGTCCGGCAGGTTTTCACGTAACTGCTCCAGCGCCTCCACACCGTTACTGGCTTCTATGACACGATAGCGTTCAAGCTCCAAATTCATACGCACAAAGTCGCGGATGCGCGGCTCGTCATCCACGATCAAAATAGTCATATCGCGCGAATCAAACGCTTCCTTCTCCATCAGAACATCACCATCGGCAAATGTGCTTTCTCTTCACGAGGTAAACTAAACGAAAATGTCGATCCTTCATGTAGAGCGCTCTCGACCCAGATGCGCCCCCCATGGGCTTCAACAATGGCCTGGCAAATGTATAAGCCAAGGCCGGCACCCTGCATTGAGGGTCTCTTGCTATTGCCAGTCCTATAGAAACGATCGAAGATCCGCTCCTGGTCCCGCAGGGAGATACCCATACCAGTATCGCTGACGCTGATAATCACCTCATCACCTGTTGCACTGCAAGAAACTATCACTTCGTGTTTATCTGGCGAATACTTGACAGCATTGTCCAAAAGATTTTGCAGTACTTCCTCAATTCGATCCCTATCTGCCATCACGGTTGGCAGATTCGGCGGCAGATTTACCATAACAGTAACACCTGGACTTTTAACCTGCAAGTGATGAACAACCTTTTGGACAAGGTTCCCTAGGTCAAGGGGGGCAATCTCCATTTGTAGCCCACCCGCCTGAATACGCGAGGCATAGAGCAGATTGCCTACTAACTGATTCAAGCGATCAGCCTCTTCCTCAACAGCTCTCAGTCGAGAACGTAGCGCTTCCGTATCAAATTCAGCATCAGCACGCGCCAGAGTCGAAGCATAGCCTTTAATGATAGCAATTGGTGTTTGCAATTCATGCGAGATCACCGAAATGAACGTCGAACGTTGTTCCTCCTGCTCGCGCTCACGAGTAATATCACGCACCGTGAGAATACCGCTGGTAGGCTCCCCCTTGGTTGAACGAACACAAACAGCCGTTACACTTACATCGAAAAGTTGTCCATCACGCGCTGAAATGACCATTTCTCGATTTACGACATTCTTACCTGCAAAAGCCTGCAAGATGGGTGAGCCTTGTAAGCCAAGTTCATTTCCCTGACGGTCTCTTGGACGCAGGACTTCATAGTAGAAGCGTCCTAGCACGTCGCTTTCTTGCCAGCCCGTAAGTCGCTCCATTGCTGGATTAAAGTCGATAATACGCAGCGCCGTATCCACTGTCAGGATGCCTTCCGCGCTCTGCTGGAAAATGGCAGCCAGTCGCCTCTGTTCCTTCAACAGAGATTGCCATTTCAAAGCTGAACGCAAACCAGCAGCGAAGTGTGCCGTAAACAGGCGGAGCGAGCCTACCGACTCACCTGGTTGTTCAAAACATGAGCCTGAACCAGCCGGGCGCAAGTAGTGTAGCACACCTAATATGCCTGCATGATCATTCACGAACAACGAACAGCGTTCAAGAACAGGCGGTTCTTTGGTCTCCTTTGTATCCCTCCATATTCCGGCGTCCTGAGCATCCTCATCACAAACCACAAGTTGCTTCACCAACTCAGGTGGCAGCATTTCCTTCACGAGAGGACATGATGAACTCGGTTGCTTACCCTCCCGTACAAGTGATAAGAGGAGCATGGACGCCTGCTCAGTGAGCCGGTACAAAGTATACTCTGTATTGCTCTGCGGATCAAATGCTTCATTCGATACGACGAAAACGCCAGCTTCGCCACACAGTAACCGGATAGCGCTGCCGACCAGGATTGTAATTTGATCATATAGATCCTCGGATTGTCGCGTTTGGGACCAGGACATACTACACACGCTCCGTATTGGAGACAGGATTGACAATCACAAGTCGCACATCTGAGAGATGCATCACTTGTAGATACGCCTCAACGACCTCATCAACCACTTGCTAATGAGAGACAACGGTGTTATTGTAACACAAATATGCTAGAGATGTTATGCCCTAAGGCGAGGATTTGCAATGCATTTCGATATTTTCACCCTGTTCCCCGATATGTTCCAGGGACCGTTTTCTGAAAGCATTCTGAAACGTGCACAGGAGCGAGGCCTGTTAAGCATCGCTCTGCACAATATCCGTGACGCCACCACCGACAAACATCACGTTGTTGATGACTATCCATATGGGGGTGGCGCTGGCATGGTAATGAAACCTGAGCCGATTTTTAAGGCGGTTGAGTCCATCTACCAGGGTGGACCAATTATCCTATTGAGTCCAAAGGGGCGGCTTTTCAATCAGCAGATCGCCCGGACGCTGGCACAAGAAGCACGGGTGACACTTATCTGTGGGCACTATGAGGGAGTTGACGAACGTGTTCGCGAGCACCTTGTAACTGATGAAATTTCAATTGGCGATTACGTGCTCACTGGTGGTGAACTGGCGGCGATGGTCGTAGTGGACGCAACAAGCCGGCTCATTCCAGGCGTCTTAGGAGGAGCAGAATCGATACTGGAGGAATCGCACAGTGGCGGCATGTTAGAGTATCCTCATTACACGCGCCCACCAGAGTTCCGAGGCTGGCGTGTTCCAGATGTGTTGCTTTCGGGGAACCATGCGGAAATTGGACGCTGGCGGAGGAAGGAGTCCTTAAAGAGGACGAGGGAGAGACGCCCCGACCTGTTCGAGAAGCTGAACCTGAGCAGCAAGCAGGATGTGAAGTTGTTAAGGGAGTTAGAGGAGGAGGAGTAGCTGGCATTCTTAAGATGGACAGGCGATATAGGTTGTAACTCTCGGAACGACTGTGTAAGCAGCCGTTCTATTTCATAGGAAAAATTGCTCAGCACGTACAGACAGACCTGGCAATATTCGCGATGGCACCATCTGTTGTCCATGAAAGATGCCGAGTGAATGATATTTGCCACCCTCTAACACTAATACCTCCACTGTGCATCTATCAGAATTAACAATCCAGTACTCTGGCACCCCTGCACGAGCGTAGGTGTCATATTTGGTCAGCCGATCAAAGGCAGCAGTACCAGGAGATGCAACTTCAACGACAAGATCAGGCGCACCTGCGACCTTTTTCTCTAACACCCTGTCTAAATGGGCATTCAGCACGACAAAGACATCAGGCTGGAACACATCTTTGGGAGATAGTTCGACATCAAATGGAGCCAGACGTACCAGTCCAAGTCCAGCGAGTTTAACATGGGTTCGTAGGTGGAAGAAAACTTCACCAACAGTATCTTGATGCGGCCCAGTAGGCGAAGGTGCCATTAGTAGAACTCCATTCACAATTTCATAACGCTGTCCATCATCTAGAAGGGCCGCATAATGGTTATACGTCCAGTCTCCTTGTCTGGGTCCTGCAACCCAATCAGCCGGGATGACCACTTGCAGTTTATCGGATGTCGTTGTCATATCAGTCCTCCCTTTCGTGTAAGGAAAGGAGCCACCCATCGCATCACCTGGGATGGGAACACAGGTATAGCCAGAACTTGAATCTACTTACAAGTAACCATACTTCTAGTCGCCTGTCAATCCCTACCTCTTACCTTCCTCTTGCTCACGTCCAGAACCGTTCCCCTGTTTCTTCAAAAACTCTTCTCGCGCCTTCTCCTCGGCGATTATATCGGCAGCCTCATCTGCCAACGTTCTCCCCTCGCCTCCACCACCTCCACCTCCATATTTCGCATCTTTTCTCTCCAGTACCTCGCGTGAACGACCACTCGCTTCGGACTTCCCAATAATTCCGCGTTCTTCAAGCAGGTCGATCAGCCGCGCAGCTCGCGAATATCCGATACGCAAGCGGCGCTGTAACAATGAGATCGAGGCCCGTTCATATTCATACACCACCTGCTCTGCCTGCTCCAGTAGTTCGTCATCCAGCTCATACTCATCAGAAACATGGTCACTCACTTCCCAACCAGGTTCAACGGCTGGCGGGACAACTGGAGCGCTCTGCCCCCGTCCCTGGGGGCTTTTGCCGGCACTGGCCGCAGCTACAACGGCAGCGTGCTCGCTCGCCTGCTTTTTCCAGTAAGAAATGAGTCTGTCAGCTTCGTCATCTGCAACAAAGGCTCCCTGGATGCGTTCGGGTTTGCCAGCATCAGCCGGGAGATAGAGCATGTCACCACGGCCCAGCAGGCGTTCAGCACCGCCCATATCGATGATGATGCGCGAGTCAATCGCTGAACTCACCATAAACGAGATGCGTGTCGGTATATTGGCCTTGATGAGCCCTGTAATCACATCTACAGAGGGGCGCTGAGTTGCAATGACCAGGTGAATACCCGTGGCCCGTGCCAGTTGCGCTAAACGACAGATCAACCCCTCGACCTCTTCAGGTGCGGCCATCATCAGGTCAGCCAGTTCGTCGATGATGATCACGATAGCGGGCAGATTTTCCAGTGTGTTGTCACCTCGTGCTATGCGTTCGGCTCGCAACTTGCGGTAGCCGTCCAGGTTGCGCACGCCCAACTGCGAGAAAACACGGTACCGTTTCTCCATTACGGCAATAGCAACCTTCAGCAAAGCAACCACCTTGTCGACCTCGGTCACGACAGGCGCAAGCAGGTGAGGAATACCATTATACATATTCAGTTCGACCATTTTAGGGTCGATCATCAGCAGGCGCGCGTCATCGGGCGTAGCCTGGGTGAGAATACTGGAAATAATGGCATTGATGGCAACACTTTTCCCCGCTCCCGTAGTGCCTGCGATCAGGAGGTGCGGCATACGCGCCAAATCGCCGACACGTACAGCCCCTGCTACGTCTTTCCCCAGCGCAATGGTTAACTTAGATTTGGCTTTAGCCGCCTGGCACTCTTTACTCTCCAGCACTTCTCGCAAGGTGACCAGCCGGCTATTCTTGTTGGGGATTTCGACGCCGACATAGGGGCGACCAGGAACAGGAGCCTCCATGCGGATGGTTTTAGATTCGAGCACGAGCGCAAGATCGCTCTGCAAGGCCATGATGCGACTCACACGGGTACGCTGTTCGTAGACAATGTTGCCGGCAGCGTCTTTGATTGGAACCAGTCGGCCTTTCTCATCCTCTTTCATGGCAACCTTGCCTGTCGGACGGATGCCAAATCGTATGACAGTCGGGCCAATGCTGATATCTTCCTGCCTCACTTCGGCCTCCACACGGAAGCTACGCAGCGTGTCCTGAATAACTTTTGCCAGCAACGCAGAATCATCACCCAATAAGTGGAGTTTGACTTCTTCGGGGTTGTTCAGGATGGATGTATCAACGAGTTTCCACGGCGACTCGACCGCAGCAGGTTTCGCAGCCCGGGTGACGATGACTGGCTGCTTGGCACGCAGTGGATTGGGCGCCAATGGTTCCATCTCGTACTCTGTATCGCTTTCCTTGTCTTGACGGGCACCGCGAGCGGCAACCTGCTTGCTTTCGTCGAAAGGCAAAGGCTGCTGGCGCACCCCCTGAACGGCAGCTTTATGCTCGTCCTGGTTGAATTGTTGGGCCGGATGCGAACCCCGAGGTACTATACCGACTTGCTGCTTATGAAGATTGATATCATTGAGCGGATCGTCATCATCGCCAAAGTCAGCATCAAAATCAATACTCATCTCGTCGTCAAGCGCATCATCGGCATCTTCGTCAACTCGCTGTCCGCCAGAATTACTGGACGAAATCGCTGGCTGACTTCCATAGCGGCTATATTGTGGACGCTGCCCAAGAAACGGCGATGGTCTGGCTGCCCTCCCGCTTGATGACCCTCTTGAAAGAGACGAGGCCATTTTCTTGACATAGCTAGTGACCATCAATAGATGCCCGAAGGTGATGCGGAAGGTGACAATGGTAACAATTATGAACAGCCCTATGACCAGGACATGCCGAACGGGCACTGGCCAACGGAGTAGAGGACGTACCAGGAATGCACCAATCACTCCCCCAGAGGGATTTCCAAGGATCAATCGGCTTTCAGCGAGCAGTAGCAGCAAAAGTATCAGCAGCCCACCTATCAGAGACCAGCGAATAAAGCTCATCTTTCGCACTCCTTCGACGAGGTGAGCGAAGGAAAAAGCGATCAAACCAAGAGCTAGAGGGTAGGCAGCCCAGCCAAAGAAAGTCAGAAAGAAGCCGCCGAGAGGTTCAAACATAGGGATAGCGTGCCAGAGCGTAAGCGCACCAAACAGGAAGATAGAAAGACCAAGCAGCAGTATACTAAAAATACTCTGTTGATGATGAGGTTCCAGCGTTTGCCATTTGCGGTGCATATTATCGATGATACGTGAATCGACGGGCGGAGGATTTGCGGGAGTGGATCCAGGACGTTTAGCAGAGGTAGCTTTTTTGGACGATTGCTTATCGCCTTGTCCTTGTGATCGTCTTGCAGGGACGGGATTTTTTGAACTTTGTTTTGTCGCGGGAGTATTGGAACGCTGCTCAACACGCATACTTTCAGAGCCTATACTTCCGGCTGCCCTGCTGACACGAGAAGTCCTGCTTGCGTCTACGCTCGGCCCCACACGTCCGTACTTCCTTTGCCCTTTTCTCTGATCGTCTGCCGCCATACTGGTTCCCTCCTTCTTGCAAGAGTCACGAAGACACCTGTATCATAGCGCATATGTTCCAGAGAAGCAAGAGAATGCTTGCCCAAAGAATTGAAAGGTGTCGACATGGCTGGGCGTGGCACCCAGCCATGTCGACACCTTTCAATTCTTTGATCGCGACCCTTGGGTCGCCAGTCTTCGATCAAAAAAGTGCCAGGAAGAGAGCTATACTTCCATTACAAGCGGCAGGATCATCGGGCGACGGTGGGTCTTCTCATAGAGGAACTCGCTCAGCGTGTGCTTGATCTTATCCTTGACGAAAGACCAATCCGAAGCATGGCCATTCAAACGGATGAATGACTCCAGCACACGCTCACGTGCACTCTCCAGGAGTTCTTCGGAGTCGCGCATGTAGACAAACCCTCGCGAGACAATATCCGGACCGGCCAGGGGTTGCCCAGTCTCTTTATCGACGGTGAGAACCACCATCAGAATGCCATCCTGCGCCAGCACCTGGCGGTCACGCAGGACAATCTGTCCAACATCTCCCACTCCAAGCCCATCTACAAACACATTACCACAAGGGACATGGTCCGCGACTTTGATCGATTCCGGAGTGACTACGATGACGTCCCCATCCTCTGCTATCACAATATGATCTTCGGGAATACCAAGCGAATAAGCCAGCTTTGCATGCAGAATAAGTTGGCGATATTCACCATGCATGGGCATAAAGAAAGTCGGACGAATCAAGTTCAACATCAACTTCAGTTCTTCCTGGGCAGCATGACCTGAGACGTGCACATTGGCGATACCCGGGTATAACACCTCTGCGCCCTGGCGGAAGAGATTGTTGATGGTACGGCTAACCATTTTCTCGTTGCCCGGAACCGGTGTGGCTGACAGGATGACCGTATCCTGCGGCTGGATACGCACAAGTCGATGGTCTTGATTCGCTATACGTGTGAGAGCTGAAGTTGGCTCTCCCTGGCTGCCAGTGCAGATAATAACGACACGTTCCGGTGGAAACTTGCTAATGTCTTCTGCACGGATGAGCATGCTCTTGGGAATATTCAAGTACCCAAGATCAATCGCCATTTGTACGTTGTTGACCATACTCCGCCCAACGAGGGCAATCACGCGCTCGTATCGAGCAGCGGTATCGATAATTTGTTGCACCCGCGAAAGCAGAGATGCGAACGTGGCGATGATGACACGTCCCGGCGCATTCGCGAAGATTTTGTCGAACGATTCATTGATGACTCGCTCGGACGGCGTGTAACCAGGTGTCTCGACGCGGGTACTATCCCCCATCATGACAAGCACGCCTTGATTGCCCAGGCGTGCCAGGGAGCCGAAATCTGCGGGATGCCCATCAATTGGCGTATAATCAAATTTATAGTCACCGGTGTGGAAAACGGTTCCGATTGGCGTGTGAATAGCAATAGCTACCGCGTCGGGTACGCTGTGATTGATACGCACGATTTCAACCAGGCACTCTCCTAATGCCACCTGGTCACCCGGTGTAATGACATTGATGCTCGTTTTGTCGAGCAACTTATTTTCTTTGAGTTTGACGCTAATCAAACCCTGGGTAAGACGTGTCGCATAGATGGGGGGGAAATCAAGCATCGGCAAAATGTAGGCTAGACCACCGATATGGTCTTCATGCCCATGAGTGATGAATATGCCATGGATGCGGTGCTTTTTGTCGCTGAGATAACTCGTATCGGGGATAACAAGGTCGACGCCGAACATTTCTTCGTCGGGGAACATCACTCCGGCATCAATAATGATCATATCGTCACCATACTCTACGACCATCATGTTCTTTCCGACTTCCCCCAGGCCCCCTAGCGGGATAAGTCGAATATTTTCTGTTGTCAAGGTAAAAGGAACCTCCTCACTACACAAACATATGTAGCGTTAAAATTAGTATTTTTTGTATCTATCTTCACTTCTGCCTGCTCTACAGAAGTAAAAGCCAAAAATTTGAAATATGCTTACTAAAAATAAGTCCTATTAATCCATTAGAAAGTGTATCACATGGGGCGGGAAAAGGCAAGCAGGTTGAAGCGACCAAGCAACTACTCGAATGCAATAAATTAAGCCACGACACAGAAAAACAAGACCTGGCAAGCTGAACGGGGGCTTGCCAGGTCTTGTTTTTCTGTGTCGTGGCCTAACTATCCGATTGCTACAAGGTCAGCAAGCAGCTGGAAGTATAGGCTCTGAAAGTATGCGTGTCGATGCCATGCACCAACAAAGTATGAAACAAGCGCTACAAATGCTACAAGTGATACAACTGCTACAAACTTATCAATCCGTGCTATAAAACCCTGTGGCTTTAGCCCTAGGGATAGAAGGCGCGTTCCTTTTAAGGTGGCTTGGGAGGCAGGGTAACGTGGGGGCTTGACACTATATAGCTTGATGCTGTATACTGTTCTCATGCGTGCAAAAGCCTACAAATCGAACCGGAACGTCTACTACTCGTGTAAGTATCACGTGGTCTGGTGTCCCAAGTATCGGCGCAAGGTGCTCATGGAAGGCATAGCAGAACGCTTGAGGCAAATCATTGCTGAGGTATGCCAGGAGCATCAAGCAGAGCTAGTGCAGGTGGAAGTCATGCCTGACCATGTACATTTGCTGGTAGAGTGCGATCCCCAGTTCGGTATTCATCGGCTGGTGCGTTTGCTCAAAGGCCGCTCATCGCGGTTGTTACGCCAGGAGTTTCCGGTCTTGAAGCGAAAACTTCCAACGCTCTGGACCAATAGTTACTTCGTCAGCACGATCGGGGGAGCGCCGCTCTCAGTCATGAAGCACTATATTGAGAACCAGAAGCATGTCTAATCTGAAAGCTTACAAGTACAGATTGTACCCGAAGAAGCAGCAGGCAGAAAAGCTGCAATGGACCCTAGATCGGGCAAGGGAACTCTACAATGCCGCCATCCAGGAACGACGTGATGCCTATGAGATCAGGATCAAACGGCACCCGAACTATCATGATGAAGCGACTCGTAAGCAACTCACCCAAGAATACGCTCTCACCTACACCCAGCAGGCGATACAGCTTCCAGCAATCAAAGAGGTGAGGCCAGAGTACAACGACATTCACTCTCAGGTCTTACAAGATGTCTTACGACGCGTGGACAAGGCATACAAGGCATTCTTCCGGCGGGTCAAAGCGGGGAAAACACCAGGCTATCCGCGTTTTCATGGATACGGGCGCTATGAATCCTTCACGTTTCCACAATCGGGCTTTTCTTTGACTGAGGATAACCGGGTCTGCCTCTCCAAGATTGGGACCATCAAAGTCAAATTCCCCAAAGGCAAGAAAGCAAATCCGCCTGTAGGTGAGATGAAAACCTGTACGATCAAACGCGAAACACATCACTGGTATGTCATTTTCACCTGCGAACTGGAGCAAGAGATTGTCTATCATCCATCAGAAGAATCCGCAGGCATTGACCTGGGATTGTTGCATTTTGCCACCCTCTCAGATGGAAGCACGATTGAGAATCCACGCTATTTGCGTCAAGCCGAACACAAGCTGAAGAAGTTACAAGAGGCGCTCTCCCGCAAAAAGCGCGGATCAAAGCGACGGAGGAAAGCCGCGCAACGAGTCGGCAAGACTCACCGACATATTCGTAATCAGAGGAAAGATTTCCACCACAAAGAGGCTCGCAAGCTGGTCACACAGTACCAGACCATTGTATTTGAAAAGTTAGCTCCCTCGAATATGAGCAAGCGGCCAAAGCTCAAACAGGATGAGACAACCGGGCAGTACCTCCCAAACGGAGGAAGTCGGAAAGCTGGCCTGAACAAAAGTATCCTTGACGCTGGTTGGGGACAATTCCAACAGATCTGTGAGAGCAAGGCAGAGTGCGCCGGTTCTCGCGTCCTGTTTGTTTCCCCCAAGTACACCAGCCAGATGTGTAGCGGTTGTGGCGCAATTGTCCAGAAAGAGTTAGAGGAGCGTTGGCATGCTTGCTCCTGTGGCTGCTCTCTGGATCGGGACCACAACGCCGCGAAAAACATCCTACAGCTTGGATTGCAAGCCCTCAAAACAGCATCCCGCGCTCGGACGGAGCGCTCAGGGGACGCACCTCTGAGAAGCCCCCGGCTTTAGCCGTGGGGAGTCGTCACATCCACCTTCTAACCGACCAACAACTCCTCTTCGCTCAAAGGGCCCAGAGCCGTGAGTACCTGCTTGTCACGCATGGGGAAGCGGCGAAGCGAACGTATGACATCATCTGTTGTCACTTTCTCGATACGTTCAACCTCCTCATCGACACTGATCAGGCGACCCTCAGTCACCCAATCACTGGCAAGAGAGCGCATCCGGGTAAAGGTTGACTCGCTGCTCAGGACGAGGCTGCTGATCCATTTGTCTTTGGCGCGGCGGAGTTCGTTCTCGTGTACGCCATCCTCCAGCAGGCTATCCAACTCAGCATGCAGTAATGTGAGGACACGGGGAGCTTCTTCCGGTGTCGAATTTGCCTCCATCAACATGATACCTGTACCCTCCATAGCCCATATGCCGGCACTTGCCGATTCCGCCAGGCCCTTTTGATGAATGTTCCAATAGAGGCGCGAGCCATCGCTATCTCCCAGAATACTGCTACCCAGGGATGCCGCGTAGTAGTCGGGGTCCTTCACGTCTACGGCTGGCATTGCGAGAATCATGATCTGCTGCTTAAGTTTCTTATCAACTATAATATCATTAATCGCTTGTGCCGGTTGATAAGGTGTGACGTCGCGCCCGGTATCTCCGGTACGCCAGTTACTACAGTACTCCTCCGCGAGATGGACAATATTGTCCCAATCGAAATTGCCGGCGACTGCAAAAATCAAATTATTCGCGGCGTAGCGGCGATACCAATAATCGCGCATCTGCTCAATACGCATATTGCGAATACTTTCGCGCGAGCCAAGGACATCATGCCCCAGCGGATAAGAGCCGAAATAAATCTGCATCATGCGCCGGAAGGCAAGGTTATAGGGCTGATCTTCCGAGCGTGCAATTTCGTTGACAATTACCTCTTTTTCTGTCTCGAAATCGCTCTCGGCAAGGCGAGGATACATCATATCACTGAGCAGTTCGACAGCGCGCTCCAGGTATTCGCCCAGGACTCGTGCATAGAAAACGGTAGCCTCGTGAGAGGTAAAAGCATTGAGTTCCGCCCCTATCTTGTTAAACGCCAGGGTTATTTCCTGCCAATCCAGGGTTTTCGTGCCCTTGAAGACCATATGCTCCAGAAAGTGAGAGACACCCGCAATACTGGGATCCTGTTCATCACGCGAGCCGGTGCGCACATAGAATGACACGGCGACCGACTCAAAATCAGGCATAGGCTGAGCAACGATTTGCAAGCCATTAGATAGGCGGTGAGTATGAAACACAGTTCCATTGTTGGCTGTGGATTCAGTCATGGAGTACTCCTTCAGCATATAAAGGTATTGCTTTTTCTTTATAGCATGATAGCCCTGAGGGATATACATTGTCAAATCCCGTTCAGATCTCTCCTAAAAAATTGGGTACTTTTTGCGGGTGCCATTGCTTTACTTCCATGGATAGTTACTGTTACCAGGATTATCGCCCCCAAAATCCGCTTTTTGCACGTAATACCCGAAATTTTCTTCTATGAAGGTTGAATAGAGCAGGTGCCTATGATATGCTACTGATTATGAGATCGCTACAGATTGATTTTTTCGAATAGCAGGCCAGTAATAATCCCTGCGCATCCTAGTGCTTCCCACCAGGTACATGAGGAGTAACAAATCGGATGTCTACCGCTATATGGGGAGAGCAAGAGCCACATATTTTAGACGAGAACTATCCGTTATCGTTGCTTAAGAAGCTCTTACAGGAGATGATCAAACAGTTTGGTGCCAGTGGTGGTTGTATCGCGCTCTATGACGAGAGCATCAGCCAGATGGTCATACGCCTGCATATGCGCTTGCGTAGCGCTGCTCCTGCCCTCGCCAGTAGCAGCATAGCAGGAGAAGATGCCTCTTCTTTTCGCCGTCGTGTCACTATCGATTTAGCTGATTCGTCCTCTTCAGCGTCGGGGAGATTGAGACGCATCTCGCAGCAATTGGAAACCGATCCAATAGTATCACTGGAAAACAGCTCCTTTTTTCCGGTAGGCGCTGCGTATCCTTTTGGACAAGACTTGATTGGCTACACATGGCGCAAAAATGAGCCACTTGTCATCCGTCACGATGATTACATCTCATCCTTCCAACCAGTTGACCAGGTACCTTTTTCGCTTGATATCGTCCCTAGCTGGTACCTCACAGCACCCATTAAGGTACCTGAACTTGCCTTTGAAGCTCGTACAAGGAAACAACATTCCAACATGCTTGGCATAGTCTTACTCTACCAGGCAGGCTCTGGGATGGGATTTCAACAAAAGCAACGCGGCGAGGCACTGCAATTTACAGAACGGATCGCCCTTTACATACAGAATGACCAATTGCGACGCTTGCACCTGCGCACAAGCGACTATATGAAACGCCTCCAGCAGATCAGTGCAGCGTTCCCTACAGCCGTCAAGTTATCAGATTTGGTCGAGGACGTCTATCAGTTCGTTACTAATGTTGTCGACGTCTCCTCAATATTGCTAACCCTATACGACCGCGATACCAAGAAGATCTATGACGTGTTTGCAGTCGATCATGGGAAGCGCTGTGATTTGTTGCTTGAACATCCTGTAGTAGATCTTCCCGAAAGCCGGCCAATCTGGTGGCAAGTCACCCAGCAGGAAAAGCACACCCTGCTGCTAACGCTTGAGAGCCAGGAGCACGGGAAATATGGGAAGTACGAGGAACTGTTGAAAGGAGCCTGGGGAGATCAAAGCACGGCAGAAACATTCTTGTTACTGCCCATGAAAATGTTTACGCGAGTTGTTGGCTCGCTTTGCCTCACCAGCACGCAACCAGACGCATACAGCCCTGAGGAGATCCTGGTTCTGGAGACAATGGTACAAATCATTACGGTCAGTATAGAGAATGCCAAGCTCTACGACCGCTCCCGCCAGGCTCTTATCAAAGCAAAGCAGCGTGAGGAATCACTGGCTGCAATGTACAGTGCCTTGCAAGCCATTAGCACCGTATTGAACGTCGCAGAACTGCTGCACAAATTTGTCGAGACCGTGGCAAATCTAGTCCAGGCTGAGATGTGTACCTTTTTCCAGCTTTCAGCCGGCGAACAAGAACTGGTTGCACAGGCCATCTACGACATGACGGGTAAATGGAATGACCCAAATAAAGGCGGGAGTAAAGATGACAAGCACAACGACCTCATAGAGATGATCCACCTACCCTTTAAAGGTTCCATCCTGGAGCGCCTGGTTGAAGCTGAGACTTTTTTTTACTTAGACTCAACAATGGTTGAAGAACTCGCTCAGGCCAGTGGTGAGGGTGGCGTGATTTTTCTGCGCGAGACGCACATTCAAAAGATGCTGATGATTCCAGTGCGCTATCAGATGGAAATCGTTGGCATACTGGCTATACATACGCCTCATTCAAACCGCATGTTCCGTCCTGAAGAGCTGGGAGCGTTACTCGCCATCTCTGGACAGGCCGCCAGCGCTATTCGTAATGCTCAGCTCTTCGAACAGATTCAGGAAGCCTATGCCGAGTTACAGCGTATGGATAAACTCAAAGACGAGTTTATCGTGACGGCCTCTCACGAGCTACGTACACCGCTCAGTGCTATTAGCGGCTACTCATCGTTGTTAAAGCGACAAAGTGGGCGCATTACTCCACAACAGATTCTGCGCTTTGCCTCAAAAATTAGCAGCGCCACGCAGCAATTGAGCGACCTTGTGACAAACATGACCGAGGCAGCGAAAATGGGAGCGCTCGACAAAAAGATGGATTTGCAGCCAGGACCAGTACAGTTACTCGCAGCAGCGGAAATGGCATCAACAATGGTTAGCATCAATATCGAGCAGAAGATCACGCTGCAGATTGCGGACGAAATCTGGCTGTATTGCGATCCCATGCTCCTGCGACAGGTGATGACTAATCTGCTGGATAATGCAGCCAAGTATTCCCCGCTCGATGGACGCATTATCGTTACCGGGAGCGCTACCACGCTTTCACAGTTACCGGAGGACCAGGTTGATTACGCTTCATTGGCAGAGGGCGTTGATCTTCCCGTAGCGCTGGTACGCGTATGCGATGAAGGTGAAGGCATCGCGCCTGAGGATCAGCAGAAAATTTTCGAAAAGTTTGTTCGTGCACCTCGCTCTCTGATGACTCCAATACGCGGATCCGGCCTCGGTCTCTACATCTGTCGCCGATATATCGAAGCAATGGGTGGCAGACTCTGGCTTGAACAGAGCATCCCAGGTGAAGGGTCTGTCTTTAGTTTCTATCTCCCGCGCATTGACGCACCCACTGAAATGAGTAAGGACGATGAACCATAATTAAGAAAGCTCGCAAGATTTTAGTGGTCGATGACGATCCGATCATCCGCGATATGATGGCGGACATTCTAGAATTTGAGGGATATAGCATCTCGGTTGCTCGACATGGTCAAGAAGCATTGAAGATGTTGCGCAGCGAGGAAGATTTTCTCGTTTTTCTAGATATCATGATGCCTGGGATGAATGGCAAAGAGCTATGCGATGTGATCGAGGCAGATCCTCATTTACGTGAGCGCCATATCATTGTTTTGATGTCCGCGGTAGATAACCTGGAGGAAGCAGCATCGCTAAAGATTGACGCGGTCCTAAAGAAGCCATTTGTAGTGGAAGATGTGATCAACACGCTTGAGCCCTATATGTGATCCGGTGCCAAGGGACGGAATCGGCTCGGCTTGTTCGCTGGTGTTCGCAAAGGTCCATTTTGTGCTCAAATAGCGACTATACTGTCCGCTTTGGTTTGTGGTTTATTGCTGTCAATCGTCGGTTTTGCTGTCAGTTTTGCTGTCACGGTTGGGTGCCGAAAACGGATACTACTGAATTTGTTTATGGACGTTCGGCGGTGTCCTCGTCGCCCTCTCTCCTTGTTTCCCC
>Ga0099829_10000411_pt1 | contig 22376 bp, 19 predicted proteins | sample CZO8metaG_3_FD_79336 | JGI IMG/M metagenome (GOLD analysis project Ga0099829, IMG submission 79336) | Vadose zone soil microbial communities from the Eel River Critical Zone Observatory, Northern California, USA - CZOApr15con2H2.8 metaG | ecosystem: Environmental > Terrestrial > Soil > Vadose...
CTCGATAGTGAAAGCATCTGGAATCACCGTGAAATTGCGGATCTGGCGGTAATGCGGCAGCTCCGGATTCACGGTATCCAGCGCGGCCTGGACGGCTGCTCGCTCGACGGCGCCGGTGACCAGCGCGCAGAGATAGCCGCGGCCATTGCCGACCACTACGACCTGCTGTGCCGCCGAAAGAAGCTGCGCGATTTTTTCTTCGACCGGTTCCGGGGCTATATTGTGGCCGGAATTCAGAATAATCAGGTTTTTGATGCGCCCGCTGATGCGCCAATTTCCGCGCACGTTTACTTCGCCCTGATCGCCGGTGGGGAACCAGCCGTCTTGCAGCACGCGCGCCGTCTCTTCCGGTCTGTTCCAGTATCCCGGGAAAACGTGCGGGCCACGCACAACAATTTCTTCGTTCTCGGAAATTTTCATTTCAATTCCAGAAATCGCAGTGCCGACGTAACCCGGTTCAACGGGCAAGCGGGGATCATCCAACGTGCAGATGCCCGTGGTTTCCGTGAGTCCGTAGCCTTGCAGTACGGGAATGCCCAGCATCAGGAAAAATTGCTGGGTCTCCGGCGAAAGAGGCGCGGAGCCGCAAATCAGCGTACGAAGATGCCCCCCGAAACGTTCTTTGATTTTTCCGAAAATAACTTTTCGGCCGATGGCGAGCCAAAGAGAATCCAGCGCGCGGCCGCGGCCCACGTGCAGGCGCTGCCAGGCGTCGCGCGCCTTTGCAAAAAGCGAACGGATCATGGCTGGGCGCTTCGATAGCGCTTCCTCCACGCCGCGGCGCACGCGTTCCAGCAGCGTGGGAACATTCAGAAAATAGTGCGGAGAGGCCAGCCGGATTTCGTCGGCAAGCTTGTTGAGATCCGTGGAGAGCGTAAGAACCGACTCGCGCGTGAGATAGGTGAGAAGCACGATCCACGAAGCAGCAAAATTGAACGGAAGATAGTGGAAAACACGGTCCGGCTCGTGCGTTTCGCCCATCAATTGATCAAGCCGCTCGGTGGTGCAGGAAATCATGTGCGTGATGTTCCCGACGTTGAGGCAAACCCCCTTGGGCTCCCCCGACGTGCCTGAGGTGTAGATGATGGTGACAAGGTCCGAATCCCGCCGCGGATTGGGAGTGTCCGGAGCCAATCCCGGCGACGCAGGCTGTTGCAGAGCATCCTCGAACAAAACGCGAGGCGGAGCTTGCGGCCAAGCCTGAGCGACACCTTCGCCAAGAGCGGCATCACCTACAAAGAGAAATCGTGGCTGGCAATCCTTCATCATGGCAGCGAGCTCGGCAGGCGCCTGGCGCGAATAGAGCGGCACCACGATGGCGCCTTCGGCCATTAACGCCAGGTCAAACGCGGCCCAACGGATGGAATTCGCCGCGAGGAGCGCGCAGCGATCGCCCGGTTGCAAACCGGAGCGGCGTAAATAGCCGCGCACACGCTGGACCTGATCCAGCAGCTCGCCTCCCGTCAGGCTGACAAATTGTTCGCCGCGAATTTCGCGCAAAACGACGCGGCCCTCCGCTCGTTTCAATTGCGCGAAAATATTTTCGAGAAAGTTGGGCATGAAAAGTCAGCGAACCGCGGCGAGCGCAACCGGCGAAGAGTCGTAGCGCTCGGCAAGCTGCAGCAAATTGCTGCTGAGCGGCGGCAGATATTCTTCCCACGAAAGAACTCCGGAGCGCAGCGGAAATTCGGGGTATATCCGGCGCATGGCGTCCTCGAGATACGTTCCCATGCGCGCCATGACTTTCAGATTGCGGACGACCGTGCGGCCGATGCCCTCGCGCACGGATTCGGCTTCAGTAAACAACGTTTCCATGACTTGGAGAAGCTTTGGCCCGAGATCGGGGTCGTCCACGGTCAGCAAAAATTGCTGATGGCCGCGCTCGCGCATCAGGTTTCGGATGCGCTCGTCCATGGTGACACCAGCTGAGGCGACCAGGCTGGGCATGCAGGTGACGATGCCGTGGTAGCGCGAAGAAACCATGTAAGTGGCTGCACGCAGAAGCGACACGAGCTGGAACATGTCGTAGTCGTCCGAAGTGAACACCGGCGTGCCCGGAATTTGTGCGGCGATATCGCGGCACGCAACGGCGTCCAGCCGTTCCATGCCGACCAGAATCGGAAAAACGCGATGGCGCTGCAGGAATGCCTTCGTTGCGTTCGTAAATCCAGAAAGGTAGTGCCGGTATTTGCGGTCCACTTCCGGCCCGGATTCGAAAAAATAAACGGTGCGGTATTGGCTGTCTTTGTAGGCGCCGGTCGTGAAGCGTGCGAGATATTTTGCGACGGATGCTTTCACGGGCCACACGAACGGATGGATTGGACATAGGACGAGTATGGGCGTTTTTTCATCCCAGCCGGACTCGCGCAGAACTTTGCGTGCGTACTCGAGCGGGTGCGGCTCAAACGTCCATGCGGTATCCGTGCCAAGCTCCGTGGGAATTCCCAGCGAACTCAGCAGCGTTTGCGATTCCACATTGCGCGTGATCACCATCGAATCATGGACGTAGCGTTCGCACATGGATTGGATGATTCCGTCCATATGGCCCGCTTCCCCGCCGTACGCGAGAGAAAGTTTGTTTTCCGCGGAAGCCAGCCCGAGCGAGCCAATCATCATCGTCGTGAGCGCGTTGGCGAATTTGCTCTTGAACATCGATCCTTCGCATGCAATGACGCCGTGATTCCGGCGCACCTCGCGAAAGAGGAACGGCGGGTACACATCGGGAAGGTAAACCTGCCGGGTACCTTCGAAGTAGCCCTTGGTGCGGTCGAAACTCTGCGTCATCACGCTGAAGTCAACGTTATCGGCGCCCAGAACATGGCGAATCTGGCGCAGCATCTCCTGGACGCGAACGTCGCTGCCCGTGTTGCGCGTCCCGTTGTAGCCCGCAAACAGCAGCTTGAGTTTTTCGCCAGGAGTCCAGCGCTTGCCAAGACCCAGCATCCAGCCGACGCGCCGGATCTCGATCAGTGCGCTAGCCCAGGCGACGAGCAGAAAATCCGTCATGAGCCGGCGCCCCGTGCGGTCAAATTCGTCGCCACGCTTGCACCCGATGGCCAGGGTTTGGCCGGATAGCGAAACTTGTTTTCACGGCTGAACTTCAACAGGGCATGCGCGTAGGTCGAAAACTTTGCTGGCGTCTCGTCCAGTTCGGCGACGACGCGCGAATTGTCAAAAACCGTATTCCAATCCAGGTACGGCCAGAAAACTTTCAGGAGCGAGGCGCCGTGGCCAAGTGCGCCGGTGCGATTCGCAGCCCAGTTCACGGTGCGCGAAAAAGTCCCGCCCAGCCATGGCGAATACTTTGGCCGCATCTTGCCACCCGCCTGCGCTAGGACATCGGTCAATTCGTGGTAGGTCTGTGAACCGGTCCCCGAGGACAAATGATAGATGCCGTGGGCGGGCTTGTCTTTTTGGTGAATATTCACGATCGCTTTTCCGACGTAGTTTGCGGGCACGATATCGATTTTATCGCCAGGGCGCAGGGGAAGAACAGGCATCTGCGCCAGGACGTGGAAGGCCTGCACCATGTCGAATTGCGATGTGTCGCCGCGGCGGCTGTCGCCCAGGATGATCGAGGGGCGGAAAATCGTTTTCGGCACATCAGGCAAAAGTTGATTGGCCATGTGCTCGCAGAACTTTTTTGTGCGCGCGTAGGGATCGTAATCAGAGCGCGACCAGTCAATAGCGCCATCTTCGGTTACAATTTCGTTTTGCCGCTTCCCCGCGACGGCGACGGTCGAGACGTGCGAATAGCGCCGCAGCCCGTGACGATTCTGCGCGCGGCGTGCGAGTTGAATGACTTCCAGTGTGCCGCGCAGATTCACGTTCAGGCATTGTTTCTCGGATTTGCGGTTGAGCGAAGCGGCACAGTGAATCAGCGAATCCGTCGAATCCACCAGCGCGTGGTATTCGTCGTCCGATAGTCCGAAAAGGTCGCTGGTCAGATCGCCGCGGAAGATCCGAACGCGTGTATTTAGGAACTCGAGGAATTCGGGAAAGGCAAAGTGCAGTTGGAGCGAGGTCCAGAGCCGTTCGTGGGCCTCCTGTTCAGTTTTTGCGCGGACCAGAAGATTCAGCGTGTCGCGGTGCTCCGTAAGGAGGCCGGCGACCAGATAACTGCCAAGATAGCCGGTCGAGCCGGTTAGGAAGATCGCCATAAAGGATCGGTCGGCGTTGCAGCTTTGGAGAGCGCCGCTTCGCGGGCGGGTTCGGCAGACCAATCGAGCGCACGCGGCTCACGCGATTCGAGCGGGCGGCCTTCCATCAAGGGATAACACCAGCGGCGCAACGCCGGGATGTGAACGTTAATCCAGTAGTCCCACCAATCGATGGATTCGGGGGCAAAGCCGAATAGAGGACGCTCTTCCGGAAGCAGCGCAGCGGAAAGCAGCCGCGCGTTTTCACTTTCGAAGACATGCTCGTTGTGGAGAATGAATGGTTCGTACAGCTCGATAAGTTTTTCCGCGCGAATGAGGTCGCGCTCCGCCCGGGCGAGCGGTGGCTTTTTCATGCCGAGTGTGACGGCCACGCGGTTGATGCCCGAGACAACGGCTTTCTGCCTTGGAATCGAAAGCTGCTCGTAGCGCTGCTTCGAAACCGGGATGGATTCGAATTTCACTTTCAGCCAACTGTCCACGCTCTGCGTCGTGCGGTAATGCTTGCGGTGAGCCAAGCCGGTGAGTTCGATGCTGCGGCCCATGTTGACGGGATTGATGGCCGAAGTCGCGAGCTGGTACATGCGGGCGTGGCGCCGCGCAATCACGCCGGCGGCAATCAGTGTCATGCCGCGGCAAACCATGTCCACGGGAATGACGTCGAGGCATTTTCGTTCGTTCGAAGGAAGCTGGCGGAAGTTCGTGCCAAGCAAATAAGAAAGCGGCCCCGACGTGTTGATGCCCTCGTTCCACCCGATGAAGGGCGAGCGCTCCGAGCTCTCCACAATCGAGGGACGGACGATGGCGATGGGGAGATCGCGGCCGCGGCGCGCGAGGATGGATTCGCCCAGACTTTTCGTGAAGGTGTAGGTGTTGGGCCAGCCGAGGTGCTGGGCGCGGCGCATGCCAACGCGCACAAGCCGGTTGCGCGCCCAGCGCGCCCGGTTACGTTTCAAAACACCGTCGAGTTCCGCGGCGGGCGCGGAAGCAACGTCGCCGCTGCGGCCCAGCGCCTGGCGGCGAAGCGCCTTCGTGAGTTCCGGGCTTTCGGCGCGGGCCTCGACACGGCGGATGGTTTCGCGCAGGGATTCCACTTCACGCTCCGCGTCGAAATCCGGACTGTTCGCCGGGTTGTAGTTTCCCTGCAACACTTCGGTGACGCGGCCGTCGCGCATCCCGACAACGTAGCACGTGGAAAGATGCATAAGTCCGGCGTGATCGGACTTCCGGAGAAAGTCGAGCAAATGAAGCGCAGAATCCACATTCGAAGAAATGGCGTCGCGCAAATCGGGATTAAAGTCCGTGAGGCCGGCGCTGTTGACGATGAGGTCGAGCGATTTCGCGAGCCGCGCTTGTGTTGCTTCATCGAGGCCGAGGCCCGGCAGGCTCACGTCGCCTTCGACGACTTCCACTTTTCCCCTGAGAAATGCGCCGAGTTTTCGGCCGTGTCGCTCGTGCAGCGTGTCAAACGTAGGAGACTCTTCCACAATTTTCTCGAAGCGGCGCTGCGCGGAGGTGGTGCGGTTGCGGCGAATCAGGAGCGTGATTTTGCCGATGTTCGGAATATTCTCGAGCAGGTCTACCAGCCAGACTTTGCCGATGAATCCGGTTACGCCAATAAGCAACAGGTGCCGGTTCGCCAGGGTTTCGCGCACCAAAATGCGTTGGACTTGAGGCGCATCTCCGAATCGAGCAACGGACTTGGCTTCGCTAGAAACAGGGCGAGCGGTGGTCTGCACGGCGTCATTGAGTTGCCCCGGCTTCTCCGTCCAGCCAAGCTGGACGAGCAATCTCTCACGCGAAACACGGCCGTCAGTGGCACCGCTCGCAATCCAGGCGAACGGCCCGCGCGGGCGGACGATGGGATCCATCAATCTTCCGGTGGCCTGGCCATCTCGAAATTCCAAGCGGTTAGAAATGAACGAGTCGATCCCGAAATGATGGGCCAGCGAGCGAAGAATGCTTTCGAGGAGCTGCCCGACAAGAACGATTCGCTCACCGCCGCGAACCGCTTCGATCAGTTTCTCGACGGCCTCGCGGCGCAGTTGCGGCTTGAGAACGTAGTGGAAGTATTCTTCACCGAGCAGATCCAGTCGATCGCGGCTGATGCCGCGGAGCAAGGTATGCAGGAAGCGCGTGGCAAACGTGCGGTTGGCGGCGTAGGCGAATGGCCGCGCGAGCGCCATCCCGGCCATGCCCAGGCGGCGCGCCCAGCGCTCTGAAAAACTTTGCGAGTTCCAGGTGAAGAAACCCACCGGGCGCATCGCACCCAGCTCCAGGAGCGAGCCTTCCACTCTCCAATACACCGGCTCACGTACCCCTGCGGCGGGCAATCTGTCGCTCGAATTGGAACCTGAATAAGACATGGCAGGCGTGGGACTAGCGACCGTTCATCCGTCGCGAAGAATGCCCAGAACTCTCGCTATGAGTAATGATGATTCGCACCCTCGGACTCAGCCAAACTGGAACGGATTCAGCCCGCTTACGAAGCAACGCAACCGAGTGTTCCCCGACTCCAGCTCGCCGCGGGCTGCTGGGAAAGTGTAAAAGTAGCATTCTCAGCAAGTTCTCGCAAGGCGCGGGGGCACGAACAGCATGAGAAGGGGTCGAAGAGAGCTATGCTCGCCTGGAGGGCCGGGCGGACGAGCCAGCCCTACACGCCCCAGCCATAGCGCTCGGCATGTTCGAGCGTGCGCTGCATCTCCTCGCGAAGGATTTCGGTGAAAACCGAGCCGCCCACGGCGCGAGCGCCGGGCTCCGTGATGTCCGGTGTGCGATAGCCGCCGGAGAGGACGCGCAGGAGCGATTGCTCGACCCAGTCGGCCTCGAGTGAGAGGCCAAAGGCGTCGCGGAGCATCATCGTGGCGCTGAGAATCGAGCCGATGGGATTGGCGGCGTCGGTTCCGACGAGGGAAGGCGCCGAACCATGAATGGGTTCAAACAGCGGCGCGGTTGAACCGAAACTCGCCGAAGGGATCAGGCCGATGGAGCCGGCCAAGGCCGCTGCGGCGTCGCTCAAAATGTCGCCAAACATGTTGGAGGTGAGCATCACGTCAAACTGGGAGGGCCGCAAGGTCAGTTGCATGGCGGCATTGTCCACGTACATATGCTCGAGTTTCACGGAAGAAAAGACGGTGCTCATCGCCGTAACCGTGCGGCGCCAGAGTTGAGAGCTGGTGAGCACATTGGCCTTGTCCACGGAACAGAGCCGCCGCGAACGATTCTCCGCACGGTTGTAAGCAAACGTGGCGATGCGCTCGATTTCCGGCGCCGAGTAGGACTCGGTGTCCCAGGCGCGTTCCACGCCTTTTTCTGTAGCGTTTCCACGTTCGCCGAAATACATTCCGCCGGCGAGCTCACGCACAATCTCGAGGTCTAGATCGCCGAGGCGATCTGGCTTGAGCGGCGAGATTCCCTTCAGCGGCTCAAGGAGCTTCACGGGACGAACGTTGACGTACAGTCCCAGGCCTTTCCGCAAGCCGAGCAGCCCGCTTTCCGGGCGCTTCCCCACCGGCAGCGAATCCCACTTCGGGCCGCCGACGGCTCCCAGAAAAACGGCGTCGGCCTTTCGGCAAGCGTCAAGCGTTTCGCTCGGAAGAGGCGTGCCCGCAGCATCAATAGCGGCGCCGCCGATCGGAAGTTCATGGAACTCGAACTCGTGGTTAAATTCGTGCGCGGTTTCGCGCAGGATCGTGGCTGCGGCACGCGTCACTTCCGGGCCGATGCCGTCTCCAGGCAGCAGCACGATGGTCTTCTTCATGAGGATCCCCGAACCAATTCAAAACTGAGGCAAACCGCTGATGCTTCTACAAGAGGCTCAGCACGCCATGATTCTCGCGTTGCAAACTTCTCAGCAGCGGAAAGGTCACGCTGCGGAGGACGATTCCGTCGCCATGGCCGCGGGACGGCGGCGGATGACTTCATGCGCGATAGCAAGGATGTCGCGAGCGCGCACCAGCTTAGACTGATCGGCCAGCGCGGTTACGCGGGTATAAACCTCCGCCAGTTCCGTATCGCTCGCTTCGTAGCCCAAATCGCGCAGCGTCTGGCGCAGCGCGTTGCGGCCCGAATGTTTTCCAAGAACGAGCGAGCGCGCCGGGACGCCGACACTCTGCGGCGAAATGATTTCGTAAGTCAGCGGGTTCTTGATGATTCCATCCTGGTGGATTCCCGCCTCGTGTGCGAACGCATTGGCGCCCACGATGGCTTTGTTCGGGGCGACCTGCGCGCCGGTGATTTCCGTGAGCATGCGACTTGTGGGGAAGAGCTCTTCGAGCCGGATTCCCGTCGTCACGCCAAAACTTTCCTTGCGCACCGCGAGGGCGACCACCACTTCTTCAAGCGATGCGTTTCCGGCGCGTTCGCCGATTCCGTTGATGGTGCACTCGATCTGCCGGACTCCCGCGCGAACGGCTGCCAGCGAATTGGCGACCGCCATGCCCAGGTCGTCATGACAATGCGCGCTGAGCGTAATGCCGTCGGGATCGCCGAGGTACTCACGCACCTTGGTGAACATCGCGCCGTATTCTTCCGGAACCGCGTATCCCACCGTATCCGGCAGGTTCAGGACTGTTGCGCCGGCATCCACGGCAGCACGGCACACCTGGCAAAGAAAACCGATGTCGGTTCGTCCGGCGTCTTCGGCGGAGAATTCGACTTCGCCGACGTGCTGGCGGCCATGGCGAATCATCGAGGTGATGGCTTCAAGCGCCTGTTCGCGGGTCATGTTTAGCTTTACGCGAAGGTGCAAATCGGAGGTCGCGAGGAAAACGTGCAGCCGGGAGGAGGCCGCCGGCTTCAAGGCTTCAACGGCCGCGTCCACATCCTGTTTTTTTGCCCGAGCGAGTGCCGCAATGGGCACGGTGCGGACTTCTTGCGCGACTTTTTTGACTGCTTCGAGGTCGCCGCGCGACGCAATCGGAAAGCCCGCTTCGATCACATCTACATTCAGGGCCGCCAGTTGGCGTGCCAGGCGGATCTTCTCCTCCGTGTTCATCGAGAAGCCCGGCGACTGCTCGCCGTCACGGAGCGTTGTGTCAAAGATGCGTACGACGTCCATAGGGTCTCCCAACCTATAGTTACGCACGGGAGAGGGCCTATAGTCCAATTTATCTTTATTCTACTTTTGATAATACTGTCTTATACTGGGTAGCCGAGGGACCAGTGGATCTGGGAGAACTCCAAGTATTTCTAATGGTGGCGAAGGAAGGCAGCTTCTCGCGGGCGGCGGAGCGTCTCTATCGCACCCAACCGGCCATCAGCCTGGCCATTCGCAAGCTGGAGGACGGGCTGGGCCAGCCGCTGTTCGTCCGCGGGGCGAGGCCGGTTCGCCTCACCGATGCGGGAACCCTCCTCAAGGACTACGCCGAGCGCCTGATCAATCTGCGCGATGAGGTCAAGAAAGGGCTCAGCGAATTGGAGGGTTTGAAGCGGGGTGAACTTTCGCTTGGCGTGAACGAGAGTTCGATCCACGCGCTGCTTCCCGCGCTGGCACAATTTCGCGAGTTGCATCCTGGAGTGCAGGTGCGCGTGCACCGCATGTTTTCCCGGGATATTCCACATGAGGTTTTGAACTACCGGCTGGATCTCGGTGCGGTTTCTTTTGTGCCGCGCGACGCGCAGCTGCTGGCAACGGAAATCCTGAAAGATGAGCTGACGCTGGTCGTGCCTTTAAAGCACAACCTGGCGAAGAAGCGCGAAGTGGATGTCGCGGAACTCGGCGATCAAAACTTTATCGCGCACATTGTGGAATCGCCGTTCCGGCGGCGCGTGATCGAGCTCTTTGCGCGAAACCGCACGGCGCTGAACATGCCGATCGAAATGCCCACGATTGAAAGCATCAAGCGCTTCGTGCAAATGGGCATGGGCGTGGCGATCGTGCCGCGCATGTGCGTGCAATGGGAACTCGAGCACGGCTGGATGAAGGAGGTGAAAGTGCGGCAATTGAACATGCCGCGCCACCTCTATCTCGTTTCACGGCGTGGCGCGCGCCTGCCGCATGCCGCCGCAGAATTAGTGCGCATCCTTCGCGAAGCGTAACGCCGCGCGGGCAGTTCCTTCTTTCCCCTGCAGCCTGAGAACATAACAGTAATCTATATTTTATAGTATCCAATTGGATAATTTGTGTTGACGCTTCCTCAAGGCAACGGTACTGTGAAGCTGTAATTGTTTCCCTCTCAGAAATCAGAAAGAGCCGCGTGAAAAACGGCCGAGGAAGTTCGATGTCCACGCAAACGGAAGCATGTTCCGTTTCGCTCTTGCCTCTTCTGGACGGAATTCAGCGCCGTTCGAGAGTTATACCGTTCCTTTTATGTTGAGCATGTTACTGGGAGCCACTTCCGCGGCCGATGCCCAGGCCCCTCCCCTACAATATGTTTACGGTTCTCAGCCGACAACTCCGACTTCTTCAGTCATAACAGGATTTAGCAAAGCCAACCAAACGGGGGCCCTCAGCGCGGTCCCTGGGTCACCCCTTAACGAGCGATTTGAAGGTGGCCTCGTCGCTATCGACGGCCGGGGTAGGTTTGTCTTCGTCCTCAATCCCACCCATAACGATATCTCCATGTTCCAAATCGACCAGAGCACAGGCGCTCTCACGGAAGTCCCCGCGTCTCCCTTTGCCGTCCCTCCAACTCTGAATTCCAATCACGCGCCCACTCGACCTATTTCCATCACGACCGAAGAGTCGGGGAGTCTTGTCTTCGTCGGTTACTACGACGGCGATTTCGTGGGGTCGAGTTCCGTCGTTTCACTGGCCATTGATGCAGCAGGTCCCAGCCCCGTGCTCGTCACACAACAGAGCACTTCACTTTCCAGCGGCGGCGCACCTATTCAATTGCTGACCGATCCCAAGGGGTTTCGCTTGTACGTTGGCCTGAGTCAGGGTCAAAACGGCCTGGAAGTGGGTGGAGCAGAGGTGTATTCCATCAATCCCTCGTCGGGCGCGTTGAGTTTCAACGGGCTGGCTGATACTTCGGCTGGGCGCGGGCACTCAAACGCCATGGACCCTCAGGGGCGGTTTTTCTTTGCTGGATGGGGCCAAAATATCGGGTTCATCGACAGCTGCATGATCTCGCCGGTGGCTGGTACTGCGAGGCGCCCTTCATCCACTGTGAACCTGGGTCCCAATCCCGGCATTTTACCCGGTGCTATGTTCGTCGATAACTCCGGCAGGTTTCTCTACGTTGCGCAAGTTACCGGCGATAATGTCGTCGCTTACTCGATTGACCAAGTCACGGGCGCATTGACGCAAGTTCAGGGACCTTTCACAAACATTTCTTTTTCCCTAGGCACCTCCGTCGCCGATCCCCTGGGCCCGTACCTTTACTCTCTCTCTCCCTTTGGCAGCGTCGGCATTCACGTTTATCAAATCGACCAGCAGTCTGGAAATCTCACGGAGATTTCGGGATCTCCCTTCAACGGTGGGATGAGCGGAATAGGAGGCGCATCGGGAATCGCCATCTCTGGCAACCCAGTTCAGGCTCTCAGCGGTCCTGCCGCGACGATCTTTCCATCCACCGCAAACTTCGGCAGCGTCACGGTTGGCACCCGCGGCCCAACCCGGGTGTTTTCGATCGTCAACAGCGGTGACCAAGCCCTGGCCATCAATTCCATATCGATCATCGGGACAAATGCTTCCAGCTTTTCTCAAACAAATACTTGCACGGCAACGCTCGCACCAAATGCGAACTTCTGTCAGTATCGATTTTTCGCCCACCAGCGTTGGCCCATTGTTGGCCACGCTTCAGGTTGCAGACAACGCTCCTGGCAGCCCGCAAACTCTTGTCCTGAACGGCACAGGCCTCGCCGCCGTTCCCGCCGTCACCCTTTCTCCGACTGCACCCTCTTTCCCGACCATTACACAGGGAACAACCGGCGCCCCACAAACGTTGACCATCACCAACTCGGGGAATGCGCCTCTCCACATTTCCTCCGTGGCTGGCGCCGGCCCTAATCCTTCGGACTTCAGTTTCACCAACAATTGCGCAGCTGCTGTTGCACCCGCTGGGAACTGCACGATTTTGATTGCATTCAATCCGATTGGCCCCGGCCACGCACGGCAACCTTAACCATCACGGACGATGCGCAGGGTTCTCCACAAAGTGTTTCGCTTAGCGCCATTGCCAATCCGGCATTCACCGCAGGGGCCGCTCCGGGAGGTGCGACAACCGCGTCCGTCACGGCCGGTCAAATGGCTCAATACCTGTTGCAGTTGACACCCGGGCCGGGCTACAGCGGAAGCGTTTCCTTGGCCTGCAGCGGCGCGCCGCTCGGCGCGACGTGTTATGTGCCTTCGAGCGTGTCCGTCGCCAATAGCGCGCCCTCTCCGTTTACGGTTACCGTAGCGACGAGCGGCGGCGCAAGTTTGCCACCCTCAATTCTCATACGCTTCACACCCGTTTCCGGGCAGCGTGTGCTGCCGCTGTTGGCGCTCGGATTGGTTCTCCTGGTGGCCATCAAGAATCTCCGGAGGCTCGGAAATGCCGAAGGCAGAGGGCGTTTGACGAGGTGTAGCGCTCTCACCGTGGCAGTTTTCTGCGTCTTTCTCGGCATCGCGGGTTGTGGAGGAGGGAGCGCGCCGTCCCACAGCAATCCATCGTTACGCCAGCGGGAACTTCAACAATTGTCATTACACCAGCGGCGATGTCGTCCTCAGGGCAGCCCCTGGAACTGCAGCCCATTCCGCTCAAGCTGATTGTCAAGTAACACTGGCTTCAGACTGCGCATGCGTGGGCTACAGCCGCCGCGGAACCGCGTAGCGCGGACGTGACTGTTTCTGATTCAACAGATTCCGATCCTGTCTCCTACTTCGCGAATGAGATGCGATAGACCACGCCTGCCCCGTCATCCGAGACGAGGAGCGAACCGTCCGGCGCGATGGCCACGCCCACCGGCCGTCCATTGACATCTTGTCCGCTGGGATCGGGTACGAGGCCCGTCATAAACGGCACGGGATCGGCTGAGGGCTTTCCATTCTTGAAGGCCACAAACGCAACTTGGTATCCCGAGCGCTTCGCGCGGTTCCAGGAGCCGTGTTCCGCCACAAACGCGCCCCCTCGATAACTCTCTGGAAATTGCTTCGCGGTGTAGAAAGCGAATTGCAGCGGGGCCACGTGCGCGCCGAGCAGGACATCCGGAATAATCGCGCGTGCGACCAGGTCCGGGCGCTGCGGCTTCACGCGTTGGTCCACATTGTCGCCGATGTAGCTATAGGGCCAACCGTAAAAGCCGCCGTCCTTCAACGATGTGAAATAGTCCGGAGGCAGATCATCGCCCAGTTCGTCGCGTTCATTCACGGAAGTCCAGACTTCTCCGGTAACCGGCTCGAGCGCCAAGCCTACGGGATTCCTCAGGCCCGTGGCATACAGTCGCGCATTCTTGCCGTCGGGATCGCAGATGGTGACAGCCGCGCGGCGGGGATCCTCTCCCGTGTCAATATTCGAGTCCGAACCTATGCCGATAAACAGATGCTTGCCGTCCGCGGAAAATGCCAGCGATCGCGTATTGTGTCCTCCCGACGGCAAATCCAGGAGGTGCTCCTTTTCGACGAGGCGCTTCGAGGTTTTCGGATCATAGCGAAAGCGCAGCAGCTCATTCATGTTCCCGATGTAAACGTAGTTCTCTCGGAAGGCGATGCCAAATGGCCTCTTCATTCCGTTCACGAAGACTTCGCGCTCTTGCGCTCCACCGGTATTTTTCGGATCGCGTAACACGATGATTTCGTCAGCTCCGGTGTCGGCCAGGAAAATGTCTCCATTCGGCGCTACCGTAAGCCATCGCGGCCCCTTGAAATCCTTCGCAAAAATATTGACGCGAAAGCCCTGCAGCACCGTGGGAAGAAACCCCGCGGCCGGCTTCTCCCGGTGCGGCCCGTTACCGGCGGATTCAGTGGCATAGAGAGGAGGCAATTTCGGCCTCTGCCCGTGGGTTACTTGCCCTGGCACTATGGGTGGGAACCAAAGAGCGATGGTTAAAGCAAGGATGCTTCGTGCGCGCATGAACTTAACCCCTCGGGCTGAATAGTAAACGCCTCGGCTTCTATGATGCATGAGCCGGACACACTGTTCCAACAACGGGTGGTTGCAGAAAAGGGCTCGGGGACTAGGAACGAAGCTAGGCTAAGTGTGAAATCTAACCTAATCCAGCAGGAACCGTTCCGCATCCAATCCTCAGTAGACAGAGTAAACTAGGATGGATGGTTTTGGGAGCCGGACAATGAAGAGCTCGTTTATAGGTCGGAGTATCGCAGTCGCGCTGATTGTTGGCGTGGTGGGGTGGAATGCAGTGCGAGCCCTGGGCTCCCGATCGCCGGAAACTCCGAAGCTCCCCTTCCCAGCGCCTGCGAGCGATGAGCCGCTGGCTTCTGCCAAAGGTCAGCGGACTGCTGTTCTTGCCGGCGGATGTTTTTGGGGCATCCAAGCAGTATTCGAACACCTCAAAGGAGTATCTAAGGTGACTTCTGGCTACGCGGGCGGTTACGTCCAATCTCCTTCCTATGAAAGTGTGAGCATGGGAGTAACAGGCCACGCCGAATCCGTGAGCATTACGTACGACCCGTCAGAAATCACCTATGGGCAGATCTTGATGGTTTATTTTTCCGTGGCCCACGATCCGACCCAAAGGAACCGTCAGGGCCCGGACACCGGCTCTCAATATCGCTCCTTGATCTTGTTTACAAGCGAGGAACAGAAGCGGATTGCGCAGGCCTACATCGCCCAGCTTGATGCCGCGAAGGTCTATTCCCGTCCGATTGTGACGAAGGTCGAGCCCTTTCAAGCGTTTTACGCGGCGGAGAGCTACCACCAGGACTATCTCAAGAATAATTCCAGTAATCCGTACATCGTGTACAACGATCTACCCAAACTGGAGAATCTGAAGAAAGTTTTTCCAGCTCTTTACCGGCCCTAGCTAACAGACCTGGATCACACTTGGTCCGAAGGGCGTTCGGTCACGGCTTTGCCACCGCCGCCCGGTAGCGGCGCCTTCGCGCCGCCGTCCTTTTCACCATCGAACAGCGCCTGCAGGCTCGGATAGGCGTAGATCGTCGGCGCATGGTTTTGCATCAGTCCGCCCGTGTCAGCAGTTGGCCCGTAGTTACTGTGCACATCGCGTCCCAACATGCGCAGCATGCCCATCTGCTGGCCCCGATGATGTGCGGTATGTGCAATTCTCCGAACGATGACCCAAGCGCAGGATCGCTTCACGTCAAAAAACTTCGTATCAGATTCCCACCAGGAGTCATCCCTCGCGCTTAGCACTTCCAGCCGCTTCCCGCTGTCCTCCTCGTATCGTTTCATAAATTCCAACCGCGTCTCTGTGGCCGGCAGTGGCGGTGCATTGACGTCGATTCCCAGCATATTCCGGAACCATAGATCTTCGCTCACACACTGATGCACCATCTGTTCGTGTACGCTGCGCCCTCGTGGGTCGCCCGAGCGTGGACGTACGGGGAGATCGGCGTCTTGAAATTCACTCCAGACGCTCACCACTTTGATCCGTTCGGTCTCATACGTTTCAACGAGGAATTCATAACTCATGGCGATAATCCTCCTGCGGCAGCTTCTGCGCGAATTTTCACTCCCCAAAAAACTACGTCAGCTTTCTCTCCGGGTAAGCGGCCTACGTATTGACAGGAACGACGCCGAGGAGTATTTACACGCTTACGCGCATTGTACTGCCGGTCTTCCTCCCGTTTCCATTGCGCGCACGTCCAAGAGAATTAGTAGGCCATCATGCAGAATCCTGTCCGCGCTATCCCCGAGGGGTATCACACGATTACGCCGGGACTGACTTGCAAGAACGCAGCCCAAGCGATCGACTTTTACAAATCCGTTTTCGGTGCAAAGGAAATCATGCGTATGCCGGGACCGGGCGGCATGATCATGCACGCCGAAATTCAAATCGGCGACTCTCGGATCATGCTCTCCGATGAAATCCCCGGGATGACACGCGCGCCATCGCCCGGCACCGTGAATCCCGTTTCCATGTTCCTGTACACGGAAAATGTGGATGCGATGTTCAATCGTGCCGTCAGTGCCGGCGCAAAGGTGGACATGCCGCTGATGGACCAATTCTGGGGCGATCGGTACGGCAAAGTCACCGACCCCTTCGGCCACCACTGGGGCCTGGCGCAACACGTGGAAGACGTCGCACCCGAAGAAATGCAACGCCGCTCCGAGGAATGGACGGCGAAGATGGCAAAAGCAGCGGGCCAGAGCTGAGATAAATTACCGGCTGTTGCGCAGGCAGTTCTTCCGTTTCAGAATTGTTTGCTATTCTTCGCCATGGACCTGCCACCAATCGAGGCGCTCGAACTCCGCCATTTTTTCGGCGCCGTGCTCCTGATACCAGCGGCTCCAAACGACTGCGTCTGCCGGTAGCTTTTCGTCCGTAATTTGCTGGAGCGCGAGGAAGCACCAGTTGCGCATTTGGGAATTCGTTCGGGAATTCATCGCCTGATCAATGAACTTGGGCACCATCCTCATGCGCTGCTTCCGCAGGAAGTTGCCGCAATCGGAAATGTTGCAGCCGGCGCGGTCGCGCACGGATGTGGACGGATCCTCCGTAAACGAAGTAAACAACTCATCGAGAACTTCGTCTTTGCCGAGATAACGCATGCCTTCGACCGCCCATTGCCTCACCGTGGCGTCTTTGTCATTCCGGGCGTACTCGAGCAGCACGCCGTGGATGCGGTCGTAATCCACACCGCGTCCCGCTAGCATGCCGAGAAAATAGACGGCCGCGGCCCGATAGTGCTGGTCGTTGCGCGCACGTTCGATCAGCAGATCGGCGGCGCGCTCGTTCTTCTGCCACCCGTCCAGCGCAAGATTGATGTCCGCGTTGGCATAGCGCACGCGGAGGTCCTTGGAAAACTGCGAACGCCGCTCCAGTTGCCTCATGCGATCGCTGATGCGGATATGCCCGATCCATCCTTCGACATGCTGATCAAACAATTCGAGCGCACGTTCGTCGTGGCCAATCGCGCGCTCCAGGAGTTCTTCCGCTTGATCCTGCGCGGGCAACGCAAGCACACGTTCGACATCCGCTTCCGTCATAGGCGCGGAAAAGACGCGACGTGAAACCGGATTCGGACGCGACGCTGCTGCGGCGCGCGAACCACTCCCCCGTGAAGCGCCCGTGGACGTCCGCCAGAAGACCCAGCCAAACATTGCCACTGTGACCAAGGCAAATACAGCGATGGAGGCGACCACGGACTTTTTCGGCTGCGGCCGGGTGAAGACTTGGCCGGTCCCCGGTTGCGGAGGCGGAGACGAGACACCAAACGTTGAATCCACTTCGACATGCGTATCGAGTTTCAGGCCTGCGAGCGTTTCGATCTGCGAAACGACCCAGCGAGCCTCCTGGCGGCTTTCGATTTCGTCCGCGAGAGTGTATTTGCGCCCGTTTTTCATCCGCAAGCGGATTGCATAGAGCGCGTTTCCCGAGCTGCCGCCCTGCTGCATGCTGACGACGGGCACAATCGAGGCCACATCGGAATCCGGAATCCGCCGCGTGGAGCCGAGTCCAAGAATGCCCGTGCGCGAAAGGATTTCGCCGTTGGCCACGCCGATTCGAGCGCTTCCCAGGGTGACGTGCAAAACGCCGTAGACTAGAAGCAGATCGAACAAACCAAAAACGACGAAGAAAAACAAGGGAGCGTGCGAATAGAGGAAATAGACCACGCCGCTCCAAATCAACGTGAATACAAGAAGCCCAAGAGAGCGGCCCGGATTGCGAAACGCCGGAAAACAAAACTCAGTGCCGCCAGAATGCATCGAGACGATGACTTTCGTGCGCGCCGGTTGCGCTACGGCGCTGGAGTCCGCCTCGGAGGGCGCCGCGGGAAAGCCGGATGCCTCCGCCCCGCAAGAAGCTTGCGATTGCGAAACGCGCGCCGCCTCGGCCGATGCCCCGCTCCGGAAGACGGGCAATTCGAAATCGTCGGAGTAGTCCACGCCGGGAACGTCGGCTTGCGCGTGGAGCAGCCAGAGAACCTGATCATTCGGATTATCGTGGTTGGTGACGTAACTCTCCACGGGAAGCGCGAAGTCCACTGGAATCATGCGGCCGAGTGGTCCCGGGCCCACAGCTCCCGAGGGAACATTTTGCTCGGCCTGCCAGAGAACCACTTCACGCGTGGTGCTGCTGTCGCCAGAGCCCGAGACGACTTTACGAACGCAGGAGAGGCGCAGGTCGATGCCGTGCGCAGCCTGCGTTTCGAGCTTCAAATGAATCCTTCCGCCGACGCGGTCACCCGGGGAAAACGGCAGCGCATTGAATTCGAAATAGGTATTTCCGAAGCGCCGGTGACGAATCGTCGCGCGAACCGCGTTTGCGAGGAGGATCACGCCAATCAAGCCGAAGCCGAGAAGCAGGAAGGCGCGCGGATCACCGCTGCGCACCATCTTCGGTGCAAGCCCTCCGACCACCGGGAGGAGGATCATGTTCCAGAAAATGCAGATCACCCAGTAGGTGATTTCGGTCTTCTGGTTTCAGGCTTTCCGCACGGCGGCTGGCCCAGTCCGTGCGCCACAGCCACGGGGAGAGTGGATTTCCTTCTTCGATCGCAGCCTGCTTCTTCAGGCGTCCGTAGCCGCCGATCGCTGCGTACATCAACCCTGCTCCGATTGCGGCAAAGACCAAACCGAACATGATGCCGAAAATCCTGCTCCCATTTCCAAAATTTCCGCTGCTGGCGAGCTGCGCATAGATGAAGAAGAGCCCCGCACCCAGAAAGGGGAGGCCAAAGAGAGCAAGGAAGAGAGAGGCACCTTTGGAAGGCTGGGTCATACCTTGATTGTAGAATCGCAGGGGTGATCAAAACGCAAGTCGAGTAGCGGCTTGTTCTTAAAGTTATTGATGTTGAGTACGCAATTGATTTCTGCAGGCAGCTCGCGGCATCCCTATTCTTTCACTGGGATTCGACCGTTGGATTTGCGCGCAGTAACGCATTCAGATCCGCAACGATGTCCCCGGTAATTTTCTTGAGGTCATCGTCCGAGGGGTTCTTATCCAACTCAAAGCGGGCTACGGGAGAAAACGACGTCACGGTAATGACCGGGCCACGTCTGGCATCGTTGCTGGGTGGCTTGGCGAGCTCGTATAACGGCTGTTCGGGACGTGTCAGGTCGTCGACGCCGACATAGAGCAACATCTTCGGCGTGGTTGAATCTCCTCCGACGACCAGGCGCCGGATGCGGTTCTGTTCGTCGGGCTCCGCAAAGACGCCTCGTATGCGCAAGCCGGCCTGCGGCGATGCCTCCCCAGCTCGCTGGCGATGAACGGTATAGCCCGCCTTCTCCAAAGCTTTCACAAGACTTTCGGACACGGCGTTCACGAGGGCATTCGCCCGGACGGCAGGGCTGTTTTCGGCCTTGGAGTCCGCCGGCGATGCTATTGCAGGCGAGCTCGAGGTCTTGCTGGATGGGCTGGCAGTCGCCGAGCTCAAAGGAGGGCGCGGCGCAGTGGACGCAGCACCAGCAGGCTCGCCTGACGCAGGGTCTGACGCGCTCCCCGATGGCGAGTTCTTGTCCGTGCTGCGGCGCGCGACTTCCAGTTCAAAATCTTTGACATACACAACCTTGGAATTGCCGGGATTTGCGTTTGGGCCCTGCGTCACGCGCAAAGCCACAGGAGTCTCTGCTGCACTACCGCTCGGAACAGGATTGGCGATGGGAGCAAACAAGAGGAACAGCAGGACCAGGCGAAAAAGCCTCATGTGTTTGCCTCGCAGCGCGAACGGTTGGGCAGACTGGGGTAAGCCCCGCAAGTATGATGACACAAGACTATAAAAAGGAACGGTCCAGTAACCTGAAGGACAAGCCGGCATTCGGCGTACCCATCCCAATCGATTTGTCCCACGGTTCGCTTGGTGGCCGCTCTAATAGCCTTCGGTCGCGGCCAAGATGGCACGCGTTTCATGATTCCAGAGGATAAGCCGGGTGCCAGGGTATTGTGCTGCAAGCATGGGCAAACGCTGCCGCGCAATTTCGAAGTTCCGGAGGCGTTCCAATCGCAGGTGGCGGCCGTCTGCATCCTCGATCAGGATGTCGTAGACGGGCTCGATCATCGAAGATAAGTGTGCTGGCAAGGTGTACTGTCTCCCATTGAGTAGTGACGGAGGGGGAAGAATCGTTTCAATTGGAAAAGAATGTGAGGGCCATGCGAGAGCCCAGGTCCTTGCCTCCTGGACGGTGAGAACTTAGCGAGCAGCGGCGTCCCGGGCCTGGCCTAAGGGAGGAGCCATGCCAAGTTGTTGGAGCATCCCGAGAGCGTCCCAGCTGACGTACGAATCCATGATCTTCCCATTCACGATGTGATGGATCGTGATTCCATCGAACGACACTTTCGTGTTAGTGGCAGGGATTCCCATGTACCTACCTTTGTGGGTACCGGAAAAGTTCCAAGAAACAGCCAGCTTCTCTTCTTCGGCAACGACATCTTCGATCGAGAAGCGCAGATCAGGGAAACCCGTCAGGAACCGAGTGACCGTGCGTTTATAGTGTTCAGGACCAATGGAAGAACCCGGGGTATTGTTGTCATGAAGAGCGTGGCTGGGAGAGATTATTTCGTTCACGACTTCGAGTTGCCGGTCATTCCAGATTTCTCCGTAGAGCCGGCGGACAATGGCTTTGTTTTCCGCTGACATGAGAATTGTCCTCCTCCTCCGGGTGACTCAATCCAGCATCCAGGAGATGGGGCCTGGCCTCACAGAACCACGTGTTGAGGAGACGGGAGGGGTGAGGCTTTTCCGAGCCTACTCCCAAGATGTTTCGTTTGCAACGTGCCGAACGTGGATTCACAGGAATGAAGTCTGGCTAAAGTCCAGCGAATGCACCGCGGGAAGTGTAGTCGGCTGCATTCCCGGCTGCAGAAGTAACGCACACCTTCCAAGAAAGAAAAGCCCACACATCGCAAAGAAGGCGAAGAATGGGCCTCAAGCTTTTTTCTTGACGGTTCCAGAGACCGCGGTCGTTACTTCTTGCAGCTATCGCTGACCATACTGATGTTGGTCACCTTGAGATGGCCATGTTCGGTAGAATCCTTGTCCATGCCATGCTCTTTCATTTCATCTTTGACTTTCTCTTTGGCGCCGTGCAGGTCGGCAGCTCGTACTTTGCCGGTCACGGTTACGGTATGACCCGTGTGAGGCGAGAGCTTGACTGTCTTGCTGCGAAGCTCCCAGGTGGAGCCATTTTCGGTGGTCAGCTTGTACTCGTGGGCGCCGTCGCCCCTCGACAAACAGCCCGTCAAGGTGCGGACTTCGGCGCTCTTGTCCCCACTAGAAGCAATCGCCGGAACCATCAATAACGCGGATGCGGCGACCATACTCAACAGCAATTTATTCTTCATGAAGTTTCTCCTTTTGATTCGGAGGAGCAGAAAGACATCCGCTCCCTGGATTCACAGATTCGTTTATCTCCCCTAGTTCAAACCATACTGACAACAACGGACAAAAAATTCAGTACGTCCCAGACCAGTGCTGGCACTCCAAGACTCTGGCGTCCAGTGATCAACCTAGGCTGTTCTGGTCCCGCCCCTTACGAAATGCAAAATGAGAAGCACGAGGCCCACGACAAGCAAGAGGTGGACCAAACTGGCACTGACGTGAAATGCGAGAAACCCAAGCAGCCAAAGAACAATCAAAACCAAGGCAATTAATCCAAGCATGTCTACATCTCCTTCTTTACCGAGCGGGAAATCAAGAGCTCCTCCCACAGAGAGAAGAATTCCCGAGCGGAATGAGTCTAGGAGTTTCGGCAAGGCAGGTCTGTCCCTTTTGAGACACTGACGTGTGCTGGTCGTTTTGCGTCGAGAACGGGAAACGGCAGAGAGGAATCCGGCAGACAAAGGCGCGGCATCCCAGGTCACCGATGGAAGGAATCAAGAGCCAACGTGAAGGGCAAGCCGGAAACAAAAAGGGCCCCGGCATGGCCGGGGCCCTGAGACACAAATGTAAATTGTTGTTCTCTTTGACTCGACACGATCTGCCAGAATCTGCCCGAAACTGCCGTGACTTCAGCCGGAGCCGAAGAAGGGCAGCGCGAGAAACTCGAAACGTGCATCCCCGCGGCCCGTGAGAGCTTAGAGATGCATTGCGTGGCATGACCCGCACACCATAGCGGGTTGAGCCACGACTACTTTAGAAAGGAGGTGATCCAGCCGCAGGTTCTCCTACGGCTACCTTGTTACGACTTCACCCCAATCATGGGTCATACC
>Ga0099829_10000414_pt1 | contig 22262 bp, 7 predicted proteins | sample CZO8metaG_3_FD_79336 | JGI IMG/M metagenome (GOLD analysis project Ga0099829, IMG submission 79336) | Vadose zone soil microbial communities from the Eel River Critical Zone Observatory, Northern California, USA - CZOApr15con2H2.8 metaG | ecosystem: Environmental > Terrestrial > Soil > Vadose...
ACCAGTGCCGTCACCAGTGCCATGTCGCTGACCGTGACGTCGAAACCGGACTCCGTCTCGACCGGCCAGGCGATGGCCTATACCATCACCGCCGCCAACACCGGAGGGTCCGCCGCCAGCGGCGCGACGATCACGGACACCCTCACCAACCTGGGCACCGGCGGCGTGGCGACGACCCCGCTGATGAACACCAACGTGGGCAGTTGCAGCTATGACGCCACCACCAGCCAGGTGACCTGCACGGCCGCGAGCCTGGCGGCCGGGCAGGCCTGGACGGTCTCGATCACGGGGCAGATGACCGCCGCGGCCGGGACGGTTGTCTCCGACACCGCCACCGTGACGGGCACCGAGTCGTCCTCGCCGTTCAGCGTCTCGGCCTCGACGAGCATGACGGTGAACCAGAGCCTCCCGGCCGGATTCGCGCATACCCAGCTGGCGCACGGCCTGAAGAAACCGGTGGTCTTCGCCTTCGCGCCGGGGGGTGACATCTACGTCGGCGAGCAGGCGGGCGCCATCGTGATCTACCACAATGGCGCCGTGCTGGCGACGCCGCTGGTCACGCTGCCCAACGTATACAGCTCAGGCGAGTGCGGGCTGCTCGGGATGGCCCTGGACCCGAACTTCTCGGCCAACGGCTACATCTACCTGTCCTACACCGTCGCGATCACCAACAGCTCAGGCGTGGTCCAGCCGTACGCGCGGCTGTCTCGGTTCACGGTGGCCAGCGGCACCATCAACCCCGCTACCGAGAAGATCATCTACCAGGGCAATCAGCTGCAGAACCTGCACCACTCCGGCAACGACCTCAAGATCGGGCCCGACGGCAAGCTGTGGTGGAGCGTAGGTGACAACGTCCCCTCGATCAGCAACGGGGAGGCTCTCAGCAACATCTACGGCAAAATGCTCCGGTTCAACCTCGACGGGACCGTGCCGGGCGACAACCCCTTCGTGAACGTGCCCAGCGCTGTGCCGGCGATCTACGCCTACGGGCTGCGGAACCCGTTCCGCTTCACGTTCCTGCCCAACGGCCAGGCCATGACGGAGGACACCGGCTCCAGCTACTGGGAGGAGATGAACACCATCCAGCCGGGCGGCAACTACGGCTGGCCGTTCTTTGAAGGCAACTGCTTCAGCTGCGGCTACATCAACCCGGCGTACGCCTACGGCCACTACCCGGTCGACGGCGCCACCTCCGCGATGGCCGCCTACTCGGGCGCCACGTTCCCCAAGCAGTACGACCACACCGTCTTCTTCGGCGACTACAACCGCAGGACCATCGAGGCCGTCTCCTTCGACCCGAGCTACCAGACGGAAACCTCCCAGAGCGTCTTCGACACCCAGGCCGGCACCATCGCCGATCTTCAGGAAGGCCCGGACGGCAACCTCTACTTCGTCAGCATCTTCGAAGGCACCTTCTCGGAGATCACCGCTCCCGGGCCATTCCCGCCCACCGCGAAATCATCGGCCACTCCGGCCGCCGGGCCAGCCCCGCTGACCGCGGCGTTCTCCTCCGCGGGATCCAGCGATCCGTATGGCCTGCCGCTCAGCTACTCCTGGGACTTCGGTGACGGCACGACCTCGACCAGCGCGAATCCCTCGCACGTGTACGCGACGGCCGGCACCTACACCGCCAAGCTGACGGTGAGCAACGGAACGCAGACCGGCACATCCGCCACCAAGGTGATCGTCGGCCAGAGCCCGCCGACCGCGTCCATCACGGCCCCCGCCACCTACAACGCCGGCGACACCGTGTCGTTCAGCGGCAGCGCCACCGACCCGGTGGACGGCACGCTGCCCGGCTACGACTACACCTGGCAGGCCGACTTCATCAGTAACGGCGTCGCGCAGCCGTCCTACACCGACGAGATCGGCAACCCGTTCTACGGGCCAGTAACGGGAAGCACCTCGGGGAGTTTCCAGATCCCCACCGATTACTCCCAGACCCCGTCCAGCTACTACCGGATCACCCTGACCGTAACCGACGCGCAGGGGCTCCAGACCGTGGTGACCAAGGACATCCATCCGAACGTCACGAACTGGTCGGTCGGCGCGAACGTCCCCGGAGCCGGCTACACGATCGACGGGACCTGGCATACCGGCCCGTTCAGTACCCAGGATGTCGTGGGCGTCAAGCACGTCCTGTCCGGCATGCCATTGGCCCAGGTCATCGGGGGCACCCGGTACCGGTTCGCCGGCTGGGCGGATGGCAGCGCGCTGATCGACTCGTTCACCGCAGGCTCGTCGCCCGCGAGCTACACGGCGAACTACGACACGGTGCAGACGACCATGCCCTCGTCCTGGCAGAGCGCTGACGTGGGCGCGCCGATCACCGCGGGTACCGCGGACTATTCGGCCAGCGATCAGACCTTCTACGTGGACGGGTCGGGCGCCGACGTGTACGGCGCCAACGATCAGTCCCACTACGTGTACCAGACCCTGGCCGGTGACGGGAGCATCGTCGCCCGGGTCCGCTACCAGACCCAATCCTCGGCCTGGGCCAAGGCCGGCGTCATGATCAGGCAGTCGGCGACGGGCGGGTCGAACTTCGTGGACGCCCTGGTCACGCCGGATGTCAGCCCGAACACGCCCAACTTCAACGGGGTCGGGTGCGATGCCAACGGATGCGTCAGCCCGCTGCCGCCGGTCATCCCGGCCACCGGCTACGGGGTCAGGATGCAGTACACGGGCTCGCACTCGGCCACCGGGCCGACCCTGGCCGGCTACACCGCGCCGAACAAGTGGCTGAAGCTCACCCGGTCCGGCAGCACGTTCACCTCCTTCGAATCCACCGACGGGGTCACCTGGACCCAGATCGGCGTCGCAACGGTCAGCATGACTGGAGCGGTCACGATCGGCCTGTTCGTGACGGCACACAACATCGGCCAGGTCAGCTCGGCGGCATTCGACAACGTTCAGGTGACAGGCGCCACGCCACCACCGCCGCCGGGCCCGCTGCCCTCGCCGTGGACCGACACCGACGTGGGTTCGCCGGCCATCGCTGGCTCGGCCGGCTACAGCAGCGGCGTGTTCACGGTGAACGGCGCGGGCGCCGACATCTGGGGCACTAGTGACCAGTTCCACTACGCCTACCAGCCGCTCGCCGGGAACGGGAACGGCACCCTGGTCGCCCGGCTGACCTCGATGAGCAACACGAGCTCGAACGCCAAGGCCGGGATCATGATCAAGCAATCCACCACGGCCGGCTCGACCTACCTGCTCATCTCCAGCGGCCCGGCGGGCAACATCAAGGTCCAGTACGGCTTCAACGCATCCACCGGCGGGGGCACCTTCACCTTCCCGAACGTGTGGATGAAGCTGGTGAGCCTGAACGGGCAGATCACTGCCTACGTGTCCGGTGACGGAGTCACCTGGAGCAGCGTGCTGTCCAAGACGCTGGCCATCACCAGCCCGGCCACGATCGGCCTCTTCGAGTGCTCGCACAACACCTCGGCCCTCGGCACGGCGACCTTCGACAACGTCAGCTTCACCCCCGGGCCGTAGGGGCTCGCCGATGAGCATGGTGAGGACCGGATGGCGCCGCGGCGCCGCGCTACTGGCGGCGGGCGTGCTTGGCCTGGCCCCGCTGACAGCCGCGCCCGCGGCCGCCGTTACGGCAGCCGCGCGGACTGCCGCGGCGGCGCCAGCATCCCAGGACTGGCCGACGTACCTCCAGAACGCGGCGAGGGCCAACGCCACCACCGACGCCAGCCTCGCCGCGGCCGGTGCCCCGAACCTGGCCCTGGACTGGACCTACCAGACCGGCGGGCCCATCGCCACCTCGGCGTCGGTGGTCGGCACCACGGCCTACGTCGGCTCATGGGACGGCTACGAGTACGCCATCAACACCGCGAACGGCGCGTTGATCTGGAAGACCTACACGGGGATCACCACCGATCCCGGCTGCAACCCCGCGACGATCGGCATCACCTCGGCCGCCGCCGTCGTCAACGGGGCCGTCTACGTGGGCGGCGGGGGCCCGTACTTCTACGCCCTCGACGCCGGCACGGGCGCCATCTTGTGGCAGGTCTACACGGGCGACAACAGCCAGACCGGAGCGCACTACAACTGGTCGAGCCCGCTCGTCGTGAACGGGTACGCCTACATCGGGATCGCGAGCAACTGCGACAACCCGCTGGTTCAGGGCCAGTTGCTGCAGGTGCCGATCTCCGGCGCCCAGCAGGGCCAGATCATCAACACCTACAATTTCGTGCCTAACGGACAGGTGGGCGGCGGTGTCTGGACATCTCCGACGTATGACGCCGCGACCAACACCATCTTCCTGTCCACCGGCACGCTGGCCGGCTTCACCCAGACCCAGTCGCAGGCGATCGTCGCCCTGAACGCCACGAACCTGCAGTACGTGAGTTCCTGGCAGCTCCCGTTCGGCGCCTCGGTCTCCGACTCCGACTGGAGCACCACGCCCACGCTGACCACCGACTCATCCGGCGACCAGCTGATGTCGGTGGCCAACAAGAACGGCGTCCTGTACACGTTCAACCGCAACAACCTGTCCGCCGGGCCGGTCTGGCAGAAGCAGATCGCCGTCGGCGGAGCGTGCCCGACCTGCGGCGACGGGACGCTCGCGTCCGGGATCTTCGCCAACGGCGTGCTGTATTACGCCGGCGGCCACAACGTGCAGAACGGCCACGGCGGGGGCGGCTCGATCACCGCCTTCGACCCCGGCACCGGCACGGTGGCGTGGAGCCGCCAGACCGACCAGCCCGTCCTGGGCTCGCCGGCCTACGTCAACGGGATGATCGGCGCGGTCGAGGGATCGGCGTTCGAGGTCCTCGACGCTTCCAACGGCCATCTGCTGTATTCGTACGTGCTGCCCCAGGCCGTGTACGGCGCCATCTCCGTCGCCCAGGGCCAGTTCTATGTCGGCGCGGTCGACGGCAAGCTGTACGCCTTCGGCCCGGGCGCCGCCCCGGCGCCGCCACCCGCCGACCCGAACTGCCCAGCCTCCTTCACCTGCCAGGACATCCACAGCCCGGCCAAGGGCAGCGAGCAGACCAGCGGCGGCGTGCTCACCGTGACCGCGGCGGGCAGCGACATCAAGGGCACCGGCGACCAGTTCCGCTTCATCAGCGAGCCGGCCACCGGCGACTCCCAGACCAGCGCCACGATCACCGCCCAGGCCCCGCAGGCCGGGCTGACCCAGCAGGCCGGGCTGATGGCCCGGCAGACCGCCGCGATAACGTCGCCGTCCTACTCGATCCTGTCCTACCCGAACGACTCGCCACCGGACCTGCAGGTCTGGTACCGGTCCGGGTGGGCGAAGAACCCCGTCCTGCTGGCCAAGGTGCCGCAGGCGGCCGCGGGCGAGTCGGTCATGATCCAGAGGAAAGGGAACATCTTCAGCGCCGGGGTTTCCACCGACGGCACGAACTACACACTGATCCCGGGTTCCAGTGTCGGCGTCGATCTGCCGACCACGACGATGCAGGGCATCGCGGTAGCGTCCGGGTCGTCGACGCTGTACGGCACGGCCTCGTTCAGCAACATCACGGCCGGTGCGCCCGTCACGACCACCATGGCCGCGCCGGCGCCGGCTGACCTGTGCCCGGCTGGCTGGACCTGCGCGGATCTGGGCAACCCCAGCCCACCGGGCGACACCACCGGCTCGGGCGGCTCACTGAACTTGGCGGGCACCGGCACCGGCTTCGGCGGCAGTTCCGACTCCGTGCACTACGCCTATCAATCCGTCTCGGGTAACGAGTCGATCAGCGCACAGGTCACCACCCAGTCCGGTGCGCCGGCGAAGACGCAGGACGGCCTGATGATGCGGGCCAGCGCGAGCCCGACCGCGCCGATGTACAGCGTCTATCTCAACCCCGGCGGGTCCGCGACCATCCAATGGCGGGTCAACGACGGCATCAAGTACGCGCACAACATCCCGCTGACCTCGGTGACCTCGCCGGCCTACCTGGAGATCGTCCGCTACCAGGACGCGAGCACCAGCCCCGCGGTGACATATTTCTCCGCGTTGACCTCTGCCGACGGGACCACCTGGACCCCCGTGCTCGGTTCAAGCGTCGCCCTCGACATGGGTTCCGGCAGCTACCTGGCCGGGCTGGCCGCCACCACCGGCACCACCGGTGCCACCACGCCGGCGACCTTCGCCAGCGTGAGCCTGGCCGCCGTCACCACGCCACCGCAGAACACCTGCCCGGGCGGCTTCACCTGCGCCGACATCGGCGGCCCCGGCGTCCCGGTCGGCAACCAGCTCTACAGCAACGGCACCTGGACGATACAGGCGAGCGGCGACATCTGGTCGGTGTATGACGAGTTCCGCTACGCCTACCAGAGCTTCCCCAGCAGCGGCGGGGCGGCCAACGGCGACGGCACCTTCAGCGCCCGGGTTGTCTCCCAGGCCAACGTCGGGCCGTGGACGAGATCGGGCGTGATGATCCGGTCCGGAACCGACCCGCAGGCGCCCTATTACGGGGTGTTCGCCACCCCCCAGCATGGCGTGGTGGTGCAGTGGCGCGGTTCGCAGGCGGGCACGACCAGCCAGGTCGTAGGTCCCGCGACCACGGCACCGGTCTGGGTGGAGGCATCCAGGTATACCGACACCGCTCACGGGGTGGTTTACTACAGCGCCTACAGCTCCACCGACGGGGTGAATTTCAGCTCCGTGCCCGGCTCCACCGTTGCGCTGAACCTGCCGGGTTCCCTGGTGGCGGGCCTGGCCAGCGACGCCAACAGTTCCACCAACCTCACCGTGTCCACGTTCGACAACGTGACGCAGGGAGCGCCGCAGGCTCCGCCCAACCTCTGCCCGAGCAGCTGGACCTGCGCGGACCTCGGCGGCGCGCTGCCACCCGGCCAGGACAGCCTGAGCTCGGGGACGTGGAGCGAAGCCGGCGGTGGGGGTGACATCTGGGGGACGGCGGACGCGTTCCACTTCGTCTCGCAGACGCTCAGCGCCGATGGCACGGTCACGGCGCACGTGACGTCGCAGCAGAACACCTCCGCCTGGGCCAAGGCCGGGGTGATGATGCGGGCCACCTCCGATCCTGGTTCCCCCTACTACGGGGTGTTCGTGACCCCGGGCAACGGGATCGACGTGCAGTGGCGGACCGCGCAGGGCGGATCCTCCAGCCAGCTGCTGGCGTCGGGAATTGTGCCCGCGTACCTCATGGTGGGCCGGTACACCACGGGCGGGCAGACCTACTACACCGCGTACACCTCGCCGGACGGCACGACCTGGACCGCGATCCCCGGCTCGACGACCGTGCTGGGCATGACCGGGGCGCTCCAGGCCGGCTTCGCGATCACCTCGCACAATCAGGGGACCGCCTCCGCCGTCACCCTCGACGGTGTCGCGGTCACGGCGGGCGAGCCGGTCCCGCCCGGCGTCTGCCCGAGCGCATGGAGCTGCGCCGATATCGGCACCGTGGCCCCAAGCGCAGGCGGGCAGACCCTCTCCGGCGGCACCTGGACCATCCAGGGCGGTGGCAGTGACATCTGGGGCGCCGCCGACAACTTCCACTACACCTGGCAGCCGCTGGCCGCCGACGGCAGCATCAGCGCCCAGGTCGTCTCCCAGACCGCCTCGTCCGCCTGGGCGAAGGCCGGGTTGATGATGCGGGTCAGCACCGACCCCGGCGCGCCGTATTACGCCGTGTTCTTCACTCCCGGCAACGGGATCGCGGTGCAGTGGCGGCAGGCACAGGCCGGCAGCAGCGGCCAGACCACCACGACCGGTACGGTGCCCGTCTACCTCCAGATAACGAGAACGGGCACCACCTTCAGCGCGGCGACGTCGACCGACGGCGTCACCTGGACGCCGGTGCCCGGCTCGACCAAGTCGATGGCCGGTCTCAGCGGCGCCCTGCTCCGCGGCCTGGCCGTCACCTCACACAACACCGGCCAGCTCAGCACGGTCGTAATGAATTCAGTGGCAACCACACCATAGGGAAAGCCCCGGGGGTAAACATGCGTATCCGCGCTGGCGTGCGAAGGCGTCTGACCATGGCCGTGGCGGTCACGGCACCGGTGGCCCTGGCCATGCTGGCGGCCCCATCGGCGGGGGCCGCGGGATCGGGCCTGGCTGCACCGGGCCACCGGCCGGGGGTGAGCGTCACGGCGGCCCGCACCGCCGGTGTGCGGCCCGTGGCCGCCGCCTCCGCGAGCGGGTTGTCGGTGTTCGTCGCCTACGCCGAGGACAAGGAGATCAACACGCCCGATCCGACGTCGTTCCCCGTTCCCTGGGCCGGGTCGCCGGGCACGACCTTCCTGGGCGGGACCGTCCCGGGCCAGACTGCCTGCGGCACCCTCACGGTCTGCTACGACGCGGGAGCGATCAGGCTGGACAACAACACCGCGGCGGCCATCCCGGTGAGCAGCGTGTCGGCCGATATCCACTCCTCGATCACGGGCGGCAAGCTGTTCAGCAACCTGTGGGGTTCGTTCACCGTTCCGGCCGGGCAGAGCGTGATCCTGACCGAGAACCCGCCCGCTAACAACCCGGGCTACGACAACTTCGACACGAGCGGCTACCCGGCCAACAACTGCACGCCGCTCACAGTCGCGCCCACGGTCACCATCACCGTTGGCGGCGTCGCCACCACCCTGGCGGACGACGGTCACGTTCTCGATACCGGGGGCATCGATGCGGGCTTCTGCCCGCCGAAGCACAACGAGTCGATCCAGTGGCAGCAGATCGGCGCCACGGGCACCGGGCACGCAACGCTGAGCCTGGGCCCGGCCACGGCGACGCAGTTCACCGGGCATCAGGTCACCGAGACGGCCACGATGCTCGACGGAAGCGGGACCGGGCTGCCCAACGCGACGGTGAATTTCGCCGTGACCAGCGGGCCCGATGCGGGACTGTCGGGCACCGCCGTGACCGACACCAACGGGCATGCGGCCTTCAGCTACCCGGGCGCGGCGGACGGCGAGGACCTCGTCGTGGCCAGCGTGACAACCGTCGGCAGCTTCCAGTCCGATGCAACGCGGGTGATGTGGACCGACGGCTCCGCCTCGGGCTGGAGTTCGGGGGACATCGGCAACGCGAGCCCGGCTGGCGGCCAGACCCTTGACCCGGGCAGCGGCACCTGGACCATCCAGGCCGGGGGGAGCGGCATCGGCGGCGGCGCGGATGCGTTCCACTTCCTCTGGAAGACCCTGCCGTCCGGTGGCGGCGTGGGGGCACGCATCACATCCCAGACTCCTGCCGGTTCCTCGGCCGAGGCGGGCGTGATGCTCCGGGGGAGCACCGATCCCGGCGCTCCGTACTACGCCGCGTTCGTGACGCCCGGCGGCATCACCGTCCAGGATCGGGCCACCCAGGGCGGAGCTGCCGGCACGGTCACGACCGCGTCTGGCACTGCGCCCGCCTACCTGTGGGTCAGCGATGCCGGGAACACCCTCACCGCGTACGGCTCCAATGACGGCTACGTGTGGGCGCCAATCGCCGGCTCGGCGGCCACCGTCAACCTCGGGGCGAGCGTGCTGGCCGGGCTGGCCGTCACCTCGGGTAGCAGCACGGCGCTGAGCACTGCCACCGCCGACAGCGTCGTCGTGTCGGCCACGCCGCCCGCGCCGGTCCCCCCAGTGCCCTGCCCCACGCCATGGACCTGCGCCGACATCGGCGCCCCGGCTCCGGCTGGAAACCAGTCGTTCGACCCCAACACCGGCACGTGGACGATCAACGCCGGCGGCGCGGATATCACCGGGACGTCAGATCAGTTCCGCTTCGTCTCGCAGACGCTCAGCGGCGACGGCAGCGTTATCGCCCACGTGACCTCGCAGACCAACACGAGTTCCTCGGCCAAGGCCGGGCCCATGTTCCGTGCCTCCGCCGATCCCGGCGCGCCCGAGTACTCGGTGCTGGTCAGCCCCGGGCAGGGGATCAAGGTTCAGCTCCGGAAGACCCAGGGCGGTAGCACTAGCAAGCTGGCCAACCCCACGGGGACCGTCCCCGCCTACCTGAAGATCACCCGCTCCGGCAGCACCTTCACCGCCTATACCTCCGCCGACGGGGTGACGTGGACGCTCATCCCGGGTTCGACGGCGACCCTGAGCCTCGGCTCGTCGCTGCTGGCCGGGCTGGCCGTGACCTCGCACAAGGACGGCACCCTCGGCACGGTCACCATGGACACCGTGGCGGTGGGCTGACCGGCAATCCCGGCTGGACGGTACTCCCATCTCGGGGCCGCCCCGGGCTGGGGGTACCGTCGTCAGCCCGGCGGACGCCCGCCGAGCAGATACACGGCTGTGGTATGGGCACCGAGCCGGACGTGCAGGCCGCCGGTCACCGGCAGGTCGCGCTGCGCCCAGAGGTCACGGAGGCTGGATGGCCGCGCGCTGAGGCCAAGCCTCAGCCAGCTGAAACCGGCCGCGGCTGGCCGGTCAGCCAGGTTGACGATGGCGACGGCGGCGTGGCCGCCGGTCAGCGGCTTGCGCCAGACCTGCCAGGCACCCCGGCTCTCGACCAGGGCGGCCGGGCGGCCGAGCGGATCCTGGTCAATGGCGATGATCTCGCGGTTGAGCAGGATCAGGCTGGTCGGCTCACGGCCGGTCATGGTGCGCGGATCGCTGCCGGAGATGAGCGGCGCCGACCACATAGCCCACATCGCGAAGTTGGTTCCCGCCTCGCCGGAGGTCAGCGCGTCCGTGGCGAGGTTCGTCCCGGTCGTGGATTCGCTGAGGGTGCCCACTTCCAGCATGTCGGGATCGAGGTAGTGGCCAGGGCCGGCGTACCGGGCCGCCAGCCGCAGCACGCCAGATCTCAGGTAATCGACGATGCCCATGTGATAGAGGCGGTCGTGGTAACAGCGCCGTGCCGTGGATGACGGCGAGCGGGACTGGTTGTACCAGCTGCCGCAGATGTCGCCGCCGACCCGCCAGCTGTTCGCGACGGCATGCGCCCAGGGCGCGACCGTCGGCGCCCCGCCGGCGTTGATGGACAGGATCATCGGGCGGTGGGTCGCGTCGAGTGCGGCTCGCCATTGTTGGGCGATGGCCGCGGCGGGCGCGGGCGCGTAGTCGGCATTGCACCAGTCGAGCTTGACATAGTCCACGCCCCAGCCGGCGAACGTGCGGGCATCGGCCCTGACGTGCCCGGCGCTGCCGTTGCGGCCCGCGCACGAACGTGGCCCGGGCGTCGTGTACAGGCCGAAGTCGAAGCCCTCGCGGTGCACGAAGTCGGCGAGCCGCTTGATGCCGCACGGGAACAGCCGCGGATCGGCGGTGAGCTGGCCTCCGGCGGTCCTAGACCCCTGCCACCCGTCGTCCAAGATCACGTAACTGTAGCCTGCGGCGCGCATGCCGTTTCGCGCCATCGCCTCCACGACCGCGACGATCAGCGACTGGTCGAACGTGGTCCCGAAGGTGTTGAACGGATTGAAGCCCATCGCGGGCCGCGTCAGCTCCACCGGCGGCGGAGTCCGGGCCGCTGCCGCGACCAGTTCGCTGCACGCGCCGGGTGCTGGCGGCAAGGCGGTCTGGCCCTGCATCGCGCAGCCCGCAGCGGCCAGGGCCATGACCCCAGCCGCCAGGCCGGCCCCGAGCCGTCGGGTGTGGCGCTTCACCGTCGGTGTTCGGCGGCTCAGGGCCCGGCCACGACAGAGTCGAACGCGGCGGTCGACAGCTGGCCCGTGTTGTGCGACGTGACCGCCATGCCCGCCAGCACCGTGCCAGCCAGGTTGGGCAGCGACGCAGCCGAGCCAGGCACCGCGGTCCAGGTCACGCCGTCCGGAGAAGTCTGCGCGGTGAACGTGGTCCCGGTCCGGATGATCTTCAGGAAGACGGGCGCCGCCCCGCTGATCGCGGTCTCCTGGGTGGAATTGTTGCCGATGGCGTCCCTGGATTGCACGATGATGCCGTTGCCGGGCGTCAGGTAGATCGCGTAGTAGGGTGCGCCCGGGTCCGAAGAGCCCCTGATCATGATCCCGGCCTTAGCGAACGGGTCGGTGTTGGTCTGCGAATCCACGTGCGCGGTCAGGCTGCCGTCGGCGGCCAGGGTTTGCCACACGTAGTGGAAGGAGTCGGAGGTCGCCCAGATGTCACCGCCGCCGCCCTGGATGGTCCAGCCGCCGGCCGAGTATGTCTGGCTCCCCGCGGACGGGGTCACGGTGCCGATGTCGGCGCAGGTCCACCCGGCCGGGCAGATTCCTGGCGGCACCAGCTCGCCTGAGGCAACGCTCACTGCGTCCAGCGTGACGGCCGAGCCGGTGCCCTGGTTGTGTGAGGTGATGGCGATGCCGGCCAGCAGTGACCCGGTCATGCTGATCGCGACGCTGGAACCGGGGATGGCGGTCCAGGTACTGCCATCGGGCGATGTGTAGGCGGTGTAGTAGGTCTGCCCGCCCGATGTGTACCGGCCCACCATGAGATACGCGGGCACGGTTCCGGCCGCCAGCAACTGGCTGCTGGACCCGCCCTGGGCGGTCCGCCACTGCACCGAGAGCCCGTTGCCCGGCGTCACGAACGCGGCGTAATACGGCGACCCGGGGTCGGTAGTGGCCCGCATCATCACCCCGGCCTTGGCCCACGGGTCGGTGGCCTGCTGCGCGGTCACATGCGCGGTCACCGTGCCGTCCGCGCTGAGCGTCTGCCAGGCGTAGTGGAACGCGTCCGCCGTCCCCCAGATGTCACCGCCGCCGCCGATTTCGTTCCAGGTGCCCGAGCTCAGGCTGTCCTGGCCGGGGGGCAGCGGCCCGCCGATGTCCGCACAGGTCCACGCGGACGGGCAGATGTAGGGCGGCGGCTGCGAACCTGGTAGCGACGCCAGATTGTCAACCGTCGACGTCGACGTGATTGTGTCGTTGTAGGAATCGCTGGCGATGCCAGCCACCAGCGGCCCGGCCAGGTTCAGCGCGATGGTGGAACCAGCAACGTAGCTGAAGTTCACCCCGTCGGTGGAGGTATAGGCGCTGTAGTAGACCACGCCGTGCGCGGTGTCAGTGTACCGGGACGCCAGCACCCAGATGGGCGTCGTGGCCGTTGAGGACCCAAGGACCTGGTTGGTCTGCGCGGCCTCCGACGTCCGCCACTGGACGGTGACGCCGTGCTGCGGGGTGACGAAGACGCCGTAGTAGGGCGACTGGGGGTCGGTGCCCGAGCCTGAGCGGATCATGACCCCGGTCTTCATCCACGGTCCGCCGGGGTTGGTCTGGGACACGACACGGGCGCTGACCGTCCCGTCGCCGTTGGCGGAGTTGGCCGGAGTCTGCGGGAAGCTCTGGTAGGCGAAGCGGAAGTTGTCATAGTTCGACCAGATGTCCGAGCCGCCGCCCTGAATGGTCCAGGTTCCCGCGGTGCCGCCGCCCTGCTGCGGGCCAATGTAGATCTGGTTGCCCGGCAGGATGTCGGTCCCGACGTCGGAGCAGGCGAAGCCGCTCGGGCAGATGCCCGGTGGCTGCGTGCTGGACGCGGTCAGGGTGACCGCGTTGTAGGAGACCGGGGGGGTCACCTGGGCCGCGCTGGCGGTGGCCGCCAGGCCGGCCAGGTAGTTCGCGCCCATGTCGATGGCCGCCGTGGAGCCAAGCACCGGGGTCCAGTTGGTGCCGTCGGTGGAGGTCAGCGTCGAGAAGAAGATCTGCGGCGGGTTCAGGGTGGTGTCCTGCCACCGGACGATCTTGACGTAGGCGGGTGAGGTGACCGACGGGAGCTTCAGCGTGCCCGTCCGGTCGGGCACCCCGTCGAAGACCCGCCACTGGATGGTCGCCGACCCGCCCGGATTGAGCAGCACGGAGTAATAGGGGGCAGTCGGGCTGGCGTTCGCCCGCATCATGACCCCCTCCTGGGCCGTCTTCGGCGACGTAGCCTGCGTGACCACCTGTGCGCTGAGGCTCTGGTTGCCCGAGACCGGCTGGTAGGCGTAGTGGAACGAGTCGGTGCCGCCGGTGGTGATGCCGGTGCCGGTGCCCTTGAGGGTGAAGGCGCCCGGCCCGCTGGAGGTGGTGTCGCCCGGCGGGTTCGGGTTGCCGATGTCGGTGCAGGTCCAGCTGGCCGGGCACGGGTCGGCCGGGGCTTGCGGGGTCATCGTGGTCGTGATGGCATTGCCGACCGAGATGTTGCTGAACGACGCCGTGCCGGTGTTGGTCGCCGAGCCGGAGTCCACGGCGATCCCCTGCAGGGTCGTCGCCGGCATGTCGATGTCGACCGTGGTGCCCGGGATCAGCTGGTAGTTCACTCCATCGGTGGAGTAGCCGGTGCTGAACAGGTTGCCCTTGCGCTGGATCATCAGGTAGATCGGCTTGTTGGCCGGCAGCAGCTTGGTCAGCTCCAGGGAGGTGCCGCCGAACGCGGTCCGGTACCAGATGACGATGTCGGGCTGCGGGTTGCCCTCGGTCAGGTCGTTGGGATAAGCCAGCACCGCGTAGAACGGGGAGGTCGGGTCCGCGCTCTGCCGGGCCATCAACCCGGCCTGCGGCTGCGTGTTCTGCGTGCTCTGCGAGAGGACATCGATGCTGGACTGCGAGTCACCGGTCACCGGCTTGGAGATGAACCGGAACTGGTCCGACGTGCCGTGGATCGCCGCGCCCGACGCGGTCACGGTGAGTATGCCGTTGGTAGTCTGCTCGGAACCAGCGATCGCCGGGCTGCGGATGTCCTGGCAGGTGAAGGTGGCCGGGCAGTTCGGGTCGGCGGGCGGGGTCGTGGTGGAGCCGGGCAGCCCGAAAGCGTACAGCTTGCCGTCCACCGCACCAACGTAGAACTGGCTGCGGGCGACGGAGACCGCCCCGTAGACCGTGGCCGGTAGCACGTAGCTGTACAGCAGCGTCCCGTTGGACGCGTTGAGCACTTCGAAGGTGTTGCCCTCCGTCACGCCGATCATGCCGTTGACATAGGCCGGTGAGCCCAGGATGGGCTGCTCGGTCTGGCGGCTCCAGAGGACCTTGCCGGTGCCCGGGTCAAACGCGCTGATCGAGCCGCCCGAGCCGTGGCCGCCGGCCACGTTGCTGCCACCGGCGTAGTACAGCGTCCCGTTCGCGAAGATCCCGGAGGCGATCGTCCCGTCCCCGCAGGTCGGGCAGTCTCCGCCGATGGCGATCTGCTTCTGCCAGACCGGCCCGGCGGCCAGGTTGTTGCGCTTGAAGGTGTAGACGATGCCGTTCTTGTTGGCCACCGACAGCAACTGGTCGCCGGCGGCGTCGGTGGTCAGCGTGGGCGTCGTGCCCCAGTCAGAGTCGAGCACCGACGCCTCGAACGGGAGCTGCCAGGAACTGACGTACTGCAGGTTCGTGGCGTTCAGGGCGACGATTGCCTGCGACTGGGTCTGGGTGTGGTCGTTCAGCGTGCCGGTGGAGACGAAGATGGTATTGGTCGCGGCGTCATACGTCGGTGTGGTCCAGATGCCCCCGCCGACCTGGCCGTTCGGCACGAAGTTATAGGTGTTGACGATCTGGCCCTGCTGCGCGCCGGAGATGCCGACCTGCAGCAACTGGCCCTGCACCAGCGGGTTGTCGCAGTTGCTCGCGATGCCGATATAGGCATAGTTGCCCACGATCAGCGGGCTGGACCAGTTGTAGTGCGCGCCGGCCTGGCTGTTGTCTCCCGTGTAGACCTTCCACAAGATGTTGCCCGTCGCCGGGTCAAGCGCGTACCAGTAAGGCCCGCCGCCGCCCACATAGAGCACGCCGTTCACGATCGCCGCCGATGACGTGACCCCGTTGTTGACCGGGTTGCATCCCGGGTCGACGGTTACTCCAAGGTTCTGCTTCCAGATCATGGCGCCGGTCGAGGTGTTCACGGCGTACTCGTAGCCGTCCCAGGAACCCACGTAGGCGGTGGTGCCGACGATGCTCACCGAGGTGGCGATCGGGCCGCCCGTCGCGAACGCGAACTTGAGCTTCAGCGTCGAGGCGCTGGCCACGCCCAGCTTCGGGTCGACGGTCGCCGCCGTCCGCGCCGGGTTCTGCAGGAACATCGGCCAGTCCTGATACAACGCGGCGGTTGCGGGCGCTGGCGCCAAGGCGGCGGTGACCGGGGTGAGGATCGAGGCCAGGAACATGACGGCGACGGCCACACCGAACCGGTGCGGCCGGCCACGCCGTCGGGCGGTCCGGATGGACGCGAGGCGGCCGCCGCCGACCCGATCAGTTATCAATGCACCTCCCAAGCCGCGCCGACCTGTCAGCCCTCCCGGCGTATCATCTGCTCGCACACGCGACCCAGGCGTGTTCCTGGCGAGGTGGCACCCGTCACTGGTAAGACCCTTCATGGGGCGCCCGGGAGGTCATAACGGGAGCATCCGATACATTTTCGTTATGATTTACGAGTAGTCCGGGGTCAACATCACGGGCATGGCGGCCATCGTCCACCTGCCCGCTGACCGGGCGGTATCCTGCACGAGTCAGGTGTGTTAACTGATGTGCCATCTGATCAGAGCGCGTTGGCGGCGCGACCGGGGAGCGGGATCCCGGTAACTGGGGAACAGCAACCGAGGAGCACGCAAGTGAGCCGTCCGGCTGCAGTGATTGTCCTGGCCGCGGGCCAAGGCACGCGGATGAAGTCCGGCACGCCGAAAGTGCTGCACACGATCTGCGGCGAGAGCATGCTGGGCCTCGTCCTGGCCACGGCCCGTGAAGTCGACCCGGAGCGCCTCATCGTGGTGGTTGGCCACGGGCGCCGCCAGGTCACAGAGTTCCTGGCCAGCCGCGCGCCTGACGCGACGGCCGTGGTGCAGCACCGGCAGGGCGGGACGGGCCACGCGGTCCGCACCGCGATCGAGGCGGTCGGCCTGGACCACGGCACGATCGTGGTGACCTACGCGGACGCGCCACTGCTTCGCGGCGACACACTGGCCGCGCTCATCCGGGAGCACGGGGCGCAGGATGCCGCGGCTACCGCGCTTACTGCCCGGCTCGCCGACCCGACCGGCTACGGCCGGATCATCCGCGACGACTCCGGCGCCTTCTTGAAGATCATCGAGGAGGTGGACGCCACTCCCGAGCAGCGGGCGATCGAAGAGATCAACTCGGGTTTCTACGCGTTCGAGGCCGACCTTCTTGGTGACGTCATCAAGCGCGTGCCCACCGACAACGCCAAGGGTGAGGAGTATCTCACCGACGTCGTCGCCATCCTGCGCGCGGAGAGTCACCCGGTAGCTTCCGTTCTGCTGGAAGATCCTGATGAAGTCCTGGGCGTGAACGACCGCGTGCAGTTGGCGCGGGCGCGCCGGATATTGAACACCAGGCTGGTCGGAGGCTGGATGCGCGCCGGTGTCACCATCGTCGACCCACGGACCACCTGGATCGACACCGGGGTTACCCTCGCTGCGGACGTGGAAATAGGGCCCGATACGCAGTTGGAGGGCAGCACCACCATCGCCGGCGGGGCCCGGATCGGCCCGGCATGCCTGCTTCGCGACACCACGGTGGGCGCGGGTGCGACGGTGACCCACGCGGTCTGCCGGTCGGCCGAGATAGGGGCCGGCGCGACGGTGGGGCCTTTCGCCTACCTGCCACCTGGGACCAAGCTCGATCGAGGCGCCCGTGCGGGTGGCCGGGCAGTCGTTGCGGCTGACGGCACCGCTACAAGTGAGGGAGCATAGGACGCGTGACGGGCATAGCAGCGACTGCCGAGAAGAAGACTGGAATCACGGCGACCGGTGAGAAGAAGCTGCTGCTCTTCTCCGGCCGGGCCCATCCGGAACTGACCGATGAGATCGCTGGCTGCCTCGGCATCGAGCCGACCCCGACCAGGCTTTCCGATTTCGCCAACGGCGAGATCTTTGTCCGGTTCCTGGAATCGGTCCGCGGCTGTGACGCATTTGTCGTGCAGAGCCACACCGCGCCGATCAACCGCTGGATCATGGAGCAACTGATCATGGTCGATGCCCTCAAGCGGGCCTCGGCCAAGCGGATCACGGTGGTCGCGCCGTTCTTCGGGTACGCGCGCCAGGACAAGAAGAGCCGCGGCCGGGAGCCCATCTCGGCCCGGCTCATGGCGGACCTGTTCGCCACGGCCGGGGCTGACCGGCTGATGGCCGTTGATCTGCACACCGCGCAGATCCAGGGGTTCTTCGACGGCCCCGTGGATCACCTGTTCGCGCTGCCCATCCTGGCCGGGTACGTGGAGGGCATGCTGGACGTGTCGCGGGTCACCGTGGTGGCGCCGGACGCCGGCCGGGTCCGGGTCTGTGAGCGGTGGACAGACCGGCTCGGCTGCCCGCTGGCCATCATCCACAAGCGCCGCGACCCTGATGTCGCGAACAAGGTCGCCATGTTCGAGGTGGTCGGACGCGTGGCCGGCCGTACCTGCATCATCGTGGACGACATGATCGACACCGGATCGACGATCATCAAGGCGGCCGACGCGCTCTTCGAGGAGGGCGCGGAGCGGGTGATCGTCACCGCCACTCACGGCGTGCTCTCCGGCGACGCCGTGGACGGTCTGAAGAACTCGAAGGTCAGCGAGGTCATCGTCACCAACACGCTGCCGATCAGCAACGACAAGCGTTTCGACAAGCTCACGGTCTTGTCGATCGCGCCGTTGATCGCCCGTGCGATCAACGAGGTGTTCAGCGACGGCTCGGTGACCAGCCTGTTCGACGGCCAGAGCTGACTGGCCAACTCATCGAGATCACTAACTACGTCGCCGCGGCCAGGAGCGAGGTGGTCACCTTGAAGGTGACCGCTGTCTTCGCCCCCGCAAGCGACGAAGACGGCGGCCACCAGCTCTGCGCGGACCGATTGCCGCAGCCCTGGTCCTCGCGGGCGGGCGGGCGAGGACCGTACCTAGTCAGGGCTGGGGCACGCGAACCCAACCCTGACCAGGATCGTTGCGGACTACGCCCCCGCGGCCGTCCGCCCCGCTGCGGTCTCGCCGTTGACCGGTTTGTTCTGCCGCGGCTGAGAACGAGCATGGCATCGGCTGATTGCGTCATGATTGACACGTGATTGAGCGGCGAATGGGCCCCCAGCGTCGTGGAACCGCGTCGTGACCGGGCCGTTTACGGCTTGATCAATCCATGATTGAGTGACGTCGACCCTTCACTACTTCACGCGGTGCATGGGGGTGGACGCACCGACAGCCTGAACGGGGCGCCGTGGTGCTGTTTCGGATGCTGGGACCCCTCGAGGTCCGGACCGAGCGGGGCTGGAGCGGGATCAACGCAGCCAAATGGCGGTCCTTGCTAGCCGTTCTGCTGCTCAACCCTGGGCAAGTCGTCTCCACCGACCGGCTGATCATGGAGCTGTGGGGTGACCAGCCTCCGGCGAAGGCCGGCAACCTGGTGAGTATCTACGTGCACCGGCTCCGCAGGCTGATCGGCGACGCCGATGGCCGGATGCTCGTGACACGAGCACCGGGGTACCAGATCCTGCTTGGCCCTGAAGACCTGGATTCCCAACGATTCGCTGCCCTTACTGCCGCAGGCGCGAAGGAGCTGTCGAGCGGGGAAGCTCGCCGCGCCGCGGAATTGCTCAGCGAGGCTCTCGCGCTGTGGCGTGGCCGGGCGCTGGCCGATGTGGCGCCGTCGGCGCTGGTCAACGCGGAGGCAAGCCGCCTCGAGGAGTCGCGCCTCGACGCTCAGCTGCTAAGGATTGAGGCCGATCTCAGGTGTGGGCGGCATGCCCAGCTGGTCGTGGAACTGCAGCGGCTGATCGTCGACCATCAGCTCCGGGAGGGGCTGTGGGTGTTGCTCATCCGTGCCCTGCGCGGTGCAGGCCGGCATGCGGAGGCGCTGGAGGTCTACGCACGAGCCCGTACCGTGATAGCCGACGAGCTGGGCGTCGATCCCGGGGCCGAACTTCAGCATCTCTACCAGCAGATGCTCGCGGCCGACATGGGCCAGGAGCCGCCGGACGCCAGGACGCAGGCGCCGACGAACCCACCGGCGGGGGCTTCGCCGGCCGGGAGCGCTGCCGATCCTGAGCCTTCCGCGGCCGCGGCGGAGCCGTTGCCTCGGGTGGCTCAACTCCCGGCCGATATCCCCGACTTCACCGGCCGGGCTGAGCACGTGCAGAACCTCCGCGACTTGCTGTCAGGCCCGCGGCGGCCGGACAGCCCCGGCGCTGTCGTCGTGGCGGCGGTGATCGGCACCGGAGGGCTGGGCAAGACCACGCTGGCGGTGCACGCGGCCCACCTGCTGCGGGTTCAGTTTCCCGATGGCCAGCTGTATGCCAACCTGCTCGGCGCGACCCAGCATCCGGCCACGTCCGGTGATGTCCTAGCCCGGTTCCTGCGGGATCTTGGAATGGATCCATCGCGCATTCCAGCCGACGAGGAGGAGCGCGGGGCGCAGTACCGCAGTCGGCTGACCGAACGAAGGGTGCTCATCGTCCTCGATGACGCGAGGGATGCCGCGCAGATACGGCCCCTGCTGCCGGGATCCGCATCGTGCGCGGTGCTGGTGACCACCCGCAGCCGGATGCCTGACCTGGCCGGGAGCCGATTCGTCGACCTAGATGTGCTTGAGCACGACGAGGCTCGAACCATGTTCGCCAGCATCATCGGACCTTGGCGGGCCGAGGCTGAACCCGACGCCACGGACGAGGTGCTCACCGCCTGCGCCGGCCTGCCGCTGGCCATCCGGATCGCGGGGGCCCGGCTCGCCGCGCGGGGCGGCTGGAGTGTGCGCAGCATGGCGGCACGGCTGTCGAACGAGCGCCGGCGGCTGGACGAGCTGAAGACCGGGGACCTGGCGGTCCGGGCGTGTTTCGAGGTGAGCTTCTCCAGCCTGCCGGGCCGGAACCATCCGGACGGCATAGACCCCGCCCATGCGTTCCGCCTGCTAGGTGTCTGGCCGGGCCTGTCCATCGGTCTGCCCGCGGTCGCGGCCCTCCTCGGGCAGCCTGAAGAAGCCGTGGCGGACGCCCTTGAGGTGCTGGTCGATGCGCAGCTTCTCCAGTCAGCGGCCCCCGACCGCTACCGGTTCCATGACCTCCTGCGTGCCTACGCTGCCGACCGGGCCATGGCCGAGGAGCCGGCCGAAGCCCGGGAGGAGGCCGTGCGCCGGATTCTCACCTGGTACCTGCATACCGTGGCGGCGATGGCCAGGATCGTTTCTCCGCACCGCGGCGAAGTCCCGCTTGAGCCGCCAGGATCTGACTGGCAGCCTCTCACCTTCGCCACGGCGGATCAGGCACTGGACTGGGGCGAGTCCGAACGCGCCAACCTGGTTGCCGCGACCCAGCAGGCATATGGGCGTGGCATGGACGAAGTCGCGTGGAAGCTTCCGGTTGCGGCGCTCAGTTTCTTCAACCGGCGCACCTACCGGGCCGAATGGGCTGCGACTCACCGCACCGCCCTGGCCAGTGCCCGCCGGTCCGGGGATCGGGCGGGTGAGGCCTGGGTGCTCAACAACCTCGGCATGGTCTATGGACAGCTGCGTGTTCAGGACGCGATTGGTTATTTCGAGCAAGCGCTCACCATCCGCCGTGAGATCGGCGACCAGGTCGGCGAGGCGCAGGCGGCGAACAACCTGGCCGACACCTACCTGCGACTCCAGCGGTTTGATGAAGCGCTGGAGCCCCTGGCGCGAACGATGACCATTCAGCGGCGGATCGGGTCTCGCTTCGGGGAGGCTGTCGCCCTGAACAACCTGGGGGAGGCGTACCTGCATCTCGCCCGAGTCGGTGAGGCTATCACTTGCCTTCAGCAGGCCCACGAGATCTTCAAGGCCGTCGGTGATGCGCACGGCGAGGGTTACACACTGCACAATCTGGGCGAGGCATTCCTCGACCGGGGCCTCATCGATGAAGCACTTGGCTGCTTCCGCCAGGCGGCGGCGATCCGTCGTACTGGTGGCGAGCGTCTCGCCGAGGCGCAGACGCTGACGTACCTTGGCCGCACCCAGCTTGTCGCCCATCGGCCACAAGATGCGCGCGAATCCTGGACCCGCGCAATCTCCCTCTTCGAGGCGCTGAACGACGAGACGCAAGCCGATGAGTTCCGGGCAAAACTCGGGGCGCTGGACGCCGGGGAGGACGTTGCTGGCGGCGACTGCTCGCCGCCGAGGCCTCGCTAGCCTCACTGCTAAGGCATGCTTCTGTAGCGGTCCAGCGGCTGTCCGTTCTGCTCATAACGGGAAATAGCCGTCACTGCCGTCGCTACGATGCTGCCGCAAGTAACAGCGTCACTCATCCCGGACCCCGGGGGTCAGGCAAAGGAGAGTGCAGTGATGGGGAATCAGCCCGAGGAATCACCGCGGATGGAGCATGAGTCGGTGCCCGCGATGGAGCATGAGTCGGTGCCCGCGATGGAGCACGAGTCGGTGCCCGCGATGGAGCACGAGTCGGTGCCCGCGATGGAGCACGAGTCGGTGCCCGCGATGGAGCACGAGTCGGTGCCCGCGATGGAGC
>Ga0099829_10000425_pt1 | contig 22118 bp, 16 predicted proteins | sample CZO8metaG_3_FD_79336 | JGI IMG/M metagenome (GOLD analysis project Ga0099829, IMG submission 79336) | Vadose zone soil microbial communities from the Eel River Critical Zone Observatory, Northern California, USA - CZOApr15con2H2.8 metaG | ecosystem: Environmental > Terrestrial > Soil > Vadose...
ATTCGGAACTGAAATGTACCGTGCCACGAAGAACCTGTTTGCGGTGATGAAGGCGATGGGCCACGCCGCAGTGGCCACAACCATGAAGTATCAACACCAGGACATCGACGAAATTGCCCAGGTTGCCAGTCAGCGACTGCAATAGTGGACACAAAATGGACACAATCGGCGGGAAGAGTGACCGATCGAAGCCGCCAAGTGATTGAAAAGATGGTGAGCGCGGAAGGAATCGAACCTTCAACCTACTGATTAAGAGTCAGTTGCTCTGCCAATTGAGCTACGCGCCCATCTGTGGATGGAGTTTCAGCCCCTTGGACCACCGATCACGTCGCGGGTTGTGGGCGGATGGCCTCCGGCGGCAGCCGGGAAGCGGCTCGCCGGAACCACTCGATCAGCGGACTGCGAATACCTCGAAGAATATACCACAGGAGATTGCGGGGCTACCAACGCAGCCGCACCCGCGAATGTGGCACTGTGACGACCGCCGTTCGCAGCCAAGTCAGGATCTACGAGCGGCGCGGCGCGTTGTACGGGGAGGGTGCGAACCGTGATACCGCGTCCGAGATTCCGACGCTGGGCCGACGCGGCGGGTCTTGCACGGCCACCGGTGGCCGGCGCTCCAGTGTTCCGAGGATGGGTGCTTCCACTCCGCTGGCCTGAGTCAACGAGACAAAGCGGGGTTCCACGCACAACACGTCCATAAACCTGCGTTGTCGCCGAGTCAGCACTTGCAAGGGCAGGACTTGAAAATGGCGGAAGATCCAAAGCAGGTAGATCCGCTGCGCCAATGAAAGCTTGATGTAGCGTGGCCCCAGCGGGGTCAGTACTCGCAGCACGCCGGCAAACATTTTTTCAAGCCACATAGCACGCTACTCGAATCCTCGCGACTCTTAATTCGCAAATCTGAAATTCGCAGAATCGGAAATCGTCAGATTCAGGATGCCTTGAGCCAGAGCAGTTCAAGGGCCAGCATTATTGCACCAAAATTGATGCAATGTATTAAAAATGTCAAATTTTTTTTAGGAATTCTTCGAGTGCGACCTTCATGGTTCGCGCTGGCCCTAGTCTTAGGAGCCCCAGGAATGCTTCAACCCCATTTGCGATCAGCGGCTTAGCTGGGAATTTCTGGCAAAATCTCCATACTGCGGATGCTCGCGGCAACGCCAAAACTGCCTTCCTCGCCATCTTCCACTCGCACCACCGACGCCCGGCAACATACCCACTGCATTCCGCTCTTGGTGATTTCTGGTGGCAGAATCAACACCACTTCCAGCTCGCTGCCTTCACTGATCCGCGAGTCGGTATAGAGGAAGACCCCGCTCGTGCTCAAATCGCGGGTGACGCCGGTGGTCGCAACGCGCTCCTGCGGAGTCTTGACAGACACTGACACGCGCGCCGAAATGCGCTGCCCCGAACGACGTTCACGCCTGGCATCTGTCATGGAGTAAGGAGAGAAGGGGAGCCTACCACAACGGATGGTTGGGGAAGGATGATTTAGTAGGCCGCACCGAGATCCGCACCCAACCGGAACATAAACCAATGCTCATTCTCCGTTCCGGCCGGTTAGCCTGGTCAACCGATCTTGGCCCCTGGCGTATGAAGATTTAGTCAAGATTCAATGAATTCGCCAAAAAACTACCACTTTTCATAGGCCTTTATCCACTTTCATTCCAACGCTTGTATTCCGTGGCTGCAAAGGCACTGGCAATTAATTGAAATTAAACATGTTATTAGACTATTCAACTTTGGCCCAATACGTGACCATACACTCCAAACTTATAACACCAACAACAAATGTTACGTGGAGGGGAAGATGCAGCGCTTATTACAAACTGTGGTGGTTATCTTGTTAGCAGCAGTGTTCAGCCAGGCACAAACATTCCGGGGCGCGATCAATGGTACGGTTGCCGACCCTTCCGGAGCAGTCGTTGCCGGGGCCACCGTAAGAGCCACTAACAACGCGACCGGCGTCGCGCTTAGCACGGTCACCACCACCGACGGTCAGTTTTCATTTCAGGATCTGCCGCTGGGCTCATACAGGATCACGGTGACCGCCAGTGGTTTCCAACCCGTTAACGTAGACAATGTCCAGGTCGCCGCAGGCTCGGTCTACACCCTGCCGGTCAAGCTCAACATGGGGACGCAGAGCACCGCCATTGAAGTTTCCGCGGCGGCGGTCATTGTTGATACGACTACCTCAACCCAGAGCATGAGCATCCCTTCCACCGTGGTTCAGAACGTTCCCCTCAACGGACGGGACTTCACCCAGTTGATCGCGACCGCGCCGGGTTATGGCGGCTATTCCGTGGGCGGCTACGGTTCCCTCAATGGAACCCGCCCCAACCAGATGAACTGGCAGATTGATGGCGTAGACAACAACGACTTCTGGCACAACATTCCTGCAGTCAATCAGGGCGGCGTCTCGGGAATTGCCGGCATTATCATGCCCATCGACGCCACCGACGAGTTTTCGGCGCAGACCCAATCAGGAGCCGAGGCCGGACGCAATGCCGGCGGGACCGTAAACCTGGTGCTTAAGTCGGGCACCAACCAACTGCACGGCTCCGCCTACTACTATAATCGCAATGAGTTTTACGGCGCGGCTTCGCCCTTTTTCCAGCCCAGCGCCACTGTCCCCAAAGCACCCGCACTGCGCAACCAGAACTATGGATTCAGCGTCGGTGGTCCGATCATCAAGGACAAGACGTTCTTTTTCGTCACCTTTGAGAAACAGAATTACGTCATTGGACTGTCCGGATTGGCCACGGAACCTTCATTTGCCTGGCAAAACCAGGCTCTGGCTTTGCTGAGTGCTAATGGAATTACGCCCAGTCCCCTGTCCCAAACCCTGCTTGGCAATCCGGTGACCAACACTTCACCCATCCTCTGGCCATCGCTGATCAATTCTCTCCCTGCAACCACCGGCAACTTCTTCAGCCCGATTGCTTCCACCGGGTATAGCTACAATGGAGTCGCCAAGATCGACCACAACTTCACCGAGAAGCACCGCCTCTCCGTCCGCTGGTTTGGTGGGCAGGGCAGTCAGACCGCCCCGCTGGGCGGCAGCCCCGCTCTGGGAACGGCTAGCTCGAATCTTCAGTATTACTTCGAAAAAGCTCCCATTCACGTCTTCAACTATGCGGCCACGCTCAACTCCGTTCTCTCCCCGCGGATGACGAATCAACTACTCTTCGGGATCAACTACTTCAACCAAACTTTTAGCGACGCCAACAACAGCTTCGACACTAAGGCCTTGGGCTTGTTCCTGAGCCCGGACGCGACCATCAAGGGACAGCCTATCCTGGGAGCGCCGAACATTGCCATTTCCGGCTTTGAGCAAATCGGCCTTACACCCCCCGAAGGGCGCAACGACGTCACCGGAATGCTGGCCGATATCATCTCCTATAACGTCGGCAAGCACCAGTTGCGTTTCGGAGGCGAGGTCCGGCAAGGCCGCGTGAATGAGTTCTATCACCGGCGTGGGACTGGGAAATTCTCCTTCGATGGAACCCAGGGGCCCTGGGCGGGAACATGCGCGACTGGCGACCCCACTTGCGCCCTGGCGGATTTCCTCGCTGGCGACGTCGCGACTTCCAGCATTGCCGTGGGCAATCCTGAACGCTTCGTAAGGGTTAACGCGTTCAATTTTTTCGCCCAGGACTCGGTGCAGGTCACCCGCAGGCTAAACCTGAATTTCGGTCTCCGCTACGAGTACTTCGGACCTTTGCATAGCGTCAACAAGGACCTGGCGGTCTTCATCCCGGGGGCAGGGATGCCCATCCAAGGCAATGGAATCGACTCCGTCTTCAAGCCTGATCGCAACAACTTCGCGCCACGCTTCGGTTTCGCATACCAGCCGACCGGCAATGGCGAACTGGTCGTACGCGGTGGAATTGGCGTGTTCTTTGATCAGATTAATATGAATCCGTTCCTGGACTTCCGTCCGCCAATCTCAGCAGCGGATGGTCTTGAGGATAACCCCGTCGGACCGGCTGCCACTGACAACTACAGCAAGAATGGCTATAACTGGGATGCCGTCCAGAGCGGTGGCCAGTCAGTCTTTCCTGGAGTCAAACTTTGCCCCAGCTTGAATTTCAACGTCGACGCAAGTTGCGGTGGGGCCCCGGATCCGGTCACCGGCGACAACACCTACAATGTTTACTCCGTCAACCAGAATTTCCGCGCACCCTACTTCTTTAACTACAACCTGCAGGTCGAAAAGAGTCTCGGCAGCGCGGCCGTCTTCCAGATCGGTTATGTAGGCAGCGAAGGGCGCAAGTTGAGTGTCATGCTAAACCTCAATCAGCTCGGCTCGAGTCCGACCGGGCGATTCAATGCTCAGTACCCGAATGTCGGTACCATCGTGCAACTCAACAGCATCGGCACGTCGAACTACAACTCTCTACAGAGTTCGTTACGAATCAGGTCCTTCCATGGGCTCACCACTCAATTCGGCTACACCTGGGCTCACGCTCTCGACGTGATGAGCGAGTATCGCGGCGTCATCCCCCTGGATAGCTACAACCTGAAGGCCGAGTACGGCAACGGAGATTTCGACACCCGCCACAACTTCACAACCAGTCTCACCTACGATGTACCGGGCTCGTCACATGGCCCCAGAATCCTCACCCACGGTTGGCAGGTGAACAGTCTGTTGTCCTTCCACACCGGGCAGCCTTTCAACATCTCGGGCGGCTTCTCCCGGCCAGGTTGCGACCTCGTGGCCGATCCCTTCTCTGGCGTTTCTCATTCGTTCTCCGCGGCTGCGGGAGGAGAACAGTGGGTCAACCCGGCAGCATTCAATTGCTCCTCGCCCACTACCTTCCTCGGCAACCTCTCCCGCAACAGGTTTTATGCGCCGGGATACGGAGCTGTGGATCTTTCGGTGTTCAAGAACATTCCGATTCGCGAGCGGCTGAAAATACAGCTCCGCGCGGAAATGTTTAACCTGCTGAACCGGGTCAACCTGGCGTCCGGCGGCGGATCGGTCGGTAGTAGCAACGGTTTTGTGAGCGACACCATCGGCGACTTCAACGGCGCTCCCGGCATCGGTCCCGGCGAAGCCTTCAACATGCAACTCGCTGCCAAGATCATCTTCTAGTTAGTGATTCCTGGTTTCTCTCGGCGGATGCGCCCCAGCGCATCCGCTTTTTTTCCTTAACCAGCAGCAAGCAAACGCCGCAGTGGCAAAGACCACGTAGGGGCCGACGCCCTTGTCTGCCCAGCGGAGCAAAGTCTGCCAGCCATCACACAGGCGACGACGCCTGCGCCTACCTAGAATTGGATTGGAATTGGTAGAGACCAGCTTGCTACGCCCCTTACGGGATACGAACGTTGTTCTTGGCTGAGGGCTGAAGGCCGACGACTGCAGACTGACGACTGCCACTAAGCGGACAAGTCAGGAACCCACGTCGAATACGCCCTTAGGTCCAGAGATCCGCACCCGCAGCTGAGGTTTCTCACCGCGTTCAACGGGCACATCGATTCCAATATGTTGGAAGGCCTTGGATAACTCCTCGGGATGCTGATCGGCCACAACGAAACGCTCGATATGGCAACCCTGGGGAGAGTCGGAGGAGGGATGAACCGAGCGGGCGCTCCACTCAATAAAGAATGGCAGTAGTCCATGGTGGTCGTCAGCGAGGCTAAGGCTTTTCCAACTGAGGACGCGCCCGTCGGGACGCGTACGAGAGCCCGGCGTGGGTCCCAGGATTGCTATCCCCGAGTCGCGGAGCTTTTTCGCCAGCGAGTCGATGTCCCCCGGGTGCGCGGCCCAATTGATGAGGCGCGGGGTGGTTATCCCTTTGAGGACCGTCACCTGATGGACCGCCGATGGTTGAACGGTGTTTGCCTTGGGATCAGGTGCCATGATTTCAAGATAGTGGCGCTCGCCGAGCGAAAGAAGAGCATTAGCCGTGCCGCGACCCGGGTGGACCCCACCCACCACAGCGCGAACCCCCGTGTGTTCTTCGACGAAAGCGATGCCACCATCAAGGTCCTTGCAGCCGAGGATGATGTGATCGAGCGATAGAGGAAATTGTTCCCTCGTCCAAGCGGGCGGCACGACGAAGGTGGCCCCGGTCAAAACCAGAAATAGTCTGCGAGAAATCATCGGCCTTTTACTTCTCCTTATCAAAAAGCGTCGATTGTGTGCCTTATTTGTCGTGTGCTAAAAAGGAGATATCATGAAAATCGATTAGGGTTCGCATGGCAAAACGTTCCGGCGAAGATCCGCGCCTCACCCATTTAACTGAGATTGCTCTCGCGCTCCCGGAGGCCACACGCCAGATTTACGGATCGCACGCGCAGTTTCTGGTCCGGAAAAAGACCTTCGCTTACTTTCTCGACAACCATCACGGCGACGGCATCATCGCGGTCACCGGCAAGGTATTGCCCGGCGACAACAAGGCGCTGGCTGAGGCTCAGCCCGGTAGATTTTATCTCCCCGCTTACATCGCATCGAAGGGCTGGGTCGCGCTACGGCTGGATATGGGAAAGATCGATTGGGACGAAGTGAAGGAATTGCTATCGGGCAGCTACACACTGATCGCGCCCCGGCGATTAGCGGAACGTGTGAAAACGATCTGAAGACTGACAACAGCCTTAGAAGCTAAACGCCACGCCGCCCCGAATCGAGCGGGCCGACTGTACCAGATATACCGTGCGCCCATCCTGACCGAGCAGCGGCACGTAGCCCTGGGCTAGAAGATTACGCACATCCACTACCGCATCCATGTGGCAGGGCAGGAAACCGGTTCCGGGGATGGGCTGACGCAGGTAAACGTTCAGATACGGATCCGACTGCCCCGCCGAGGCGTTAAACATATCCACCGGCGTGAGCGCCTGCCCGCTAATCCAGCGGTAGGAGGTAATCCAGCGTGTCTTGGTGCCCGGCAGCGTCCCGCTGAATTTCGCCGCGGCGGTGTGACGATTTCGCACCAGGCTGTCACGACGCGCGTCTTGCAGCGCCACGTCGGCCTGGTTCGAACCTGTCCGATTCAGATCGAGCACTCCGCCGTATCCGTAATCCAGTGTCGCCGTAAGGTCTGACACCAGCTGGCGCTGCAATACAACTCGCATTCCCTTTGCGTCTAATTTCTTTCCCCGGTACGTGAACGTCTCGGAAAACAGATCGGGCAGAACCTCTCCGCTGGCGGCTGAGGCATCGCCCACGCCGGTCAGGGCCGGATCAACTACACGATCGGAATACATCGCGACCTGCAGGTTCGTGTTGCCCATGCGGTGGGAAAGCGAAATTTCATGATGATGAGATCGTTCCAGCGAAGACGAAAAGCCCGCCAGGCTGACGTGCGGACCGGACTCACTCAAATCCGCCGGAGCGGAGTCAAAGCCCTTTTCCATCCGCCTGTCCGGCTGCGAAGTAGCGTAGCGGTACTCCAGCAAGGTGTTGGGTGAAAGATGCAGATCAGCCGATCCAAACGGACGGAACGCCGTCACCCGTCCCATGAATTGAATGGTCTGCAATTCACTTCCGAAGCGAAGTTCCAGAACGTCCCCGAGCGTAAATTCATCGGAAGCGGAAAGCGCCAAGGCTTGCAGCGCAGTCGTGCGTGAATCGATTCCGGGGGCGGCCAGACGGCGCATGGTGAAAGCCATCTCCGGCGCCGACCCGTTGGGCATCTTGTGGCTGTAGGAAGCGCGCAACACCGCATTGGGTGAGCCATTGCCGTAGCCAACATCACCCTGAAAAGCCATCGTTCCGGAGGAGAAAATCGACCTCTCCACCGAAAAGACTGTGCTCATGTCAGAGGCGCTTCCAAAACCTCCAGAAGCCGAGCCGGCTAAGAACGAAAGAGTCCCCTTTAGATCGTGGCTTGGACCCGCGGATTCCGGGGCCACGGAACCATCGTCCAGCACCCGGAGGATCGGCCGATTCGAGGCCGAGCGCAGCACCCATTTCCAGTCATCATCATCGCTCGCGGCGCCACGCAATGCGGGAAGTTGGATCGCCTCGAACAGCCCGCTGAGTTTGAGATCGACCATCGCGCTGCTGCCAGGGCGCAGCCCCACCCGCTCGCGAAGGGCGGGAAGGAACGACGGAGAATACGCTCTTATGTTGTACACGCCAGGCAGTAACCCACTGGCGGAATAGAAGCCATTTTCGTCGGTGAACACCTTCAGCGAGTGCGCCGCCGAGCCCAGCACTTCCACCATCGCGCCCATTTGGGGGACGCCGGCGGCGCTGCGCACATATCCCGAAATAGAGCCGGACCCTGGACGGTCGGCAGCCAGCACTGGAAGCGCCAGCGCCATCCCCAATAACCCGAGCTTCAACCCGAGTTTCCCCAGCATCACTCCAAACACCTCAGGAGACCAAGCTCTCCGGTTACTCTACGGCAAAGGTTGCCGAAGGATCCACCGTCTGCTTGGAGATGTTATCGTTCACCTTAATTTGAATGCGATAGACCCCCGGATCAAGACTGGCGGCCGAGAGCGGTTTTTCCAGGGTCACCTGGTCGCCAACATTGCCCATCTGGTCTGTAGATTCCACGGTATGAATCACCGCTTTGTTCGTGGCCGCGTTAATCACGTTATATTCGAACGTCGCCGAGGGCTTGTGGGTCTTATCGTCCACGCCCAGATTGTAAATCTGCATCCAGAAATACACTTTCTGAGTGCGCTTGAATGCCACTGCCTTGCCGCTCGAGGAGGCCACGCGCGGCCGTACCTTGGTATTGCCGATCACAAACATGCCCGTGCCAATCTCTTTGGTCGAAACCGGCTGCATCACGTCCGCTACGATCAGCGAGGAAGACGCCAGACGGTCGTCGTCAAAACTGGGTACGGGTAACCGGCTGCTCCATAATCCAGAACGATCGCCGTTGAGGTCCTTCACCGCGACGTCGATGCGGTACAGGTTCGGGCGCAATGGCAACGCCTTCCAGTAGACCTGTGAATTCTCGGTAACCTTGGGCAACAACTCCGCCGGAACGTCCACCTGCACCGTGTCTTCAAAAGTTTGCACGATCTTGCCCGTGAGCGTGCTCACGCGTCCGAAAATATTGACCGTCCCGCGCTGCACGCCGTCCTTGTTCACGAAGGTGATATCGCGATTCTTCACCTGGATCGTGATCGGAACCAGAACCGTGTCGCCCGTTACTCTCACAAAATCCGTGCGCACATCAAACGGCATCAGGTTCACGCTGATCTTGTGGCTGACCACTTCCTCCAGGTCCTTGAACTTCACCGCCGGAGGCTTCTGCAGCTTGTAAAACGTCTCCAACCGGTCAAACTGCTTGCTCTGATTATTACTGCTAAATGGGCCGGTGCCCAACCTCTCGAGGCCGCCACCGCTAAAGCGGCTGGCCTTGTTGGTCATGCCCATCTGCTCATACAAGGTCAGGCCTGCATTGGGTGTATAAAGCAGCGCGTCTTTTTCTGACCGGTCCATGGTCATGTGATAGTCGCCGCACATGCATGTGTCCACAAACTCAATAATGACTTCCTGCCCAATCCCCTCCAGATAGCGATAGCGCCAGTCTTCAAAGGGAAAAGTAGAGGTCTCGCCGCCGCCCTCTTCCATCGGACGTTCGTAAGACCCGCCAGAGGGATGCGACTCAATCTCATCCGCCGGTCCGTACATAATATAAATTCGGCCGCGGTCGGATTTCCAGCCTGGGATGCCGGCGGCAAAGTGTTCGTTGGCGTAGGCCATGCGCCGGTAGTGCTCTTCCTTGAATTCGTTCTCGATTGTGTCCGGAGTGGGATCGCGGCGCTGCCAGAAGGCTTCGATGAACTGATCACGCTCTTCGTCGTTGGAGAGCAGCTTGAAGGCTTTCTGCTCTTCGTCGGTAATGAGCCAGCGCACGTCTTCGTCAAGCCATTTCTTGTACGTCTTGCTCAACTCAATCTTCAACGACTTGGAGTTCTGCTTTCTCTGCTTTTCCGTGAGTGGGCGCTTGAGCGGATCGGTTTCCTGCGACGCTTTTTCCGCGGGTCCTTTTTCCTCGACGGCCGGCGTCGAAGGGGATGCAGATGCCGGAGAAGACTCCGCTGCAGCAGGATCGGCAGCATCCGCTTTCCCATTCTGAGCGGCGGCAAACGACGCCGAACCCAAAATCAGAGACGGTAAAACCAAGACCGTGAAAATGCGATTGAGAAAACCTACCCGGGACATAAGGGGGCACTCCTTACGACAACAACCCTTGGCAAGCCATTCTATGACTTTAGCGTCCCTAAGGCAAGGCTAAGTAAAACACCCTAACCAATTGTAAAGATTGTAAAATCCGCGTCCGGAGCTGCATTTTCCTCTTACTGTTCCGGTCCCAGAGTTTGTTCGATTCTCTCTCTTCCTCAAGCTATAATCGACTTGTTTATCAACGCACCGCTTGGGCCGGTCTTAAGCTGGTCATCGACCGGGTGCCCGCATGGCAATTTGACCCACTGGAACTTTTGTATCCGCAAGACCGTATCTCATGGCGTGTCCCCAGTTGCGCCGGGAATCCGGGAGCCCGATGATTGCGCTGATCCAGCGCTAGAGGCTGGCAAGAGGTTCCGTCATCGAACTACGAAAGTGCCCGGCCGAAGGGCGTGACAAGGGAACAATGAGCACTGGAAAGAAAATAGCGATCGGCAGCGGCGTCGCCATCCTAATACTGGCGATTGCCGGCATTGCGGTTCATCAGAGCCGTAAGGGTGTGGTCACGGTGCAGACGGGCAGAGCGGAGTCGATGGATCTGGCTTCGATCGTCAGCGCATCGGGCGAGATCAAGCCGAAAACGTACGTCAACATCGGCGCGAATGCTTTCGGCAAGATTATCCGGCTATATGTGAAAGAAGGCGACCGGGTCAAGAAGGGCCAGTTGCTGGCGCAACTGGAAAACGTGCAATCCTCGGCTGACGTGAATGCCACGCAGGCTGGGTTGGAAGCGGCCCGGACCGACGCTGTCGCTGCCGACGCCGCGTTGAATACATCCATGGCCGACCTGAACCGCGCGCAATCCGACTTCGAACGCGCCCAGCTCGACTGGACTCGCGCTCAAGGTCTGTACAAGGACGCCCTGGTCGCAAAGTCCGAATACGACAGCCAGAAGGCGGCATGGCAAACGGCGCAAGCAGGTTTGGCGCAGGCGCAGGCGCGTGTCGCCCAGGCCAAGGCGCAGAAGGATTCTGCCGGGCGCCACATCGCGCAGAACGCCGCCAACCTTACCCACGCCGCCGACGTGTTGAGAAAGACTACCTACGCCGCGCCCTACGACGGCATGATCACCAACCTGCCGGTGCGCGAAGGCGAAACGGTTGTGATTGGCATACAGAATTCACCCGGCAGCACGCTCATGACCCTGGCCAACATGTCCGTGATCACCGCCGAGGTCAGGGTGGACGAAACCGACATCGTCAACGTTCGGCTAGGCCAGCCCGCCGAAGTCACAATTGACGCGATTCCCAAGAAGACTTTCAAAGCAGTGGTGAGCGAGATTGGCAACAATGCAATTGTTCGCTCGACCGGCGTATCCACGTCGCAGCAGACCTCCGCCAGCCAGGAAGCGAAAGATTTCAAGGTGGTGGTCACGCTGCAAGAAGCGCAGGACAATCTACGCCCCGGACTTTCCGCTACCGCTAAGATCACCACCGCCACACGCAACAAAGTTCTTACAGTTCCTATACAGGCTCTGACCATTCGTTCGCGGGCGGAGCTGAAAGCCAGCAACACCGAGCAAGGAGCGGTTCAAGCCGCCGCGCCGCAGATGGAAGCATCCAAGCGGACAGACGGAAATAAGGACGAACTGCAGGGTGTGTTCGTCATCCGCGATCGCAAGGCCGAATTCCTTCCCGTCGAAACCGGCATTACCGGCACCACGGAGATCGAGGTGCTAAACGGGTTGAAGCCGGGTGACGAGATCGTTACCGGCAGTTACAAAGTGCTGCGCACACTGCGGCCGGGAGCCAGCGTAAAGGTAGATAATACGGCGCCGAAGAAAGAGGACGAGGGGCCGTAGGAGGCTGTTACTGGTTGGGGATTAGTCGTTGGCCAAAAGCAAGAGACTTACGGCTAGCGACCAACGACTAACGACTGTCTGAGTTGCTCGTCCAACAGGCAGCCGGCCAGATGGCAGTAGAGAAAGATCGGAGCGGGCAGGTGTCCCGAGAGGACCAGGAGAGAAAAATGGCAACCGCAGAAGTCATCAACATTAAGCAGCCCGTGGTGTCGGCGCCTCCCGATTCGTGCATGATCAGCACCGAAGATCTGTGGAAGACCTACGACATGGGCTCCGAGCAGCAAGTGCACGCCTTGCGCGGCGTTAACATACGCATCCAGCGCAGCGAATACGTCGCCATCATGGGACCTTCCGGCTCGGGCAAATCCACCCTGATGAATCTGATTGGCTGCCTGGATACGCCCAGCAAAGGCAGTTATTGGCTGAATAGCCAGCTGGTCAGCGAACTGGACGACGATGAACTGGCGCGCATCCGCAACAAGGAAATCGGTTTCGTTTTCCAGACCTTCAACCTGCTGGCTCGCGCCACCGCCCTGCACAACGTAGAACTGCCGCTGATCTACGCCGGCGTCCCCGGCGAAGAGCGCGTGGAGCGCGCCAAAGGGGCGCTGGCGTCTGTCGGCATGGAATCCCGCATGATGCACAAGCCCAACGAACTCTCCGGAGGCCAACGGCAAAGAGTCGCCATCGCCCGCGCCCTGGTCAATCGCCCATCCATCATCCTGGCCGACGAGCCCACCGGCAACCTCGACTCCCAGACCGGCAACGAGATCATGGCGCTATTCGATCGTCTGCAAGCTGAAGGCAACACTATCGTCCTGGTCACCCACGAACACGACATCGCGGAATACGCCCATCGCGTGATTCACATCAAGGATGGAGTGGTGGAGAAGGACGAGAGGAAAGCTACTCGGTAGTCGTTGGTCATTAGTCGATCGCGGAGGCCCAGCCGGGAGGCTGGCCAGGCCCCATCAACCTAGGCTGTAGCGGTCGATATAGCCTGCACAGAGGGCATGTGCTGGTTCTCCAGTACGGATATGTGATATTCCGGTCCTATGTTGTCTATATCCTCCCCCAAGAGGGATTGTTTGCACCACGTGCATATCGTGTTGCAAGAAAATCGACTGCCACTTCTCAAGTGTAGTGAAATGCGCGGTGCATCCTAATTTGTACCTAGGGCGGCGCGTATAAGTTAAGTAAGAAGGGCGACTTTGATTTTCTGGCGGCGTATGTGATTCCGGAGGACTTGTGGTACATAATCCCGGCGAAACCGGTGGTGAACGGTACCATGGGGATGATTGTTTTGACGCCGTCGGTGCCGGGGATAAGCACAAGCCTTATCATGGATGCTTGGGATCTTTTTGGGGGAGACCACGGGAGGGGATTGTGCCCGAGATTTACGGCGTGGCGATGGCGTGGGCCTGAAGGGTCGAATGCCCGTGGTTAGTCGTTGGTCGCTAGTGGTTGGCTATTTGTGGTCCGGTTGGTCGCCTTCGTAGCTGGCTTTCTGGTCCGCAGCCGCTTGCGGCGTTAGAACACTTTTTTCTCTCCGCCTGCTCCTGGTTTCACATTCGCTGCGAATCTTCTCAAATCGGTTCGCCATCTCCTGCAGCTCATCATCGGAGAGTTTCTCGATGTCGATCATCTCGTTGTGGGCGAGGTCGATGGAACGGATAATCTCGTCGAGTTTCAGGTGAATAGCGCGGGCGTCCCGGTTCTGGGTGTTCTGGATCAGAAACACGATAAGGAAGGTGACAACCGTGGTCGCAGTGTTCACGACCAGTTGCCAGGTGTCGGAGTAATGGAAAAATGGTCCCGAAGCCGCCCAGGCGACGATCAGCAGGGCTGCGGCGAGAAATGCCCATTTAGTGCCGACTACATAGGATGCTTTGCTGGCAAAAGTGCGAAAGGGATCTGCCGTATTGGAATTTGTCGCCAGTTTGCCGCCTTGTTTGGCCATGGTCGGTGCCCGTCCGCAGTCGCACATTTGATGCGGGCGCAAGCAGAAACGTTTGGCGAAAGAATTCTCTCGGTTGACGCTGTTTCAATTCAGCCTGAAATAGGGCGGCCCCAGTGACCCAATCGCTTGTGCTCCGGCAGCCGTTCCGGCGCACCGGCGCGCCGTTCCGATTGACCCCTCGCGCGTCGGCGGGTTAGACTTCGCCGCTGAGAGGTGTTCCATGCGCTGCTTGCTCAAGGTGTCAATCCCAGTTGAGGCGGGCAATACTGCGATCTCCGACGGTAGCTTGCCCAAGACTATCGAATCAATTCTCGCTGACTTAAAACCCGAAGCCGCATATTTTGCGGAGGACAAGGGGAACAGAACGGCGTTCGTCTTTTTTGACCTGAAGGATACGTCGCAGATCCCAGCGGTTGCCGAGCCCTGGTTTTTAGCCTTGAACGCCCAGGTCGAGATCCATCCGGCCATGAACCTTGAAGACCTGAAGAGAGCCGCGCCGGGTATCGAGAAGGCAGTCAAGAACTACCAACGAAGCACGCGCCTGACCGCAGCGTAGGGGGTCGCACCTTTGTGGGCTGTCGTGACGCTAACCTGTTCGCAAAGGAAGACCGCCGACTGACGACTGCCTATTGCGTTGTTCCCACCGGCTTAACGTCCGCCGCCGTGTCGGCCGGCAGAGTGGGGTGAGCGGCGAAGAAGGCGTGGTCATAGAGATTGCGATACATGCGCCCGGAAATTTCCGCCGCCTTGGGTCCGAAGGTTGGGCGTCCGCCCTGCAAGAAGACCACGACGACGATTCGCCCCACATCCGTCTTGGCGTAGGAAGCGAACCATCCATAGCGGGTTCCTGCCTTGGAACAGGTTCCGGTTTTGCCTAGAATTTCTTCCTCGTTGAAATTGACCCGCAGGCTGCGAGCCGTGCCGTAGCTCACGGCCGCCGCCATGCCATCGGAAATCTCAGGAATCAGCGGAGCAATATCCAGATGCCGTTTTACCCGTGGTTCGAAGTTGGCTACCTCTTCCGGAGCTGTCGGATGCTGCAGGTAGTAAAGCGTGCCACCGTTGGCAATCGCCGAAACCATGGCGCCCAGTTGCAGCGGCGTCATGGAGATGCCTTCTCCGAACGAGCACATTTTGCCTACCCCGCCGAGTTTGGATGAAATCTCCTCCTGCGGATAGGTGCCCATTTTCTCGCCCGCGATGTTGTATCCGGCAAGTTCACCCAATCCGTACTGGTGGGCGTAGAAGCTGACTTTTTCAAATCCCAAACGGCGGCCCAGGGCCTCGAAGTAGGCATTATTGGAATGGGCCAGGGCGGTGGTGAGATTCATCCGGCTGCGGCGGCCCAAGCTGATTTCTGTGCTCTTGGTGATCAGGTCTTCGCTCAGGGCTGCTAGTGCTACTGACAGCTTGATGGTCGAACAGGGCTGCGCCCCACTCGACAATGCCAATTTCTGGTTCACCATGGTCAAAACGCGGCCACTGGTGGGCTCGATCGCCAGCACGGTTCCGTTCATGTTGCCCAGAGCATCGATAGCGGCCTGGCGGACGATCAGATCCTCGCCGGCGGTGGCATCGCCTTCAAAATTGTCGTCCATGAACGAACTGGCAGTGAAGCGCTCGTGAAAGCGATGACGCCGAGTGCGGCCGGTTCTCACCACGCGCGTGGTGCGGGGGCGGCTGCGCGAAAGCCTGGTCAAGCGTTTCCGTGCGTGCGGGGTTTCACTTACTTTTTGTGACTTCTTACGTGCGGTCAAGGAACGGGTGCTGACGGTGGCTGCCATTCCAAACTGAGGAGGCAGCGTCAAGACCAAGGCGACCAACAACCCCAGCAGCGAAGAGCGTTTCCTAAGAGTCACTTAGTTGTTTCCCCATCCCCGGCTCGGATACCTAAATCTCATGCACGAGGCTTGCCAAGCTCGAACAGACCTTGGCCAGCACGTGTAATCCTTCGATACTAAGATACTTAGCGCCCGTCGTACATTAAAAAATCAGTTTGTTACCATACGAGAATCAAATGTGTAACCTTATGAAATAATGTGGCTTATTTCAGTTTTCGCGTTGATTACCTCCCTTTCGTAATGGGAAAGCATTTACCCTGCAACGGCTCTGGGTGGAAAATTTTTTCTCTTTCTTGGCAGAAGCTTTGCGGCCTAGGTGCCGGGATTTCGGCAGGCCTGAGGGTTATAGTCAGGGCCGAAGCGGGGCCAGGTTGCCGATTTCAGATTGTAGGTTGAAGAAGACTCTTCAATCTGAAATCTTCAATCTGAAATCCTGTCTCCAGAGGGACGTGTCATGACAGACTGCTTATTCTGCCGCATGGTTGCCGGCGAAATTCCCGCCAAGAAGGTCTTCGAGGACCAGCACACTTTCGCGTTCGAGGACATCAATCCGCAGGCGCCCACCCACGTGCTCGTGGTCCCCAAGAAACACATCCCCGGGCTGAAGGAAGCGTCCGCCGAAGATGCGGACATCATCGGCCGGTGCCATCTGACGGCGGCTCATCTGGCCCGCCAGCGCGGCATCGAAGACGGCTATCGCACGGTGCTGAACGTGGGTCCGGGCGCAGGCCAGTCAGTTTTTCACCTGCACGTACATCTGCTCGGAGGGCGAGACCTCACTTGGCCGCCGGGATAGGGAGGTCAATGCAGACGCGGGCGTCCGCACCCGTGTCGATGTCCGGACGGGCGAGGGTGCCCGGCGCTAGATCGGTTTGGTTTCTTCCGTGGGTTCCGGGGCGCCGTGGCGACGCAACAATTGTGGTAAGTTCTGCGAGAACGCTGAGCGTGGCAGCACCATGTCGCAGCCCACCTCGTGCGCCTTCATCTTCAAGTCGCCCTGTACGTGTGATAGGAACCCGATGATGGACGTCCCCTTCTTCAATTTGGTCTTGAGCTTAGGGATCAGGGTCAGGGGCTTGGCGTTGGCGTTGTTCATGTCGAAGATGATCAGCGACGGCTTCTCTTCGCCATTCTGCTTGATGTGATCGAGCAGGTCTTTTTCCGTCTTGACGAATTCGACCTTCACATTCAGCTTGCGTGCCGTTTCCTGGATCTTGGCCTGGAAAAACAGGTCATCCACAAACGCAAAGATGCGGGAATTGCCATTGTCGCCCTGGGGCAGTGGCTCGGGCTCGACCGGGGCGTACGCGGGAGCGAATCCGGGACGCATCCGTCCCGGTCTCGATCCGTTGCCGTTCATGGCGGCTCGATAGCTGTGGTCCATTGGGGCGGAGTAGACGCCGCCTTGTGGTTGACGATCACGGCCGGGGGCTCCACCACGATTGGGCGGACGACGCCCGCGCCGACGCTTGCTTCTCCCTCCTCCACCGCCGGAGGGGTGTCCGGGTCCTGCATTCATATTTTTCTCGTTTTTTTTATAGCTGCATTCAGTCCGCCCGAAGGGGGACTTGATTTTTGCTGCTGGATTAACACCTTCCCTAACAAATTCCTTCGCGCACATGCATGGAGCTGTGCCGAAAACCCATTGCGGCTGGAACTCACGCGTGAATGATCTTTATCCGTAGATCTTTAATCGCAGATCTTTAATCCCTAAGATCGCTTTTCCGTTTGGCGTCTGGAGCCAGGGGGCGCGGAGGGCCAGCTAGAGAGCATGGCCGCTGGAAACACCTATGATGGTACCGCTCGGGGAGGAGAAAGCGCAAGTCCTAAGTCATGCCGTTTTGCACAATGGTAACGGCTAAGGGCGCGGAATCACGGCGGTAGAGGTTACCGCGCTCCGAAAAGAAATCACCCGCCGCTCACCTGCCGGGCCCATTGCATCGCCTGCCAATAGATTTCGGCGACGTCGCTCTCGCGGAGGTCAAGGGACGTTCCCAGTTCAACCGCGCGTTGCCAGTCGCCGGATTCCTGCGCCAGCATGAGTTGATACAGGGGGCGCAAGCGACTCCCTCCTCCGAGAAGTACCCCTTTCGTCTCCTGATCGATGGGAACGTTCTCCAGCACTTCGGCCATGGAGATTTCCAGGATCGAGTCCATCATGGAAAACAATCCCAACAAGAAAAGATCGGAATCGCCGTGCTGAATTTTGGGTGAGAGCAGTTCACAGAAGCGGGCACGGACCAGGGCGGATAGAACCAGTTCGCTCGATTTGTTGTGCCCCGCCGACAAGGTCACAACCAGGCGAACCCAGCGACGAACTTCGCGCTCTCCCAGGATCGAGAGAGCGTGGCGCACCGAATGGATTTCATTGGCAAAACCGAAAGCGGCGGAGTTCATATAACGCAGCAGGCGGTAGCACAGCGAAGCTTCACCCTTGATCGCGTTCTCAATTTCGCGCGGCTCGAGTTCCGGTTTGGAGACCACCTGAAGCATGCGCACGTAATTCAGCTGGTTGCCGGAAATGTTGTGCGCTCTCATGGTCTCCGGCCGGCGGAAGAAGTAGCCCTGGAAATAGAGGAAGCCCGCCTTTTTAGCGGCTAGAAATTCTTCGCGGGTTTCGACTTTCTCGGCCAGCATGCGACAGCGCCAGGGGCCGTACCGTTTAACCATGGCGGCGCGTTGTTCGGCCGTGGTGGTGCGCACATCCACCTTGAGGATGTCGGCGAAATCGGTCAGTGAATCCCGGGGATCGTCCACCACGAAGTCATCCAGCGCAATCATGTATCCGGCTTCTTTCAACCGCTGGCAAGCTGCCATCACCAGATCATCCGGCTCCACAGATTCCAGAATCTCGACCACGGCCTGGCTGGAGGGCAGCAGGGTGATGTAGTCTTTCAACAACATGTCGCGGGTACAGTTGATGAAAGCGCGGCGGCCATCGCAGAGGACATCCAATCCCATGAGCAGCGAAGTGTCCAGCGTGCTGCGCGACGCAGCTTCAGGATCGTTAGAACAGAAGTAGCTCTCCACACCATCGCGAAACAACAGCTCATAACCAAAGACTTTCTCGTCTTGGGTGAGAATCGGTTGGCGGGCGACAAAGCGCGCGCTGGGCGCCGGAACAGTCTTGGCTACACCGGGAGTGGTCACGCCTATTTTATCGGCAGGACCGGGGTAAAACTTCACCCCCGGACAGCCACGGCAACCCACCCCGGAGCCAGCGTTATCATAACTGCCATGCCTCAACCCAAGGTTGACCGCGAGAGTATTGCCAGCACTTACGAACTGATCCGTCCGCATATTCGGCAAACCCCTGTGGTTGAAGTCCAGGGCGCGGACTTTGGACTGAACGGCATTGGCTTGGTCCACAAGCTGGAGTTGGTGCAGCATTCCGGTTCCTTCAAGGCTCGGGGCGCCTTTGCCAACATGCTGATGCGGGAGATTCCTCCGACCGGCGTCGTTGCCGCGTCGGGCGGAAATCACGGCGCCGCGGTCGCCTTTGCCGCCATGAAGCTGAAACGTCCGGCGAGAATCTTCGTTCCTGAGGTCGCGTCCGCGGCCAAGCTGGAGCGAATCCGTGGCTACGGTGCGGACCTGGTAGTTACCGGCGAACGTTATGCCGACGCACTGGCAGCTAGCGAAGAGTGGGCAGCGCAGTCCGGGGCACTCGTGGTCCATGCCTACGATCAGGTGGAAACGCTGCTCGGCCAGGGAACCGTCGGCCTGGAACTCGAGAATCAATATCCGAAACTCGACACCCTGCTCGTAGCGGTGGGGGGCGGGGGTCTCATCGGCGGCATTGCCGCCTGGTATGGCTCGCGAATCAAGATCGTGGGCGTGGAACCGCAAGCCGCCCCCACTCTTACGCGAGCGCTGCAGGCCGGCTGTCCGGTCGATACAGAAGCCGGAGGAATCGCCGCCGATTCGCTGGCGCCGAAGCGAGTGGGCAAACTGATGTTCCCCATCGCGCAGGCGCATGTACAGAGTGTTTTGCTGGTTTCAGATGATGCTATCGTAGAAGCGCAGAAGGCGTTGTGGAAGGTGCTGCATGTGGTAGCTGAGCCGGGAGGAGCGGCAACTCTCGCGGCCCTCCTGTCGCGGCGCTACCAACCGCAGCCGGGAGAGCGCGTGGGTGTCTTGGTTTGTGGGGGCAACACCACGGCGGTTGATTTCAAGATGTAGGGGTGGGGGGGGCGGACACTTTTGTCCACCCCCCATTGATTTCTACTGGACCGTCAACGACAAGTTGGTTGGGTGTGAGAGCGCGGGCGAAGTGCTGGTGGCAGTCACCGTAATGACATAGGCGCCTGGGGGCGTCCCCCCGGTCTTCGTGGAACCGCCACTGCTGCTACCGCCGCCGCAACCCACGCCAGCCGTGAAAAATACTAACAGCATCAGCCCGAATCCCGCCATACGACGCCGCTGCGAAGGCACGCCCAGGAAGAAAATGCCAGCAAACAGGGCGCTGCTGCCTGCCGCCAACCAGCCAAAACCACGACCGGGTTGCGGTGAGATCACCGCACCGGACAGAGAGTGCGGCGCCGTAGTAGTGACCGTGAGCGCCGACGTACCCGATCCATTCGCCACTGAAGGGGGAGCTAACAAGCATGTGGGCGCCGGTGTCCCGCCTCCAGTAACGCTGCAGGCAAGACTGACAGTGCCTGTGAAGCCGCCCGTCGGAGCAATGGTAATCGTGGAAGTGGCTGTTCCTCCTGCTGCAACACTGGCGGGCGCGAGCGTGGTGCGCGCAATTGTGAAATCTGGTGTCGCGGGCGCGCTAACCGTAAGGCTGATTGATGTGGTGTGGCTTACGGATCCGGAAGTCCCGGTAACCGTGATGTTGGAAGTCGCAGTCGGTGTCGCTGCGGCAGTGGTGATGGTGAGAGTAGAAGTGCCCGACGCGACCGGTGTCGGGGCGAACGCACAGGTCACCCCGGTGGGCAGGCTGGAAGTGACACACGTCAGGTCCACCATGCCAGTAAACCCGTTCGTCGCGGACACCGTGACGGTTGACGTACCCGACTGTCCCGGAGCTGAAACGATGATCGGCGTGCCCCCCACCGAGAAATCCGGGGTTGAGACAAAGGTGGGCCACGACGTCACCAGCACATCGGCATCGATGGAGCCCAATCCGGTGACCAAATCGTAGCCCGCGGCAGCGCTGTAGCCGAATTGGAACGGAGCCGTAGTAGGGCAACGCAGGGAGGCGGAGCCGGTGGTTGGCGTACCGGAAGTGCAAGGCACGATGTTGTTACCGGCGGTGATGTCGTGGAATGCACTGGGCGTCGATGCAGCCAGGGTATAGAGGGTGGGGTTTATGTTACCCAAGCCGCCTGACTGCGTAGCCTGATTGAGGATGGCGACAATGCCGGCAAAAGCAGGCGAGGCCACCGATGTACCACCCACCGACGCCAGGGTGCCATCGCTGGCCCGGAATCCAGCGGAACAGCTGGTAGGAGTAGTAGCGGGGGCAAAAAAGGCCTGCGAACAGATTAGCGAGGAATCGTGGTTCGGTGACGAGGTCAAGGACAGATCGGGCACGTCGCGATGGCCGTCGACCGGAGTGAGGGCCGTCTGCCAAGTTGGCTTGGCGAAAACGGCGCTCACACCCCCTCCAGTGGCGGAAAGTCCGCCGCCCGCCGCGATCGACGCGGTGGTGTCATTCCAGCCCATTTCCGGAATGTAGATGAGCGCCGAGCTGACTGTATCGGTGGCGCCGGTCGTGCCCGCCCAGTATGGCGGATCGGCTGGGGCGTCTGTATTGGGAGCCGTTCCGGTAACCGTAACCGACGCATCTAGGTTAAACTCCGTGCCCCCCATTGCCGTAACTTCGGGAACGCTGGCCGGCGCATCCACTGCCAGGCCTTTAATGGCCGACTTGGCCGTCTGAGATTCGCAGTCCGCGGCGCCGGCGTCGCCTGAGGCCGCAGTAACCGTCTGGCCTTGCGCGTTGGCCTGCTGCACATCCGCTCGAAGGGTTGCGGTGAAGCCGGCTAGGTTCGCCTCGCAATTGCCATAGCTGGTGCTGATGACCGGCGCCAGATTTTGGTCGATCGCAAATGCCAGTGCGTCGAACACGTTCTTGGTTAACGAAGAAGCACCAGCATAAACAAAGAGGATGGCCGCGTTCTTAGCCACACCGCCGGTCCATTCCACATCAAGATCGGATTCGACCTCGTCCCCGCTGGAAAAACCAGTGCTGGAATCTATGGGCACCAGTTGCAGATTGGAGGCCGGAAGGCCTGCCGCACTGCGGAAGGCATCAATGTCGGCGGTGTGAATCTGAGTTTGTCCCACCACGGCGATTTTCTGTCCGGTTCCATCGAATCCGGCGTCGTAAAGGGGTTTGACATTGTA
>Ga0099829_10000426_pt1 | contig 22114 bp, 27 predicted proteins | sample CZO8metaG_3_FD_79336 | JGI IMG/M metagenome (GOLD analysis project Ga0099829, IMG submission 79336) | Vadose zone soil microbial communities from the Eel River Critical Zone Observatory, Northern California, USA - CZOApr15con2H2.8 metaG | ecosystem: Environmental > Terrestrial > Soil > Vadose...
CGGGGAGTCGATGATCGCGGAAATACCGGATCCAACATGCGCACAGGGATCGCGCGTGGAGGCACAGATCGCTCGCGCGAGAGCGCGATTCGTTGATAGTTTTGGTCAACCGAGCCGAACATCATGGAGTGAGGAGAGCGCCATCGTAACCGTAACAGGCGTGCTGTTCTTCGACGTGCACCATGGGCAGAGGGGCGTTGCACGGAATGCCGTGGAGTTGCACCCCGTTCTTGACGTAGGTCCATGAGATTTGGCGCCACGGCAACTCTTCAGCAGGGGTTGGCGGTGCACTCCTGGTCAGTCAGTGAACAAAGATGCTGCACCGCCGGCACGCGTAAACATTGCTGTGTGACCTTCCGATTGGTCTCACGTAGGGTGTAGGGGAATCCTGGTGGAGACGATGGGATTCGAACCCACGACCTCCGCAATGCGAGTCCGCCTCGCATTCATTGGCTGAGGTCGTCTGAAGTGAGCGAAGGCCGCTCCAGTTGCGGTCTCTGTCCATTTTTGTTCTTTGACGCGGTAGTCTGAGATGGGTTGAGTTTGGGCCAGGGTTTTGGAGTTTTGGCGCACTAGAGGCGCACCCGAGTCTCCACTCCTGGCTGCCGAAAAGGCAGCCTCTTAGGTCCTCAGTTTATCTCGAGAGGCACGGAGTAGATGCGGCCTCGCGGGGTACGCAGTAAAGAAACCTTCTGGGCCGTTGGCGGACAAAGGTCCCCCGCGGAAAATTGAACTGGCCTTTTCCATTGCCTGAACTCCCCAACGTAGTCCAACCTGCACCGGTCATGTCATTACAGCACCACACCATCCGGTTAACCACAACCCTCTGACCGAGGAACTATGCTCGACAAACGACTTTACTAACTCTTCTTGTCTCTTTTTTCTATCGCCTTCCGCGCGGACTTAGGAACCTTGGCGTACACCTCGGCGACATGTCGCGGCTGCGTTACCATGACCTCAACGATAATGTTCACGAGTTCGAAGAGGCGAGTGGCGGTCTCCAGATCGTCGCGCAGGTCGATCTCGCCAGGATGGACCGCATGGTTGCCAATCACCCGCACACTGTCCAGAGCCATTTGTATTCTGTCGGTCATCCCCTTCTTGACCAAGTTGGCTGTGTCCTCGTTGAGGTTCTTTCCCTTCTCGCCAAGGTGGGGCATGAGTTTCTGAAGTGCTAGCCTCAGAAGCGCGGCAGCCCCTCGGGGAGAATCGCCGGCGATGTTTCTCGCCTCCATGTAGTCACGCGTCACGTCCTCAGGCATATCGGAAGCGGGCAGCGGCGCGCCGGAGTTTCTGGGGTAAATCATCAAGGTATCGCGCCAGAGCGCGTAGTCCTTGCAGTGATCGCACGTCGAAATGCTAAGACCGTCCACGGCACTAGCGCCTAGGGGAAAAGGCCAACCCTTCATTGATGGCGGAGGGGGAGTCCCGCTGAAAACGGACTCCCATTTCTGGTGCGCGTGGACTCCACAGTGCGGGCAATGGAAGTCTTCCGCCGCATACGTTGGTGGAATATGCTTGTCAGGCATCGCTCAAGACCAATCTCGAACTCAACTACGACCCAAGTTTATCACCCAGCCGACTTTCTCGGAGAGGTCGAAGTAGAGCAAGAACCCTTGCCTGACCACTGAGGAGGTCGAGCCTGCAGACTCTGGGGCGGGCCGAGAGGCCAACCCCGGTTCTGTTTTCACATTAGTTCGACCTATGGGTAGAGACGCTCTACTGTGAAGAAAATGGCACGCAGGATGGAGTCAGACAGGCTTCGGAATATCCGTACCGTCGTTGATGAAGGCCGGATCGACTAGTAGCGCAGATGTGGTTTGAGTTAGTTTCCCGTTCAGAGAAAGAACAGAAAATGCAACCTGTTGCAGCCCGCCCCCGGTCATATCATTCACTCGCACGATGCGGTTATTCCCGGAGTCTGCCACGTAAATCCGCCCGATTGTATCGAGAGCGATGCTACTGACGGGACTGATCCGCTGCTCTCCCCTGAACGAACGTGACCGTGCTAGCCGAGTCGCACCTCAAGAGGACATTCGATCGGGAATGTGGGCGGATTTATTATGACTCTCGTCGGGGAATATGCATGAATTTCGCACCCGGTCCACGGCGGTGTGTTGAAGATCGTGTCACGAGGCTGATAGTTCAGATAGAGGGTACACGCCTAGATCCGGCTGCGCGGAATTATCGCAGCAAAGCCCGCGAATAGCGCCATTGAAACAGTGTGACGACGGAGCGCAACTCGCCGCGGAATCCTTATTGAGTTCATTGATCACTTTCCCCAGACCAAACGCTATCTTCCACCGGCCCACGTAGAGGCTTCCCTCCCCTCGGCTTAATACCACACGAGGAAACGCGATGGATCGAACCTCAGCCGGGAAGTTGGAAGCGTTAAAATCCACCCATTGAGGAGGGTTCGATGACGTTCGTTCGGCAGGGACCTTTTTGAAGCACGGAAAGCGTCGGCCACGCGACGAAGACCATTGGAGTGGTCGCAGTCTCGAGGCCGTTTCGTGGAACCCCAAGCCCTGAGGAGAAGTAGACAGGGTTGTTTTCGTGAAACCAGAGCGGCAGCAGTAGACCTTGGGTGTGTTGGGCCCGTGAGAGATGAACGAGGACCTGGAACCACGCGGTGGTTTAGGGGCGAGGTGGTGAGGAGCGATGACACCGACGATGCCATCAAGCCAGGGGAGTAGAATGCCCCGACCCCGCTAGGTTAGTGCCAGGGTAAATGTGCATTGCAATTGCCACACAAGGCCTCGGCTCGATGCGAATAGAGAACCCGATTCTTCTTCCCACACACCGAGCAATCAATGATCAAATCCATGTAGTGTCTCCGTAGATACTCCTCCCAAGAAACCCTTAACTGGGTGCGCGACAACTCGGCGGTGAGCCGTTTCCTGTCCCACAGGTCAATGCCTAGTCGCTCAGCCATTCTCCGCGCTTGCTCACTGAAGCGGGCGTTGGTAACAACCATTGCTCCTTCGCACTTGTAGTAGTCCTTGCCAGCATGCACTTCTTGAATTGCAGTAAGCCCAACCGGACCCTCCCACCGCTTGCACTGCACCGCAGTCCGCTTGCCACCCTTTTGGAGAACCAGGTCCACACCATAGTCCCCGGAGCCCGGCGTCCGCGTGACGGCGAATCCCCTTCGCTCAAAAAAGTCGGCCAGAAACCTCTCGAACCGTACTCCGGGCATCTTGTCAGTCTCTGCAATCCCAGAGGCCTCAATCTCATGTTGCTGGCGCAGGTTATCCTTGAACCTCCGAACCCCTGCGGCGGCCTGCCGAGGGTATGAGGGTTCCAGTTCCTTCCGAATGGATTCCACCGAAGCGGCGTGCTCAGGAGTTGGCGGAGAGACACGACCCTGTATAAGATGACCGACAGGAAAATTATGACCAGGGCTCCGAAGCCAGCCATAACTTTGGCCTCAAGACTCTTGATTGGTGTCAGGAGAAGTACAAACAGAAAAACAAGCCAGGCGACAGAGACCGCCGATTTCGCAGCCTCGCGCAAGAGAGTATCCAAGCGGACCTTTCTCCGGGCATCCTCTATCGCTGTCTGCCTCTTCTGGACTCGGGGCGGTGCTAGCGTTTCGGCGACGCATGTCAGGCAGATGTGACGGATGCTTTTGGAGTCACTAGTCAGATCCTCGAAGAGAACATCAGAGGGGTGCTTTGGACAGTGCATACTCATCAATACTCTCGGGTGAGGAGGGACTGAGATGAGTTCCCGTCCCTCCAGACTCTCTACATGATAGGTCTGAACGTGTTCGTGGCCGGATCAAGCCGGGTGTGCTGATCTGTAGGATTCGGAAATGCTTCCAACTGAAGCGGATGGACAGCGTGAGGGTTATGAAAGAACTCGAGTCGCGGCTCCTTCCTTCCAATGAAATGCTCCCCATGATGTCTTTGGATATCTTGAGCCAACTCCCATGCCCTTTTTAGACTTTCCTTTCGCGTAATTCCCGCCCTAACATCCTCCTCATGTTGCCTCCTAAGAGCGTCCTCTAGAATGTGCCTGTTTGGGTACGCATAGGTAAGAACTGCAACAGCACTTATTGTCGTGTTTTGGGTGGGAGTAAAGACTCGGCCGTCGGGCCCAAAGCCTGACTCGAATCCTCCTCCTTGTCCTCCTGACAGACGGAAGTTGGGATCCCCGAACATCGCGCTGAGCACAATGAAATCGCCAAGGTCTACCATGAGGCCGTCACTATGGACCACGATCACGCAGGGGTACCTGCACTTGTATTCGTGCAGTTGCTCAATCCCCGCACGGATCTTGCTTCTTACTCGGGATACCGGATCCCACGATCCGGAGGTAACGCCACCGATACGAGTGCCGTCGGGTAACCTGATCGGGTTAGCCTCAATCTGGGCTGCGACCACATGATCGATATCGCCCTCTGCGAATCCTTCCACCTCCACCAGTACATCTCGTGGAGACGCGTGCACCAAGTAGTCAGGTTTACGCACTCCTAAGGCAGGCTCGTACTCCCAGTTGAGATCAGACCGGGTGAGGTAATTTTCAAACTCGATTTCGGAATTCGGTTTCTCCTTTGCCACCATTCAGGTGCACTCCGTTCTTCTAGTACTTCAACCTAGCCCATACGACTCGACTCTTCCGCCAAGGAAAGATAAGCAAAGTTTGGGCACAGAGTGGAACTCTCAGATGGCTTGGGTCACGAACTCCGCGACTATCATGGGGATTCGTGGTGGAGGCGATGGGATTCATGCCCACGACCTCCTTCAGCGCACCAGAGGGGCACATGAGTCACAGAGTGAGATTCTTCGGCCGGGCCCGGTCTTGTGCCCTACTACCGGCTCGAACTGCCGCTCCCCCACGGGCGGCCTGTGCGTGTGGACAGGCCGTTAGCGCCGGGCTTCGGCCAGGCATGTCTGCCAGGACCACGGTAGAGTTGGGGACTGCCGCTTGCTAAGAAGGCCACTTCTTGGTCTCGTCGAAAGTTCAACCGGACGATACAGGAACCCTTGGGCCTTAATGCGAGCAACGAGCGTGAGTCGGGGAGGGCTCCAATGGCGAGAAGACCAGGGGCGGAAGCGATATATGAGCAGGCCGATGTCTTCGGCAGGAGGTGCCTGATTGATCACACTTCCTACCTCTGGCCATCTGCCCAGGCGTGGAGTGTTGAGAATCTCGACAAGTTCCGAGATGCATTTGTTGGGCGACCTGACACGTCACCCCGTTCGTTCCTTCAAAAATGGAGGGAGCAACTTCAGGATCAGCACGACCAGATTCATCGGATCGCCGCAGACATCCTCGCCTTCTATTACCTCTTTCCGTACAGAATAAGCAAGGTCACGAAGTTCGCAAGGCTGCGAGAGGTCATCAGTTGGAAACTCGGCGCTGATCTGCCCGATTTCTCTGGACTCGACCTCGCCTATTCCACATGGGTTGGCTACCCTGGGCCGCACTACAACACCGGTCAGTACTTCCAAATCGCTTTTTATCTCGAATTCTTCCGTAGGATTCTGCGCGGACGGATTGATCCTCATGACCGCGCAGCCTGTCAGCGGTTAGCAGACCAGGCCCTGCATGAGGTGGGTGAGAGTTATGAAGCGCGCCACATTGCCCTACATCTATTCTTTCCTGATTATTTTGAGCGGATGGCAAGCGAGAACCACAAACATGTGATAAGCAGGGAATTCCGGGACCTTGCGGGTGGAGCGACAGACATTGACGGGGCGCTACTTAACATAAGGAAAAGCCTTGAACGCGACCTTGGAAAGGCGATCGACTTTTACGAGACACAAGAAGTACGCAGACGTTGGGATCCCCAATGGCGGGCCGAGGAAGAGACCGAGCAGGTCACCACCGGAGTCGGAGAAAGTGCCAAACATTACTGGGTTGAAAAGACGATCGTTAGAGGGAGGTCCGATCGAGAGAACGGCCCATACGCACTTGGGCAGGTTCTTTGGTCCCCGCACAGGGACCGCCGAGATGCGGATATATACCGCTTTATGCGAGACGTCCAACCAGGGGACATCATCCTACATTTGGTCGACAATCAGGAATTTGTCGGTCTCTCCAATGCTGCCGGATCCGCTGAGGACTTCAACGGCGTCCCGAATACAGAATGGGGAGAAGGCCCTTCCTATTTGATCCGCCTAAGAGACTTTCGGCGCTTGGATCCGCCCCTCTCCCGCGATGTGTTCTTCGGGTCACCTTTTAAGGAGAGACTGATCGAGGTCGTGCGAAAAGGAGCGAAGAACCTCTTCTACAATGGGGAGCCGAACCTCAACCAAGGGGCATATCTCACACCGGCGTCTGCAGAACTTGTGGCAATACTGAACGACGCATATCGCCAGGTTGCCGGGCGTCCTCTCACTGACGACCACACCACTTTCACTACGGATGTTCGCGAGGATTTAGGTCGCTTCGGGGTTTTTGCAGATGCTGTGAACATGGACGAAGCCGATTTGAAGGACCTCTTAGATCTACTCCGATCGAAGAAACAGATCATCCTTGAAGGCCCCCCCGGATCTGGCAAGACGTACGTTGCTGACAAACTCGCCAGGTATTTCTGTGGCCTCCCACTCGAAGGCCCGGCTGATCAGAAATTCCTCATGGTCCAGTTCCACCAATCCTATGGGTACGAAGATTTTGTACAAGGGATCCGGCCACACACTAACGACCATCATCAACTCGAATATCGACTCGACGACGGAATCTTCAAGCAGTTCTGCAAAGTCGCCGCGTCACAGCCCGAGACTCCATATGTGCTTATCATCGACGAAATTAACCGTGGGAATCTGTCTAGGGTATTCGGCGAACTACTGCTGCTTCTCGAATATAGAAACCTAGAAGCCCGCCTCGCCTACTCGAGCCCGAGCGATCCGCTGTTCTCGATTCCGAGCAACCTGTACATCATCGGGACGATGAACACAACGGACCGGTCATTGGCCCAGATCGATTACGCAATGCGACGGAGGTTCTTTTTTTACCGGTTGTTGCCGGTGCGCGCAGGCCGTGCACCAGTGCTCGAGCGTTGGCTCTCCAAGCAGGTGCTACCCACTGAGGTTCGAGAGCGATTGCTCACGTACTTTATTGCTCTGAATACTCGTGTGCAAGAGGAACTCGGTGAGCATTTCCAGGTAGGCCACAGTTACTTGATGGACTCCCGCATCCGCGAGGCATCTGGTCTGGCCACCATTTGGCAAAGAGCGATCCTGCCACTGCTCGAGGAGTACTTCTACAATCGACGTGGGCGAGAGACGCTACTTGACTCCCTATCACCTGAGGCCCTCCGTACGACTCCAGCATAACCGTGGATGCTCCCATCCTCCTGCGAGAGTACGAGGACTGGCAAGGCGGCCTTTCGCTGGAAGATGCCCAATATATTGCCTCGGAACTGCGCGGCCGAATTTCGATCACCCGCGCCCCATTTTCCAATGACTATCTACTTAACCCGAGTCAGTACGTCGGGGTTGTGGTTCTTCCGTCGACTCGTCGCCTTGAGTCTCAGCCGAAGATCCCCGTTCGTAATCTCTTCTACATGCTGGCCATTGCCCTTGATCTACCCAGCCCATTTCGCGAGAAGGTCACGCAGTTTGAACGGCTCGATGAAATGCTGGAGTTTGTTGCAGACCACTTTGCTGGGGAGGTGGAGGAGAGAGTCCGCCGTGGTTTATATCGAGCCTATCTTGATGCAGAGGGCAATCTCCAGACAATCCGTGGACGCATTGATTTTCCTCGCGATGTTCAGGAGAATGCTATCCTACGGCATCGTACCTATTGTCGCTTCGGGGACTTGAGTTGGGACATACCAGAGAACCAGATTCTAAGACAGGTTGCGCATCTTCTTAGTGGTTGGGGGTTCCAGCGCCGAGTCAGGCTCCGGCTGGCACAGTTGGACGGGCTGTTCGTCGAAGTTACCCCGACCCAGTTATCGCCTGCTATCCTCGAGCGGATTCATTACAGCAGACTGAACGACGACTACCGACCTCTTCACGCCCTCTGTCGGCTGTTTCTGCAAGGCGCGTCCTTGTCGGAAGAGGTGGGCCCGTTTGACTTTCGCACGTTCCTGCTTGATATGAACGCTTTGTTCGAGCAGTTTGTGACTGAGGTTCTCGTCTCACGGGCCCCAATTGAAGTAGAAGTACAAGATCAGCACCCTCTATATCTTGATTGGGACCACAAGGTTCTCATGCGTCCAGATGTCATAGTGGCCGCACGACGAACGCGCGATCACTTAGCCGTAGACTGCAAGTATAAGAGGCTAGAGTCTGGTGAGTTAAGGAACGACGACATTTATCAATTGGTTTCTTACTGCCTAGCGCTTTCGGCAAGACATGGAGTACTAGTGTACCCATCTCATCTCGGGCAGATCCGCCAGCCGCTGAGGATCACGGGGAGTGACCAATCAATTCATTCTCAGTCTCTGGACCTGCGTGGCGATCTTCCTGCGCTCAAAAGTGCCTGTGACGAATTAGCCAGAAGCATCTTTCAATTACTACACTGGGAGTGAGGAATGGTGCGAGCGCCGAGACAAATGCGTCTGGCCCTTTATATATCGCCCCGTGATGCGAAAACGGGGGCGTGTTTGAGGGCACTACCGACGGAACAAATGAGGCGCTTGCGGGCGTACTGCGCCAGAAGGCACTGGGAAGAGACACGAGTCTATGAGGGGACCTGGCCATCCGAGGCCCATGGGCGCGCATTGGCCCGGTTCCAAAGGGCCACATCTAGATCACATTCAGCGTCGTGCCCGCACGCAGCGATACCGTGCGCTAGTGTTAGCGCCCGGTGCTAAACTCCCCATATCGTCTGGGGGTACTGCAGACTCAGGCTTGGCAACAGGGGAAGGGTCTTTGGGCTGCCGCGCCTGCCCGACCAGCACAACACCCGACTCCCAGAAGCAATCTGATCTGTGCGGGTCCGGCGGCAGCACGTAGAAACGCCGGTAAGGGATGTCACGACAGACGAGGTCCGGAGGTGGGAGGCGGGATGCACACATCGGGATAGGAAACAGGTTCGATGGCGATAAAGTTGGGAGCGGAAGCGAGTAACGGTTATGGCAGGAGGCGAACCCGCGTGGCTGGGACGATCTGGGTGAACTTCTATAGAGGAATCAATCGGGCAACCGTTGGCGCGTCAATGTCCAACCTCCAGACGCAGATGCCGACCCGTCCGGATAAGATCACTATCCTGTTATCTTCCGAGGGAGGACGGACAGTTGACGGTCTCACAGCGTACAACTTCCTGAGGGCACTACCCTGTGAGATCGTCACTCACAATTATGGGTCGTCCAATCAATGGCTGTCGTCCTCTTCTGCGCAGGTCGCAGGCGAACGGCAGCACCGCACAGCCGTTTCTCAATCCATGAGTTGCATTGGACGTTCGGCCAGAATGAGTCCGTCCCAGAGGCCAAACTACGCGAGTATCTCGAAAGCCTCGAAGCCGATCGGAAGAACCTGGGTAAGATCATCGCAGACGCATCGGGCAGAGAACCCGACCAAGTAGATCTTGATGTCCTTGCGGGCAGGACGCTGACTGCCGATGAGGCGAGGACCTATGGACTAGTCCATGACGTCCAGAATGTCCAGGTGGCGGCTGGGACTGAATTACTCCATATTCAGGGCTGATTTCGAAGTATCAGGCAATGATATCTCACGGCTGGGCGCAGACCCAGGCAAGCAACAAAGGGCCGAGAACGACAGCAGATGACCTATGAGTAACTCATGCATGCTTCCAGTCCTCCGGCCGCACCAAGTGCTCTCCTCTCCTAGTGAAGCCTGAAGAGATTTCTGTCCACTGCTAGATGGTGCCTCTGACTAAGTCATCCCTGCCAAGACTGCGGGTCCTTGGAAGCGCGTGGGGAAGAGTGCGTGCGTATCCCGTTGATGGCGCGCAACGTCGTCTATGTAATGTTGGTAGCGAGTGATATGCACCCTGCGACAAACATATGCTTCCACGCCTAAGGCAATTGCCTTGTATAGGGTCAATAGATCTCTCAAGAATTCTGTTGGCAGACCACTGAACTGAGACCCATAGGTCGCGAAGATTGCATCCCTGTAGTTTGCTTTCGTCCGGTACCGGTACACGCAGTGCAGGAAATTGATGGCAACTTGCTGCAGTGCTGCGTCTCTCAACGCCTGGGCAGCCTTTGTCCTGAAATCCGGTAACTGGTTTTCCTTCTTCACCCTTTCGGTTGTCCGATGGGCGAACCAGACCCAGGTTCCGGTGAAATACGCCCCGACTGCCGCTTGAGCCTCGTTCTGGTTCTGAGGACGACGGCGGAGGAACTGCCCATCACTGGGCCAAGCGGGTGCCAATGCCGGCGTGTTCCATTTCCCACCCCAGAGACACTGCAGGTTGAACGGAGGCAAGAGGAGTTTCAGCCTATTCTTGTCGTTCATTATTCTCTGTCCTTCTGCATGTGTGTCAATCGTTGTCCCATCCATTGCGGCTAGAAAGCCCTGGAACAAGTAATAAACCGAGTAATACCACGTCACCATAGCACTTGAGAGTGTGGACCAAAGCCTGTCGCCCGTTGTCGTCTGGGCGAGGTGGTCTAGTGTATTGGCGAAGTTCGTCGCCATGTACACAGGAGTCAGGCACAGCGAGAGTCGCCGCCGAACTGCAGGCTGTTGCGGCGGCCATATGGCACCCACATTGCGGAAGACAGGGCGCACTTGAGTCCGGACATACCGCACTGGGTCGGCGATCAGTGGTTCAACTAGCATGGCGAAGGCTCGAATCCAGTTAACTGCACTAGCATAGGCGAATGCCGGTTCCAAGTCTGGATCGGTTGACTGGACCAGATGAGTCAACCACTGAGTGTGCATTGTTATCTTCATCTCACGTGGGTCGCGCCGTCATGTGTGAGCCCAGAGGGTAAGGAGTCCAATTCAGCGTAATTGAACAAGGCCTCGTATGAAACCTTCGGTCCACTTCTTTTGCCCGCCCCAGGATGAAGCGGTTGCCGGGCGCAGAAGGGCGGCGAGTAGGGCGGTCCAACGGGGGGCGGCGGGACTGCTTCGAGTGACTAAGAAGGCCAAACTGCCGCGCGTCCGGTTCCACGACCTGCGGCACAGCCACGCCACCGACTTGCTGGCGCATGGCGAGCACCCGAAGGTGGTCAGCGAGCGCCTAGGTCATTACGACCCGGCGTCCCACCTGCGGGTTTACTCGCACGTCCTGCCGGGATGCAGGCGCAGGCGGCAGCCCGGCTGAAGGAGCGGCTGTTCGGGCAGAAGATGCCCAAGTAGGATTCCTCCAAGAGTAGATGCACCACTGCGCTTTGGTCTTAGAGGCGAATTGGCGCCACCTGGCGGACCGAACTAACAATCACCAAAGCGACCCCGAAGGTGCCCTTGGGTCCATGAGAGGGCTCTGTTGATGGTCGGTCGGGGCGGGTAGATCCCAGATATTAGTCGAAGTACAGCGCTGCTGCGTCCTGTATTCTTAGGCCTGGGGGAGGAGGGCGACTATGCGGCTTTCTAGAGGCACGCTGATGCCTCTACTGGGCGTCTCGATAGCCCTGGCCTTGGGCGCCACTTCCTGCACCACGTCGCCGGAGCAACCCTCGCAGGAGCAACTCTCGGTCGCGCTGGCTTCTATCACGTCGCCTGTGAGCCCCGGAAATGCAGCAAACATTACGGTCAAGACCGCTCCGAGTGCGGCATGTACCATTACCGTTACCTATAAGTCCGGTCCGAGCCGGGCTAAGGGGCTGGATCCGAAAACCGCCAACCAGGACGGCATCGTGAGTTGGGCCTGGATCGTCGGGACACGGACGACGCCGGGAGCGTGGCCTATCATGGTCACCTGTTCAGCGGGAGGCAGACAGACCACCTTGGAGACTTCATTCGTGGTGCAGTAGTAGTGTTGCCGGGGATGCAGGCGCAGACGGCGGCACGATTGGAGGAGCGGCTATTTCGGACGGAAGACGCCTGAGTAACACCTAGCCCGGCTTCCATCTGCAGCACAGGCCATAATCACCCGCGTAATGTTCTTTCCGGGTCGGGATGTTCGCGATACCGCTTCCGACTCCCGGGTATCCCTCAAGGAAACGCTACCTGCCAAAGTACCTGTCCGATTATCAGGTTCCTGGGTGTTGAAGTGGCAAATTACATGTGTGGCGGTTGAACGCACAGCGGGGTCCCGATGGATGACGGGCTTGTTAGTAACCAAGAAAGCCCTACCTTCGTGCTGAGCAGTTGAACGGTAAACTAGAAAGCCGCTGCCCGATCCTCCCCACTGGTTGTCGATGGGGACTGTTGCATATATCCAACCCTCGGCCAGCGGCGATGCCATGTGAGTAGGACCTGCAGCTTCATTCTACTCTTCCGATAACGATCTCAACACGAACACGCGCAAGAGTCAGACTGCGGTGGGCTTCCAGTGCAACGATCTGGTGAGAGGACACCAGCGCTCGCGCATGCCGGGCTTGAATTCTTACCGAATCCTCAAGATATCGATACCCGTTCCCCATAGCCTTCGCTGTGCCGCTCCAGAACTAGCCCAGAATTGGTCTATTGCTTGATCCCCAAAGTTCGCCCGAACATTATGCGCAGTAAGAATTCGCAGGAGAACGTGTCTCGCAATATCCTCAATCTGTCGGACCCGCTGATAGTAGATCTCTTCCTTATCTGCCTGAGGGTAAGCGTGGAGCACGTCAGAGTAGTCGCGCAAATGCTCTGCTGCGCTCCGCAGATCGTAGCATTCTTTGATGACATCCTCCGACCGCCCGTCGCGCGTGACGAACAAACGGCACCGTTCGGCAAAGTGCGTAGCCGAACCTCCCAGTCGGGGCTTTACAATAGCCTCAACACATCTAACGAATTGATGAAGCCTATCTTCAGGTGACGAGGCGATCAACCCATTCCAAAATGATCGGATGCCGCGCCTCAGACGTTTGTGGTTCGCACTAGCGAATATGGCCTCCAATCCTGGTCTTGCACGATGGGCGCGAAGGATCGCGTTTTGCCCAGCGACAAAATCACGTCTGCCGCGGGAAATCAGATAATGAGGGAGGTCACCGAACTCCCGAACGTCGGGAGCACCATTGGTATTTGCGCCAGAGATGACGTAAGCATGCTGATACGAAGGGGAACCCAGAATCAGGAGGGCCAAGAAGAGTCGATGCGCCTCTTCCCTGAGGTCACGGTTTTCTTGATCGAGAATGGCAGGAGTTATCGATATTCTCTTGGCAACTATCCAGAAATTTGCTTTGGCGATTTCGTTCGCCCGGATGCTACCTATCCACTCTCGCCAAACGCGGCTAACATCTACTGGAGCGTGCGGGAGCACCCACAAACCTCCCGCTACTTCCAGCGGATCGGTTAGAGCAATTCTCGACGCCGATGAGAGTACCACGGCGGAGAACTTCTCCCGTCGGACGATCCTGAATCTCATGCGATCCGTGCTTCGCCGCGGCGACGTACATGATCCCAAAACCTTCCGAGAGAGGCTCGCACTGACTGCGGTCCACTGATTGGGGTTGAAATACTCATATTGGATCGGCCCGGGGTTCAGGCCCGAAAGATTCTGGCCTTCCCGGCAATAGTCTCTCGCCGGATGATCCCCTCGGTTTCAAGACGAACAAGGATGCGCTGAGCAGCAGTTGAGCCGAGGCGACGCTCAAACTCCTCGGCAGTCATGCCATGAGGGCTGATCGTGCCGACTGCGCCCATAGTGCGTGACACTAGATCGTTCACGCGGCGTTGCGTTCGCTTGCGTCGTTTCTGGGCTGCACGTTGGTCGTGATAATGCTCCGGGCAGTCCAGAGTCCGTCGGTCGTCGGTGATGAAGATATGATGAGCATGGCGACACCACTGACCCCGGAAGCCCAGTCGATCAAACAGATCACATTCCAAACGAATGCGCATTGCGATGTTCTCGTCAATATTGGGTAACGACGTCAGGCGGTCATAGACCTCTCGCCAGGGGACACGCCTGCCAAGTCGCACGTTGCCCCGCCTGTCCAGTCCGTATCCCTCCACAAGCGCGAACAGACCTCCTGCACGCAACTGATCATCGGGGGATTTGCTAACTAGTATTTCTGAGAGCGGCCCGCGCAAGAGCCGGGCTACAATCCCATTTACCCCTAGTCGGACCACCTGTTGATACATTGCGGACCGGCGTAGCCGGCCCGGAACCGCATCGCGTGGATCCAGGGCGTGTACGCGGCCTATGAATCTTGTCCAATCATTGAAGGAAATGCGCGTCCCCGACCGGCGCGCGATTTCCTTGCTCTGCGTGGACTTCATCGACATGTCTCAACATCCACTCGTAGTCACGGTTCGACGGCGTTGAGTACCTGGTGCAAGACTAAGGTTGACTGAGTTCTAAGTTCGCGGAGGTGATCTCAGTGTCCCGTCGGGGACGGCGTCGGAGTCGTTCAAAGGCAGGTTGGCGACATGCTCCTATCACGGACGTCGGTGACCTCCTTCCGGTTGCGCTCGCTCGTGGGCGTTTTTTCCCCTTTGTGAGCGAGGGCGAGTTTTACCGAAAGGTTCGCACTGGTCTGCTTCCTGCGATAAGGATTGGCCGGAGACTGTACATTAGCGAGGCCGTGCTGCGCGAGTTCTTGAGGAACGGCGGCCGTGCCCTGCCTGGCGGCTGGCGGCGGCAGCCAAAGGAGCACCTCGCCGAACAGGGCGCCGCGAAGTGATGCGGGAGTGATTCGGGGTGGCTCCGCCGTTTCGCTGATACGATGCGTTCGTCGAACGTGGTTGGCTGCGAGCACTGCCACCATCGAGTCTGGCATTCATCCTCGCCGTTGGTCGATACGTCAACACGAGAACGATGCTAGCGCACCCGACTTCAGACCGGCTGCGGCAGGTCACAGGCTTATCCCGGCCATCTTTCTTCCGCGCGCAGCGTGAAGTTCTGGAGTGTGGCCTCGTGAAGGTGGCTCATGAATCGGGCAGGCGCGCTTACTTTTTGGTCTCACCACCGCCATACCCGCTGGAGCGAAGTCTCAACATTGAGACTGGCAGATCTCATCGGCGAGATTCGACGATCTCATCCGTTAGACTGCGAAATCCGCGAAGGCCTCTTCAGTCGAGGCACTCCGACCCTCCCACGACAACAGACAATAACTCAGTTAGGGAAACAGTTCGGAAGGTCTTCGGCCAGCGTCTCGGGGTTGAGATTAGGGCAGATGCGGTGGAGAATGTGTTGGCGTCGGCGCAGGCCGTTGCAACAGAGCCGGGTCGGTTGGCGGACGCGGCACACAGTCTCAGCCTGAATCTGCAAGCGGAGGGGATCCTGACCTGGGAGAATCAGGTGCGCGAGGGACTGCAGGATGTTGTGGCGGTGTTGAATCCGGTTGTGCGGGCGGCAATGCGCATATTCAACGGCGTGGTCCTGGAGGTGCGGAAGATGTCGGACGAGGTAAAGACATGACTGACAACCAACTTCTCTCACCCGCCAGGCGAGCAGGGCTCGAAGCGGGCGCTCCCGGGGGGCTCCACGAACCCCTGCTCATCCTGCTGGCCGTACGGCCCCGCGCATGCGACAACCTTTTCTAGATCGTGTACTCGGCGAGTGCGCGACTCGCGCCAATCGTCCTGGAGTGTGGCGTGTCCAACCATGGTGAACAGGGGAGTAACGCATGATCGACGCCAGACTCCGGGGATACTTCGATCCAGCGGAGTTGGATCTCGGATCGTGTTTAGACACCATGTTTACCAGTTGAGTGAACGACATGGGTGATTTGGCCGGGATTCCGAGCGCGGCTGTCAAGGGCGAAGGGGAAGAAAAAATTCTCTATGACCTGAGGGTAGAACTCAAACCTACCAGTTTGATCGAAGAAATGGTTCTGGAGCGGATCGCTGCGGCGGTCGTCACCCTTCGGCGTCTAGATCGTGCGGGGGGGAGAGTCGGGCTTACGGAGGTTTATCGAGATGCTGAAGACTCATTCTATCGTTCTCTTCGGCAACTACGGCTTCTTCGACAGAGTAGTCTGGGTCGCAAGTTGGAGGTTAAGCATCGCAAGCCCGAGGCGCGTGCAGGGAGGCCTAACATAGCCCCTGCGCAGTCCGTCGGGCAGGTCCCCTGATGGCTGTGGGAAGCGTGCGAGCGGCCGCCTGAAGTCCTTTCTCAGGTTAGATGGCGAGAGGGCCAACCTTGCGGCGAAGTCCCGCGATAACATTAGAATGCCCGCTACGCGTGGCAGGAAGGCTCGAGATAGGGTGCGGCCAGGCCGAGGGTAGGGGTTGGTTGTGGGATCAAGGAGTGGCCCCTTGTTCTCAGAGGCGCCGGCGGGCACGGAGGCCGCGTAATATCGCTCGCTGACGGTGGCGATCCGGTTCCCAGTTCCGCCATCGCTCATTATCCACAATAAGCGTGGTGCCACCGACACGCACGACATCGAATGAACCCCTGCGCGCGTGTACCCAGAGGGTCTTACGTGAGATCTGCTTCAGTCGTGCGGCTTTCGAGATGGGGAAGTAGGGGAACCTCCGCATTTCCGCACCTGTCTGTTCCTTGCGCTAGGTAACGTACTGTGAGCATAGGTGAGGAGAGAGAGGTTGCTCAATAGGTGACGACGTGTTACCATACAGGATGAGCCTCACATTCGGTATCCGGCGGGCAGCCGCAGGACCGCACCAGAGGCAGCGATCCGTCAGGCGGTGCGCCGCCAGTGAGCCGCAATCCGGGTGAGGAGAGGTGGTAGACATGGCTGGTCAGGTCATTCCGCGAGGTAAGGGCAAGTGGCTTGTCAGGGTGTTCGCCGGCAGGGACGGGTCAGGACGTCGGCGCTGGGTCAGCAAGATGGCGCACGGAGGCCGACGGGACGCACAGGCCGTTCTGCACAACCTTCTGGCTGCCAAGAGCGAGCACAGACTGATGCTACCGGCAGATGTGAACCTGGCCGGCTATCTTGAACGGTGGCTCGCCGACTACGGGACGACGTTGCGGCCCACAACGCTCGATTCCTACCGCGAGATCGTTAGCGTACACCTCGCGCCGGCATTGGGTCACGTGCGTCTCGACCGTCTGACGCCAGGGATGGTACAAGGATACCTAACGCGGAAACTCGTGGGCGAGAAGGACGCCGCCGGCACGTGGGTGAAGCCGCCGCTGTCGCCGAGCACAGTACGCCGGCACCTTGCCGTGCTGCAGAAGGCGCTAGCGAGCGCCGTGCAGTGGAACCTGCTGCCTGCGAATGTCTGCTCACGCGTGAGCAAGCCGCGACCGTTCCGATACGAGGCAAAGACGTGGGACTCGGAACAGGTGCGGTTGTTTCTTGCTGAGGCACGGCGCTCCAGCCCGTACCATGTGCTCTACCTCACGGCGCTGCTGACGGGACTGCGAGCAGGGGAACTTGCCGGTCTGCGCTGGTCGGATGTGGACTTCACGCTAGGGACTGCGACGATCCGGGCGACATTCTACCGCCGTGGCGGTCGGCAGTTGTGGGGCGAGCCGAAGTCCAAGCAGAGCCGGCGGACGATTGCGTTGCCGCCGGTGCTGGTGGAAGAACTGCGCCGGGTACACGATCAGCAGGAGGAATACCGTCGTTTACGCGGTTCCGATTACAACGACCTCGGCGAGCACGGGCCGCTGGTGTTCGCTCAGCCGAACAGCAAGCCGCTGCACATGCACAACGTGGCGCAGAGGGACTTCCGACGGATCATTAAGAAGGCCAGCCTGCCCCGTGTCCGACTGCACGATCTGCGGCACTGTCACGCGACGCTTTTGCTTCAGCAAGGTGAGAACCTACGTGTCGTCAGCGAGCGGCTCGGGCACCATGACCCGTCGTTCACCCTGTCCGTTTACACGCACGTACTGGCAGGCCAACAGGAGGCAGCGGCGGCCCGCTTGGAGGAACGACTACTCGGAGAAAAGGTCTGAGCACTCCGTCTGCAAGGCTCCGTGAACCGAGAGGGCGGGAAGCGTCTCGCCCTCTTCGCTTTGGCGTTATCTGCGGCTCTTCAGGCTACAGGGAGGAACCCCAGACTGATCCTGAAATCATCGGGAGGGGGCGTCTGGATTCTGGCCGATCTGGGATGAAGCCAGAGGGCCTAAAGTCAGTGTCGCCGACGAGGTGAAACATGGAGTTCCTGATGGGGGGTCAAGTTCTGCGGATCAATGACTTGAGTCCAGCAATGAACAAGGCTTTCATTGCACTCCATGGAGCCTATCTGGGTGACCAGCCCTATGACCTGGGGGATTTCGAGCGGGAAGCGCTTGCCTACTTCGACCAGACAGCGGGGAATCCGAGTGCGCATGATCGATTTTTCAACGCCTTCACAATCATATGGCAGGCACACCTAGACCGAGAAAATCTGGCGGCGGCTGAGTCTCTCTGGGCGGATATTGCGCTCCGCCAGGCTCTTCTTTGGGAAAAGCAGAACCCGGGGAAGTTCATTCACAAGGGCACGCCTTTCTACTTCTGGGGAATGACCGCGATCATCAGAGGGGAACTCGACAAAGGATATGCTCTGATGCACCAGGCTCTCGACGAGGACGCGAGAACATCGGGCCTGCGGTTCCCACAGACGCCAGCGTTCGCGTTCGCAACACTCAACTATGCAGAGGTCGCTCAGACATTTAGGGCATGGGTACTGAATCTTGCGAGATTCCTAGATCAGCAACTGACAGCCTACCGCACAAACACGGGTGGCCGCCTCACGCTACAGGACTTCAACCAGCATTTTCTACTAAATGCTCCGAGCGTGGACACCATCTTTCTGTTTTCATATTGTGTTGGAAGGCTCTTCTTCCTTGCGCGGATTCCCCAGCACGCGCTGATGAGTGAATTTGCGGGACAATTGGAGACTAATCTGCTGTTCGATATCGCCCTCGTCATCGATGCAGCAATCCGTGGGAAAAATCCCTCGGAGTGGAAATTCAGAGATCATATAGCGCTTCTCTCCAACCGGGCAAAGTTGGCCCTTGGCAGGAAGCAGTTGGGATGGGTGAACCGGGCAATGCTGAAGGATTTTGACGCAACATTATCCAGCCTGATTATGGGTAGTTTTCGTTTTCGAGACGGTACGGCCCCCGGGAATCTAGAACGCGACTTGGCTATAACCTACGGCATCAGAAACCGGGGCGCGCATTCTGTCTCCTCCGCGCCGACACTCTGGCAACGCTTCGATGACATCCAGCGCGCGGTCTTCAACGCCCTTTTCCTCACCGTGGAGGTCCTCTATTTGAACCCGTGATGTCTGTTCGAGAGGGAGAGCAGCAAGAGCAGACGTCCGGAAAAAGCCCACCACGCCTCAGGAAATCGCCACGCCCCTGTGCTCCAGCGGTGCCCTGACGTGCACGATGCCGACCCTCGACTCAAAGTACGCATCGACGTAGATAGAAACGGGGACCGTAAGGACGCCTTTTTCGTCCGCCTGCTTGCGTATGCGGTCCTCCTGAATGCCCGTCAGGTCATGCCAGAAACGGATGTCGTCTTTGCTCGTCCGTCTTGGTAACGCCGCACGGTGCAGGACTGCGCCCTGGACGGTCGGCTGGCCGACCCAGAGATCGACGAGCAGCCGGTCGAGGACCAGGTTGAGTTGGCTCTGATTAGAAATTCGGAACCACAACTCCACGAAAGGGAATTGTACTGACGTGAAATAGATAGCGATGGGGTTGATGCGCCTGAGGTCGATCTCGACCTGCCCAGCGATTCGCTCCGGAGGCAGGAAACGACGGATAATCCATCCGGGCAACACTGCCAGCACCTTGTCGAGGACATATAGGGAGATCTCTAACATCGTCGTTCAGGCATCCTAGGGATTACTCCGCTCGAGCGGCCAAACGGAACGCTTGGATGGCGGCAATTCTCTCGCGGATTCCGAACGTATGCTCCCGGATTCCTTCGACGAACCGTTCCACCTCGTCCAGATGGTCGGAAGTGAACGCAGGATGCTCAAATCGCATTAGTCCGTCGAGCAGGCGCAGGAGGTCACTGAACCCAAATTCACCGTCGCCCTGAAGGTCCTGTCTGGCCCTCCGCAGAGCATCCGAAAGTCGTCCGATGCGGATTAGCACTAGCAGGATGAGATACCCGACCGGCGCGTACTCCGTCCCGCGGGATAGTCGACGGAGCAGGGCATCAACGAATCGAGAACGCTCCTCGTCGGTACCCAGACCACGATAGAGATTGATGAGCGCTGCAGCATTGTCTGACTCGATGGCCGCCTGCTCAGGGTCCGGGACGATGGACTGGCGTTCCGTCGAGTCGACCCTGCGCCATTCCGTCCCCACGGCGATCATAGCCTGACCTCGATACCTTGTGTGTATGCTGCCAAGGCCACCAGTAGATCGGCCAACCTGCTGGTATCTGTTGATCTCATCCTTGAGGACAGCGGCGACCTGCTTTTCCACCGGGTCGGCGATGGCGTGAATTGATTCTTGTGAAGGTCCCGCATTCTGGGGGGCGGGAGGCCGCTGGCCTCTGAATAGGACGTTCCGCACTGAGTGCCTGTTCCCGAATTGGTCGACAATAACCATCGTGGTCTTGAAGTCTTGTCCCACATTCCTCACAGGTGGCTGGACCCAGAAATTGGCGGTTGCCTCGGTAGTGAACCCAGGCGGGATTTCGTACAAACCGAAGATGTTCTCCTCCGGGTGCTTAACGATGGTGAAACCAGTCGTGCCTGGCCGGGTGAGGTGAGAGCCCAAGAGGCGGATGGGTTGGTCGGTAATGTTCGTGATGAACCAATCGCTAACCACCTGCATGGCAGGGCGACCGGCCACCGATCCCATGTTCCACCGTTGGCCATGCGGCTGGGGCACGATGCGGATAGTTTCGCGGGGTACTCTCGGAGGAGACGTATGACGGCCACGCCATACTGCAACACCCAGAATTGCGAGGACCACTACGGCCATGCCCCAAACGGGGACCTGGCGGGAAAGCAGCCTGTCTCCCCACTTGAGCACCAATGTGATCCAGCCCCGCCAGACAGCGACCCCGGCTGCCAAGATGGAAACGATCAATGAGATCCACCAGCGGAAGGCTGGACTGCTTTTCATATTACTTGTTCTCCAGCGGTGGCCGTCATCGCCAACGTTGCTACGTTGGCGGGTCGGACCGGATGACTTCGGTCCCTAACTCCACTTACTTCTCGATCTTTTCAGGTGAGATGCCAACGTACCTGAGAAGAAGGCGCCCGAGCCAAGTGATATCGTGGCCTTGTGTCTCAAGACGGGTGCCGAACGGATCGGTTCGGTCGTTGCTGCGATATCGTCGGGAAAGCAATCCAAGGTTAGCCAGATGCTCTCTGTAACTGGTTTGAATGGCCGCGTTGTCGACCACCTCTACAGATGAGCCGAGAAGTGGCGGCTCATACTCAAGGACAGCCTTGTGCTTTTCCCGAAACTCAACGTCGCCTCCGATGGTTGCCACCGCGTAGGATCGCAGGATGATTACCTCGACATCGTTGATTTCCCCCAGGATGCGGAGAAGGTGTTTGGTCTGACTGTAATCGACCTGGTCTTTCGATAAACCCGTAGCAAGTAGGGAGGCGATGTATTCCCGCCTCTCATCAGTCAAAGACCTCGCCGCTTGCGCTATGCCCTCCTCCAGTACGTCGGTGAAGTTTTCGTTGGTCAATTGAGTCCGGACGAGTTCATCGTCGAGATGCGCCGCCTTCTTGTCGAGCACCTCAACAAACCGGACGATTCTGTCAATTCGTTGGTTTGGGATGCCATGGGTTATGAGTTCGCCGACGGCTCCGCCGATGAACGGTGCTACCCCCGCGACCGCGCGCCCAACCGCTGCGAGATAGTCCGCGGCGGCTGGCTGAAGCGACCTGATTGGCTCGTCTCGCTCTGCGTCTGACTTACGGTCTCCCGCCCGCTTGTCCATCGACCGACTCCCCGTTTCTTACTGCGACGTACGTCGGGCCACACCCGCTCGATTGCAGCGGCCTTCTTATGCGTCGCACGAAGACTTGATCTCCCCGCGCTGGCTAGCATACTTTCTCAAAAGGCGCACTAATAGGCGCACCAACGGTCTTCTGAAAGGGTTCCTCAACTGGGGGGAGTTCACGAACCCGCGTCTATCAAGGGATGTTTCTGGTGGAGACGATGGGATTCGAACCCACGACCTCCGCAATGCGAGTGCGGCGCTCTCCCAACTGAGCTACGTCCCCACCGACACCAGTAGTATAAGTGACCGGCGCACGACGAAACAACA
>Ga0099829_10000428_pt1 | contig 22101 bp, 19 predicted proteins | sample CZO8metaG_3_FD_79336 | JGI IMG/M metagenome (GOLD analysis project Ga0099829, IMG submission 79336) | Vadose zone soil microbial communities from the Eel River Critical Zone Observatory, Northern California, USA - CZOApr15con2H2.8 metaG | ecosystem: Environmental > Terrestrial > Soil > Vadose...
CGGCGGCCGTCTTCCAATCGAAGGACGGCGGGCGTGATGTCGGCCAAATTGAGACGCGGGGCGCGGCAGTCAGGGTTGAGCTGGGGGAGGGCGTTCACAGGTCTGAGTATGCTACTGGTCCGTTCCGAGCAGGAGATTACGGATGGACCTACCGGGTGCGGTTACCGATCCTCGGAGTCAAACTGCGGCCTGAGCCGTGTTTCTCGCAGTCAGCAGAAATCCAGGCCCGGGGCATCTTTTTCGACTCCGGCCAGGCCTTTCAGGATGGAGATTTCACCGGGCCCAGGTAGTGGTCGTACCAGTCGAGAGTCTCTTTGATGATGTCATTGCGCGCTGGAAGGTGGCCCGTGTCGAACAGAGCGTGGCGCTTGTCCTTGAGCGAAGTTCCCAGAAGACGAAACAATGGTATCTGGCAGGTATTGAGGGGAGTGTCGAAATCGTATTTGCCGTTGATCATCAAGAACGGAATGGTCACGCGTGGAGCGAAGTTGAGAGTGTCGGCCTCAGGAGGAAGCCGCTCAGGATAGAGCCCGCCACCAATGACAACGGCGACTTTGATGCGCTTTTCGAGCGCTAGCAATCTGGGCGCGACCGAGGCGCCCGAACTTACGCCGTAAAAGCCCACCCGGTCGTGATCAATATCCGGACGCGACTCCAGATAATCGACGGAACGAAAAAAATCCTTCGTTCGCTGGATGGCGAGATCCCGCCAGACATTCGGACCTTCGGCGTTCTCAACGTGCCGTTCGTAGGATCCCTTGTAAACCGGAAGCAGCACAGCCCGCCCGCTGCGGATGATGAAATCCAGAAGAATCATTTCAATGTTCTCGCTTGACCTCTCCTCAAACGCTCCGGCGTGGGGAAAATAGATGACAGTTTGATAGGGCGGAGCGATGTTCTTCGGTAGGAAGAGGTTGGCGAGAATTCGCTCGTTTCCGTAGGCGGCGTTATAAGTGATTCGTTCACGCCTCCAGTATTCCGGCCTGTCGTCCACCGATTCTACGTGCGGCTTCAGATCGGTCTTGTCGTAGGTGTAAAACGTTTTGTAGATATCGAAGACCTGGCTGGACACCGGCTTCTCTTTATTCAAGTCTCGCGTCAAGTGCTCGATGGGGCGAGTGAGCGCCTCGGGCGGTGAACCGCCGATATTTTTCATCAGCCGGATTCCGTAAGTGGGAAGCCGGCCAAAGGGAGACTGCGCGTCCTCATCCACGAACATGTAGACAGCTTCGTCATATCCTCCGCCGAGTATGTAGCGGCGGTCGCCCGCGCGGTTCCAGCACCATTCTTTAACGTTACCCGCCATGTCGTAAGTGCCGTTCGGGCTGATTCCGTCCATGCTGCCGACGCTTACCGGACCGCTGCCGGAAAAATTGCTGAAGCGGACATTATCAGCGAAAATGCCGGGCCCGGCGGCGTTATACCACTGGTACACAGTGGGAAGACTCTTGCCCGCGAATTCGGCGTAAGCCGCAGCCTCGTACCAGCTGACACCGCTCACCGGAAAATCATCCTGGCCTTTTGGGTAGTCGCCTAATTCCCAAGTGGCAGGGCCGGGTCGGCCAGTGCGGTCGCGAAACTCCTGGAGGGCTTGCTCCCAGGTGAGGGTGTGGCCATCTTTTACGAACGGCTCCTTCCAGTACTCGGGTTTCTTGTAGCCTCCGCTGTCGAGAAATTTCTTGAACTCGCGATTTGTGACTTCGTACTTGTCCAACAGGTAGGGCGGCAATTTCACCACGGGTGCGTTCCCCCACTGAAAAGGTCCACCGCTCACGCGCACCATTCCCGCGGGAAGTGTGCCTTCCGGGGCGAGGGCGAAACTGATGACGGCCGCACGGTATGCTGCGGCCGCGCCTTCAAGGGGGGTGTAACTCTTCTTTGAGATCCTCCAACGAAAATATCCGACGGGGACGTGAATGCCCTGGAGGGCGAAGTCCCGAGCAGTTGCCAATCGTCACTGCGATCTGCGTAGTCCTTCACATACACATCGGCCCCCGGCGGCGTGGTCTGGATGGAGACGTCGGCCAGATAATCGCGGTCTATCTGCGCGAAAAAAGGATTGCCGGGAATGTAGTGTTTGGCTCGCTCGGCTAGGCGAAAGGCAGGCAGAAACTGCTCCTTCTCGATGAGCTGGGAAATTTCCGGGATCGCCTCTTCGCGGGCCCAACGGACTTTGGCATTGTGGCGTAGAGTCCAGATCGCCGCCCCCGCCACCAGTATGAGAACGAGCGCAGCCGGGACGACGAAGCCGGGCTTGCGCATGATCTGGGAGGCGGGCAGTGTGGCTGCCGGACCTGAAATAAGCTGCCGCAGCAACCGCTTGAGGTCGTCCGCTAACTCGTGAGCGGACTGGTATCGCTTTTCACGGTCCTTTTCCAGCGCTTTGTACACAATCCTCTGCAACTCCTGGGGCAAAGCAGGATTGAGCTGCTGAGGAGGATTGGGTGCGTTGTGCAGGATGCCATCGAAGACGGCCGCTGAAGTATTCCCCTGAAAGGGTGGCTGGCCGGTGGCCATCTCATAGAGAACCGCCCCCAGAGAGAAAATGTCGGTACGGGCATCGAGCGGTTCGCCACGCGCCTGCTCCGGCGACATATAGGCGACGGTACCCACGCCTGGCCTGGGCTGGTGAGTGATTTCTCCAGAGTCGCAGTAGGCGCCGGTTCCGCCTCACCTGCGCTCGCGGCGAACGGCTTGGCCAGTCCGAAGTCCAAGAGTTTCGCCTGGCCTCTCTTGGTGACAAAAGTGTTTGCCGGCTTGATGTCGCGATGAATGATGCCTTCGGCATGGGCGGCATCCAGAGCGTCGGCCAGTTCGGCGCCAAGCTGGGCGATCTGCTCGGCGGGAAGGGGCTGGCCCGCGATACGATGGGCGAGCGTCATGCCAGTGAGCAACTCCATGGCGATGAAGGGCTTACCCTGGTATTCGTCCACTTCGAAGATGGTGCAGATGTTGGGGTGGTTCAAGGCCGAGGCGGAGCGCGCTTCCCGTCGGAAACGACTGAGTGCCTGGGGATGGTTGACGACGTCATCAGCCAGGAACTTCAGGGCAACGAGGCGGTTAAGCTTGGTGTCCTCGGCCTTGTAGACCACACCCATGCCGCCGCCTCCGAGCTTCTCGATGATGCGGTAGTGCGATATGGTCTGGCCGATCATGAGTGGCCGCTGAAACTCTGGGGTCGCCGTATATTAGGTCGGTGTTTGATGGAAGTCAAAGCCTCGCCGCGATAGGAGACAGAGACCCAGAGTTGCACTCCTGAGGGGGTGTAACTTCAGGCCTCCCTGTCTTCGGTCCCGTGAAAGCCTCGCCTGGCACCGCCTTTGAGGCCGGGTCGTGATGGTAACCCCCTCGCACCAAGGTATTTCGGGATGCCGCCGATGCGGATATGAGAATGGTTCTGGAACCCAGGCGTTACTTAGGGGTGCAGGTCTAGGGCGGAAATGTCGTAAATCGAAAAAAGCGATAGGTCAAAGCGGCAATTTGGATTGACACCGGCCTCGTATAGCCGATAGTCTCTTTGCATACTATTAGGGCGGATTTTAACCGAAAATGAACAGGACCGCTAGCGTCGTGGGCCGTGCTGCACAGAAGGTGCGACTGCTTCTTCTCGCCCTTAGCGTGGCCATTCCTGGCCTGGTGCTTGCACCTCAAAACAGCGGCGGATGAATTAGGGATACCAGAGATTAGCCAAGGGCCATCATCCACCGCATCGGATGATGGCCTTTTTACTTTCTTCATAATTGTAGGTTCGGGCCTGCGAATCAGGCCGGGGAGGATGTCTTGCCGGAACCAGATCACGTGACGCGGAATCACGTAACACCAGAGCATGTAACCATATTTGACACCACCCTGCGCGATGGAGAGCAATCTCCGGGCTGCAGTATGAACGGCAAAGAGAAGGTACGCATGGGGTACCAGCTCGACCGCTTGGGCGTGGACATCATTGAGGCAGGATTTCCGATCGCATCGGAAGGCGACTTTGACGCGGTGCGGGCGCTGGCGCGCGAAATTCGCCGCCCCGTGATTGCCGCCCTGGCGCGCAGTTGTCCGGGCGACATTGAACGAGCCGGTCGCGCTCTTGAAGGGGCCGCCCGCGCGCGGATTCATACTTTTCTTGCCACTTCCGATATCCACCTGCAACATAAGCTCAAGATTTCACGCCGGCAATGTCTGGAGCAGGCGCGCGACGGCGTAAAGCTGGCCCGGTCGTTCTGCAAAGACGTGCAGTTCTCCGCTGAAGATGCCAGCCGGACCGATATCAACTTTCTCTGTGAAGTGCTGGAGGCAGTGATCGGGGCGGGTGCTACCACGCTCAACATCCCGGACACGGTCGGCTACAGTGTGCCCCACGAATTTGCGGAATTGATTCAGACCCTGCGGCGTCGAGTGCGGGGAATCGACGCCGTGACCATTTCGGTTCACTGCCACGATGACCTAGGATTATCTGTGGCAAACTCCCTGGCAGCCATCGGTGCCGGCGCACGGCAGGTGGAATGCACCGTCAACGGCATCGGCGAGCGGGCGGGCAATACCTCATTGGAAGAGCTGGTCATGGTGATGCGGGTGCGGGCGGAGCACTATCCGTATGAGACTGCGGTCAGCGCCGAGCAGCTGTTTCCCTCGAGCCAGCTCTTGTCCGAAATCACCGGCGTATACGTGCAGCCCCACAAGGCCATTGTTGGCAGGAACGCTTTCGCGCACGAAGCCGGAATTCATCAGGATGGAATGATCAAGGATCCGTCCACCTATGAGATTATAGCGCCTCAGTCCGTTGGCGCTCCCCGCAACGAGCTGGTTCTGGGAAAACACTCCGGCCGGAATGCTTTGCGGGTACGCTACGAGAACCTGGGCTTTACGTTCGACCGTGCTCAACTCGACGATATTTACCGTCGTTTTGTGACTTTAGCCGACAAAATCAAGACGGTTGAGGATGGAAACCTGCTGGAGCTAGTTCACGACCTACCCAGCCGAACCTCGACCATCCCAGATAGCGCAGCGAGAACGGCGGCTACATGGATGGCTCCCATGATTCATGGGGATATGAGCCATGGAGATGTGACCCACGGGGAGGTTCAGCCGGTACCTGCCGATCCCGCAGGCACAAAAGAAAAGGCCCGCGCCGCCCATGCCCACGAGCGCGAAGGCGAGCAGGAAGACTATTTGTGGGGAGTATGATGACGGCGCGCCATGCGGGGCGGGTTGCGGGTCGCAGAGATGCGCGAACTGAAGCGCCTGGCAACTGAATTGATTCACTATTATTGAGGACTGGGTTCATGACAAAAACGGGAGCGCAGGTTCTTTGGGAATGCCTGGAACGCGAAGGCGTAAAGCACGTCTTCGGCTATCCGGGAGGCGCAATACTGCCGGCTTATGATGCCTTGAAGCACAGCGACATTCATCACATCCTGGTGCGTCACGAGCAAGGCGCCACCCACATGGCGGATGGCTACGCGCGCGCCAGCGGGCGGGTTGGAGTAGCGGTTGCGACCTCGGGACCGGGCGCCACGAATATGGTTACCGGCATTGCTACCGCGATGATGGATTCCTCTCCCATCGTCTGCATCACCGGGCAAGTCGGCAGCAAACTGATTGGCTCGGATGCCTTTCAGGAAACCGATATCACCGGCATCACGCTCCCCATCACCAAGCACAATTATTTGGTCACCCACGCGGACCAGTTAGCGCGGGTGCTGCGCGAGGCCTTTTATGTTGCGCGTTCCGGCCGTCCGGGTCCGGTTCTGGTTGACATCACCAAGGACGCGCAACAGTCTTCGTGCGAATTTGATTGGGAAGCGGCCAAGCCGCAACTGCCCGGCTATCGTCCTGATCTCTCTCCCGCCGAATCCGAGTACGCGCAGGCATTGGAGTTGATCCACCATGCCAAGCGTCCCGTGATCCTCGCGGGACACGGCATCATCGTCTCAGGCGCCATGAAAGAAGCCCTGACCCTAGCGGAGAAAGCGGGCATTCCGGTGGCTCTGACCCTGCTTGGGCTGGGAGCATTTCCCGCTTCGCATCCGCTGAATTTGGGCATGATGGGTATGCACGGGGAAGCTTGGGTGAATCACACCATCCAGGAAGCCGACCTGCTGATTGCGCTGGGTATGCGCTTTGACGACCGGGTCACCGGCAACTTGAAGACCTACGCTCAGGACGCCAAAAAGATTCACATCGAGATCGATCCCGCTGAAATCAACAAGAATGTGAAGGTGGACGTGGCGCTGGTCGGGGATCTTCGCGAAGTCCTGCAGGAACTGTTGCCTCGGGTGAAATCGGTCGACCACAGCGAGTGGCTGGATTCCATTGACCGTCTCAAGGGCGACTCCGCGGTGCGCGATATTCAGAAACTTCCCGACAACGGGCATCTTTACGCGGCGCACGTCATCAACGACCTGTGGCGCGAGACTCGCAACGGCAACGCCGTGGTAGTGACCGATGTCGGCCAACATCAGATGTGGGAAGCGCAGTATTACAAGCACGAACGGCCACGCTCGCTCATCACCTCGGGAGGTTTGGGAACCATGGGCTTCGCCTTGCCCGCGGCCATTGGAGCCAAAGTGGCGCGCCCGGACGCTGAAGTCTGGGTGATCGTGGGCGACGGCGGCTTCCAGATGACGATGTCCGAACTCGCCACTATCGTGCAGGAAAAGCTGAAGATCCACATCGCGATCATCAACAACGGTTTTTTGGGGATGGTTCGCCAGTGGCAGGAATTTTTCTACGAGCGCAACTATGAAGCGACGCCGTTGCTGAATCCCAATTTTGTGAAATTGGCGGAAGCCTATGGAATCCGTAGTGTCGCGGTAACCGAGCGCTCGCAGGTCCTGCCCGCGGTGCGAATGGCGCGCGATCATGACGGGCCGGTGTTGCTTGACTTCAAAGTCGAGCAGGAGGATACCGTCTATCCGATGGTCGCGGCCGGCGCGTCCCTTAACGACATGATCCGGCGGCCCAGTCCCATCGTCGAAACCGCGGCGGACGAATAAGGTAAAAATGCTGAACATATTTGTGGTGTACGTGGAAAATAAGCCGGGCGTGCTGACCCGCGTGGCATCGCTGTTTCGCCGCCGCGCTTTCAACATCGACTCGCTGACGGTTGGCCGCACGGAAAAGCCCGAAGTTTCGCGCATGACCATCACCGTGGACACGAATCCAGACCAGGCGCGACGCATCGAGGCCAATCTGTACAACCTGGTGAACGTGTTGCTGGTCGAGAACATCACCCACGAGCCGGCGATCGCGCGCGATCTGGCCATGATCAAGGTGGCCGCGACCCACGAAGCCCGTTCCCACGTGCTGGAACTGGCCAGCGTGTTTCGCGCCCGCGTGGTGGACGTCGCGCCCGAGTCGCTGACCATCGAAATCACCGGCGGTGAAGACAAGATCGACGGGCTGTTGGAGGTACTTCGTCCCTATGGCGTGGTGGAAATGGTTCGCACCGGCATTGTCGCCATGCGGCGGGGAACTACTTCGTCTACGGTGAATCCGGCCAAGACGACGGCGCCGCACATTGCCGCTGCCGATGAAGACGTTTCGTACTCTGTATAACTCAGTTCTGTAACCAAGCTCTGTGTAGCTCGGTTCTGTTTAATCCAGATCTGTGAAATCAAACCGCATTTCTACCGAAAGGGAAACATCATGCCGAAGATGTATCACGAGAATTCTGCCGATATCGCACTCATCCGGGGGAAGAAAGTCGCCATTGTTGGCTACGGCTCCCAGGGCCATGCCCACGCTCTCAACCTAAAGGATAGCGGAGTGGATGTGCGCGTCGGTTTGCCCGCCAGCAGCGAATCGCGGGCCAAAGCCAAAGCGAGCGGGCTGACGGTCGGAACGGTCGCTGAAGTCGCCGCTTGGGCCGAGGTCATCATGATCCTGGTGCCGGACACGGTTCAACCAGAAGTCTACAAAAAGGAAGTAGCGCCACACCTTTCGCCCGGCAAGACGCTGATGTTCGCTCACGGTTTCAACATCCGTTTTGGGACGATCAAACCTCCTGCCAACGTCGACGTTACGATGATCGCACCCAAGGCGCCGGGACATCGCGTGCGCGAAGTCTTCGTGGAGGGCGGCGGCACTCCCGCGCTTCTGGCCATTCATCAGGACGCCAGTGGAAACGCGAAGCAGTTGGCACTCTCCTACGGCAAGGCAATCGGAGCCACCCGCGCCGGCGTAATCGAAACCACATTCGCCGAGGAAACCGAAACCGACCTCTTCGGTGAACAAACCGTGCTGTGCGGCGGCGTGAGCGCTTTGGTGAAGGCAGGCTTCGAAACCCTGGTCGAAGCGGGCTACCAGCCCGAGATCGCGTATTTCGAGTGCCTGCACGAACTCAAACTGATTGTGGATCTGATCTATCGCGGTGGCCTAAATTACATGCGCTACTCGGTCAGCGATACCGCCGAGTACGGCGATTACACCGGAGGCCCCCGCATCATCACCGAGCAGACGCGGGAAACCATGCGCCAGATGCTGCGCGAGATTCAGGACGGAAGCTTCGCCCGCAAGTGGATCGCGGAGAATGAGACTGGCCGGGAATGGTTTGACGCCACCCGCGAGAAAGAACAGCAGCAGAAAATCGAGAAGGTGGGCGAAGAGTTGCGGGCCATGATGACCTTCCTCGATCCGGTTACAGTGAGACAAACTAGCAAACGCACCAAAGTGCCGGCGTAGGTCCTGTCGAAGCCTGGCGGCGCGCGTCCATGCGCGCGCCGATGAGTCGCCCTTGACAATCCCCCTCTATATCGGCAAAATTTAGGGCGAACAAAGAGCGAAACTAGCTGCTCTCATCCTTGGGACGATGTTCGTCGAACTCCATTCCCGCTCAGCCTTCAGTTTTCTCGAGGGCTCTTCTCTACCCGAAGACCTGATCGCCACATGCGCGCACTTGAACATGCCGGCCATGGCGCTTCTCGACCGCGACGGCGTCTATGGCGCACCCCGTTTTTACATGGCGGCAAAGACAGCCAGGATCAAGGCGCATCTGGGGGCGGAGCTGACAAGCGAAAATTCGTCAATCACTTTCCGCCTTCCCCTCCTCGTTTCTTGCCGCTCCGGCTACCAGAACCTCTGCCGCCTGATTACCAAAATGAAGCTGCGCACGAAGAAAGGCGAAGGTGCAGTCCGCATGGAAGAATTGCAGGAACATGGCAGCGGATTGATCTGCCTTACTGGCGGCGATGACGGTCCGCTGGCCATCGCGCTGGCCCGAGGCGGTATGGAAGAAGCGCGACGCTCGGTCGAACGCCTGACCAATATGTTTGGCCAGGAAAACGTTTATGTGGAACTGCAGCGACATTTTCATCGCGAGCAGGAAGCCCGCAACCGCGCTGCCATCGAAATTGCTCGCTCGCTTCAGCTGCCGCTGCTGGCGACCAACGGTGTTTGCTATGCGACTCCGCGGGAGCGCGAACTTTGCGACGTCTTCACTGCCATTCGCAACCATTGCACGCTGGCGACTGCCGGGCGTCTGCTGGCGCGCAACTCCGAGCGGCATCTGAAATCGCCGCAGCAGATGCAACAGCTTTTTGCCGATCTGCCGGAGGCCCTGACCAACACCGTGGAGCTGTCGTCACGGCTCGAATACACGCTTGAGAATCTGGGATATGAATTCCCTAAATATCCCGTGCCGGAAGGCGAGACCATGATGTCCTTCCTGCGAGAGCGCACCCGGGAAGGTTTTCAGCAGCGCTATGGCCGGTCAGATGTCGGCCTCAAAAGCCGTGCCCAGCAGCAGGTTGAGAGGGAGCTGGGGCTGATCGAAAGACTCAATCTGGCCGGCTACTTTCTTATTGTGTGGGACCTGGTTCGCTTCTGCCGCGAGCAGAACATTCTAGTGCAGGGGCGAGGCTCGGCCGCCAACAGCGCCGTCTGCTATTCGCTTGGCATCACCGCCGTGGATCCCATCGGTATGGAGCTGCTTTTCGAGCGCTTTCTTTCCGAGGAGCGCGGCGAGTGGCCTGATATTGATCTCGATCTGCCCAGTGGCGACCAGCGCGAGCGCGTCATTCAATATTTGTACAAACGCTACGGCGAACGCGGCGCGGCTATGACCGCCAACGTCATCACCTACCGCAACCGCATGGCGTCACGCGAAATGGGAAAGGCTCTGGGTTTCGATCCGGAGACTCTGGACAAAGTTTCATCCGCAGTCTCCACCTGGGAATATCGCGACTCCCATGACACGCTCGATCACCGCTTCCACGATGCAGGGTTGTCTCTGAGCCATCCTCGCCTGCGCAAATATTTTGAGCTGTGCGAGGCGGTGCAGGATTTGCCGCGCCATCTGGGCCAGCACTCCGGCGGCATGGTCATCTGCCAGGGACAGCTTGATTCTGTAGTGCCACTCGAACCCGCGTCCATGCCGGGTCGTGTGGTGGCGCAGTGGGACAAGGACGATTGCGCCGATCTCGGCATTATCAAAGTGGACCTGCTCGGGTTGGGCATGATGGCAGTGCTGGAAGATTCTCTGGGACTGATTCGCGACCACTACGGCGAAGAAGTGGATCTCGCCCACCTGCCGGCTGACGATCCCACGGTTTACTCCACTCTGCAAAAGGCCGACACCATTGGCATGTTCCAAGTCGAAAGCCGCGCCCAGATGTCATGTTTGCCGCGCCTACGGCCGCGACGTTTCTACGACATCGTGGTGCAGGTGGCCATCATTCGCCCTGGGCCGATTGTGGGGCAGATGGTGAATCCGTTTTTACAGCGGCGCCAGGGACGCGAACGCGTGACCTATCCGCATCCTTCGCTCGAGTCTGTGCTGGCGCGTACTATGGGCGTCCCGCTTTTTCAGGAACAGTTATTGCGGATGGCCATGGTGGTCGCCGGATTCAGCGGCGGCGAGGCGGAAGATCTACGCCGGGCGATGGGATTCAAGCGCTCGGAAAAGCGCATGAAGGAAATCGAGACCAAACTTCGCGCTGGCATGGAACGCAATGGCATTTCACGCGAAGCGCAGGAGCAGATCATTCTTTCGATTACTTCTTTCGCGCTGTACGGATTTCCCGAGTCCCACGCGGCCAGCTTCGCGCTGATCGCCTATGCCAGCGCTTATCTGAAATGCCACTACCTGGCGGCTTTCACCGCTGCCCTGCTCAATAACCAGCCGATGGGCTTTTACCGTCCAGCGACGATTGTGAAAGATGCGCAGCGGCACGGGCTGAAGATATTTCCAATTGATGTGATGAACTCGGGGTGGGATTGCACAGTCGTCGGGATGGCCGTTGGCCAGGAACCTAGTGGCAATCCAACGGGAAACCCAGACGCGGAGCGGCGAAAGAATGCAGCCCACGGCGTAAGCCGTGGGAGAGAAACAGAGGAGAGTGAAGCCCCGCAGGGGCGAAAGAACCTGCCATCTGAGAGATTGACAGGCGGTGGGCGGAACGCCCCGACAGCCGGCGGGACGCCGGCGCTACGCCTCGGTCTACGTTATGCCCGCGGTTTGCGTGAGCAAACTGTCCAGGCGCTCGTCTGTCAGCGCAATATTGCTCCGTTCGGATCTATTCACGATCTCGTCCATCGCGTTCCTGAACTGCGCAAGGATGAGCTGAATACGCTGGCAGAAATCGGAGCGTTGAATTCAGTTTCCAGTCTCCAGTTCCCGGTTCGCAGTCCCGGCCACTTGAAACCTGAAACTGGAAACCTGAAACTCCATCGCCGCGACGCTCTCTGGCAAATCGAGCGCTCAGTACGTCACTCGGGACCTTTGCTTGATGAACTTTCCGGGCCTGACTTTAGCTCCCCGCTTCGTCCCATGAACCCGGAGGAGCGGCTGGTGGCCGACTTCCGCGGTACCGGCCTGACCGTTGGCCCTCACCCCATGGCCTATCACCGCGTGCGGATGGACGCGATTGGAATCCGCAAGGCCAGCGATCTCGCCGCCATTCCCAATGGCAAATATCTCCGTATTGGAGGATGCGTTATCGCCCGCCAACGTCCTGGCACCGCTAAAGGTTTCGTCTTTCTCAGTCTGGAGGATGAGACTGGAGTAGCCAATGTCATCATCATGCCCGACCTGTTTCAGAAAAACCGGATGCTCGTGACTTCGGAACAATTCCTTATGGTGGAAGGCATTTTGCAAAATCAAGACAACGTTATCTCGGTGAAGGCGCGGCGGGTAATGCCATTATCGGTTACTCGAGCGGCGACCAGTTCGCACGATTTTTACTAGCTTTCGATGTAAACGATTACCAAAATCGTTTCCCGCAAACGAATATTTTCTTGTTTCTCCTCTCCCCCGACCACGCCCATTCGGTTATGATTGAAGTGCTCAATCACCACAATTTATCTCGGGCCCACTGCGTGACAGTCCAACGCGGATGTGCCCCGTTCATCAATTCGGTTCATTGCTGGGCTTTAAAAGCTGAACCTTGGCCTATGTAAGGAGTATTCGTTTATGGCTCGCGTAAAAACCCCTGGCAACGGCAACACAAGTCGCAAGCAGGTTACAACCATGGCTGCACCGAAACCTTTTGAAGTAAAGAAAAAGTCGTCCACGGTGGACCTGGAAGAGGAAATCCGCATTCGCGCCTACCAACTGTACGAAGAGCGGGGATACACGCCAGGTCACGAGGATGAGGATTGGCTGGTAGCGGAGCGAGAGATCCTCGGCCGTCACGATCAGCAGCAGAGCGCTTAGGTTTGGGCCTCGGCAACATGGATTGCCTTCGTCGGCATCGCTTGGGGATGCACGGCTGAGAGAATTCGCGTGCAGTCCAATTCCGATGTGAGAATCGGCAGGGTAACGTGATGCATTACTCTGCCCTTCTAATTTGTACCTCCGTGTGATTCATCGGTTGCCTCAGCCCCCTGTTTCTGAAAAAATAGCCTTTCGGATCCTCCATGTCCCAAATTGGCAGTTTTGCGCTTCTGCTCGGGTTAGCGCTGAGCGCGTACTCGTTCCTCGCCGGAGCGTTGGCTTTGGCTCGTCCGGGGCCGGGGTCGGAACGACTGGGCGAAACGGCGCGGCGCGCGGGTATTGCCACCTTTGCCCTGGTGTTTCTCGCAGCCGTCGTGTTAGTGACCTCCGCCTTCCAGGACGATTTCTCGATCGCCTATATCTATCATCACAGTAATCGCGATCTGCCGGCCCCCTACAAGTTCGCAACGCTCTGGTCGGGTCAGGAAGGCTCCCTGCTGTTCTGGTCGCTGTTGCTGGCGGCTTATGGACTGGTACTACGGCTGCGGCACAAGACCGACACTCGGCTTTTCGCCTACGCTTCCGTCGTCATCGCGGCGGTACAGATTTTCTTTCTGCTGCTGCTGAACTTCGCCGCCCATCCTTTTGCCCTGATGACGGGCACGCTGCCCGCGGACGGCGCCGGGCTGAACCCGCTGCTGCAATATCCCGAGATGGTGATCCACCCGCCCATGCTGTACCTGGGATATGTGGGCTTCACCGTGCCCTTCGCTTTTGCCCTGGGTGCGCTGATCATGCGCTATCCCGGGGAGAAGTGGATTCGCATCACCCGCCGTTGGACCATGGTGACATGGGCCTTCCTGACCTGTGGCGTTTTCCTCGGCGCGCACTGGGCGTATTCAGTTTTGGGCTGGGGCGGCTACTGGGGATGGGATCCGGTCGAGAACGCCTCGCTCATGCCATGGCTGACCGGCACCGCGTTCCTGCATTCCGTAATGATGCAGGAAAAACGGGGCATGCTAAAGATGTGGAATATGTGGCTGATCTTCGCCACGTTCTGGCTGGCGATTCTGGGGACGTTCCTCACCCGCAGCGGAATCATCAGTTCGGTGCATGCTTTCGCACAGTCTTCGATCGGCGGCTGGTTCAAGTGGTTTCTGTTGGTCACTTTGGGCGCGTTTGCGTTTTTCTTTTTCAAGAACAAATCGCACCTGCGCAGTGAGCACAAACTCGAATCCTTGATTTCGCGCGAGTCGAGTTTCCTGTTCAATAACCTGCTGTTGCTGCTGGCTTGCTTTACCGTGCTCTGGGGTACGTGGTTCCCGTTGATCTCGGCCTATGTGCAAGGTAACAAGGTCACGGTGGGTCCGCCCTTCTATAACAAAGTAGCGATCCCGGTGGCGCTGCTGCTGCTGTTACTCACCGCCGTGGGCCCGCTGCTGGCGTGGCGCAAGACTTCAATCGAGAGTTTGAGACGAAATTTCATGTGGCCGGCGCTGGGCGCGCTTGCAGTCGGGATTCTGATGATCGTCCTCGGGGTTCGTCCCTGGAACGACATTGCTTACTTCTATGCGCTCATGGCAGCCATGCTGGCCGCGCTGGTAGCGCTGACCGTGACCTCGGAGTTCATCCGCGGCGCCCGCGTGATCTCGCGCCACACCGGTCAAAGCCTGCCCGCCGCAATGGTGCACTTGTGGCACCGCAACACTCGCCGATATGGGGGCTACATCGTGCATTTTGGGGTGGCGGTGGTGATCATCGGAATCCTGGGCACACCTTTCAATCAGGACAAAGAGAAGGAAATGGGCTATGGCGACAAAATGACCATCGGCCCTTACACGCTGGTCTGCCAGTCGTATACCCAGGACGACAATCCGAACTACAGCAACGAGTGGGCCATCATCAATGTTTTTAAGGGCGACCGGGAGATTACAACCATGTATCCCGAGCGCCGCTTTTACAAGGCCAGCCAGCAGCCGCAAACCCTGCCCAGAATTCGCTCGACGGTCAAAGAAGACCTTTACCTAACTTATGAAGGCCTGAATGAGACCACCGGCAGGCCGATCATCAAGGCGCACCTTAATCCGCTGGTCATGTGGATCTGGGTGGGAGTCCTGATTATGATCGGCGGGACTGTCCTGGCGCTGATCCCGAATGCAGTGCCGATGCGTGTCGCGGCCCCGGCGCGGATCGAAACCGCTCCGGCAGGGGCGGGAGATTGATGCTTAGATGTTTTTGCGGCGGTCTGACTCCGCCGTCGTGTTCCTGCCAGGCGAGTCCAATGGCGAAGCCCAAGCCAATCTTCCGGCGCGGCCTGCAAGTGGGGTTAATCTGCCTGTCCGTGTTTGCATTTCTTGGGGCCGGTGACGATTCGGCGCGCTTCAACAATCTGGGTCATCGGCTGATGTGCGTCTGCGGCTGCAACTATGTCTTGCTGGAGTGCAACCACGTGGGATGCCCGTATTCGGACCGCATGCGTAGCGAGTTGGCTGCGAACGTCGACCGCGGAGACAGCGACGATCGCACCCTCCAGACATTTGTTGAAAAATATGGCCCTGCGGTTCTGCTCGCTCCTACGACCAAGGGCTTTAACCGGGTGGCGTGGATCATGCCGTTTCTGGCTCTGGCGCTTGGGCTGCTGACCACCATATTCATCGTGCTGGCATGGAAGAAAAAACCGATACTGACAGCGCCAGGCGGCGTTTTGCCCGTGAGTGGCGTGGACCTCGAACACTTTCGTACTCAGGCCCGGAAGGACACGGAATTATGACGGTCGCATTTCTCGCTTGTGCCATGGTGACTCTCGGCACGCTGTTCTATATCTTTTATCTTCCCGGAAGACTGCACATGGGTCCGGAAAAGACCCGGCTGGCATACTTGCAGGAGCGCAAGGACGCGGTATACGAGAACTTGCGCGATCTGAATTTCGAACATCAGGCGGGCAAGCTTCCCGATCAGGACTACCAGGCGCTTAAGTCCTCGCTCGAGGCAGAAGCGGCCGGCATTTTGGCGGAGATGGCGGGGCTCGAACCGGCGGCCGCTTCCGCACTCGACGCTAGTAGAAAAGGAGCGAGAGTTTGACGCTCTCCCCAAAAATCTTAGTGATTGCGGCGGTTTTCATAGTGTTGCTGCGGTGCGGTCCGGCGGCCTTTGCTCAAACTCTGGCAGGCACGCTCAAGAACGGAACCAATGGCAAGCCGGCCGCCGGGGATGACGTGGTGCTGATCAAACTGGCGCAGGGGATGGAGGAGGCCGCCCGCACCAAGGCCGATGTCAGCGGTCACTTCAGCTTCAAACTCCCCGACGCAGGCCCACACCTGATTCGCGCCATTCACCAGGGTGTGACCTACCACCGCATGGTGCCTCCAGGAGCGAAATCGGTCGAAGTGGTAGTTTACGATGTGTCCAAGAAAACGGATGGCGTGAGTGTTACTGCCGACGTTATGCGCTTTCAGGCTCAGGGCAGTGAGTTGCAGGGGATACGCCTGTTCGCCGTCGATAACACCTCCAACCCGCCGCGCACCCAGATGGGCGACCAACACTTCGAGTTTTTCCTGCCTGCGGGCGCCCAGATCGATCAGGCCATGGCGATGACCGCGGGCGGTCAACCGATCAACTCTTCACCGGTGCCGGAGAAAGAGAAGGACTGCTATGGCTTCGTCTTTCCGCTGCGGCCCGGCGAAACCCAGTTTCAGGTCGTGTTTCACCTGCCCTACAGCGGCGAGCTCAGCGTCGATCCCCAGCCGCTTTACGGGGCGCAGCATTTTGTCGTGATGCTGCCCAAGACCATGCAGTTTACCGGCGCGGCGGGCACGGACTTCAAGGCGATGAAGGACCCACGTCAGTCCGATGCGCTGGTTCAGGTTGCTTCGAACACGCAAGTGGGACAGCCGCTGGCTTTCAAGATTTCGGGCACTGGTGCATTGGGTCAGGCGGGCGACGACAGCCAGGGAAATCCAGCCCCTGCCGATAGCGCTACCGCTGCCACGACTGGACGCGACGCCCGACCCGGCGGAGGACTGGGTCCGCCCATTGAGGCGCCCGATCCTCTAGAAAAATATCGCTGGTATATCCTTGGTGGCTTCGGGTTGGCATTAGCGGCGGGTGCGGTTTACATCACCGGCCGTTCCAGAGCCGCATCCGTTCCCGATTTCGCTGCCTCCGATATTCAATTGCCTGACATGCCTGCCAGGCTCCCGGGTTCCGGCCGTTCCGGGCTGCTCCTCGAAGCGCTGAAGGATGAGCTGTTTCAGCTCGAAGTGGAGCACAAACAGGGCGGCATATCGCGGCAGGAATACGAACGAGCCCGTGCGGCACTGGACCAGACTCTGGAGCGGGCCCTCAAGCGCGCGGCGTTGAAGTAGCCCCGACCCTTGGTGCCGGCGTCCTGCCGGCTGTTCGGTCGTCTTGTCCGGCCCGTTTGACGGTAAAGCCTGCCGTGAGCGCATTCGAAGGATACCGGCGCTACCTGGAACCGTCCTCCGGCCGCCTTCGGTATTCCCACATGCATCCCTTCGCCGGGCGTACCATCTAATCAAGAGGGCACTTTTATGGGGAATACATTCAAAACCGCATTTCTCTTGACCGCTTTGACACTGTTGCTCATGGCGGTCGGCCGCGCCTTGGGTGGCCAGAACGGGATGCTGCTCGCCCTGGGCATCGCGGCCGTGACTAACTTCGTTGCCTACTTCTTCTCCGACAAGATCGCGCTGAAAACCTATCGCGCTCAGCCGGTCACGCGAGAGCAGTTGCCTCGGGTCTACAATGTGGTCGAGAGAATGACGCAGAAAATCGGCCTGCCCATGCCGAAGATCTATGTCATCCCAACGGATTCGCCGAATGCTTTCGCCACAGGGCGAAATCCGAAGCACGCCTCGGTCGCGGTCACCCAGGGCATCCTGAGCCTGCTAAATGACGAGGAATTGGAAGGCGTACTGGCACATGAACTCGGACACGTAAACAACCGCGACATCCTGATCAGCTCGGTTGCTGCCACGATCGCGGGTGCAATAACTTGGTTGCGTTACGGTGCGTATTTTGGCGGACTGGGCGGCCGCGACGATCGGCGTGGTGGAGGCATGGGTGGCCTGCTGATGCTGATCCTTGCTCCAATCGCCGCCATGCTGATCCAGATGGCGGTGTCGCGCTCGCGCGAGTATGCAGCCGATGAAACCGGCGCGCACTTTACTGGCAATCCTTATGCGCTGGCGAGCGCACTGGCCAAGCTCGACGCTTATTCGCGCCGTGTCCCCATGATGGGCACGCCTTCAACCGCGCACCTGTTCATTATCCAGCCGCTGTTGGGCATGAATTTCGGCAACTTGTTCTCCACCCACCCGCCGATTGCGAAGCGTATCGAGCGGTTGACCGGCAGGCCGGCAGAGTTTACGCAATAAGCTGGCGCCTTTCAGCCATCAGCTAAAAGCGCCAGCACCCGACCCGTAAAGGGTTTCGCTGAGCGCTGACGGCTGACGTGTGACGTTCGTAATGCCTCGCCCTCCCCTCAACATCCGCACGTGCATAGTAGAATTTCTTAAATGTCGCCCGAAACCGCCATTGCCGCGTCCCATCGCGCGACGCAACTGGAAAACGTACTCCGCAAGGTAATTCGCGGTAAGGACGACATAGTCCGTCTTGCCCTGGTGTCTGTGCTTGCTCGCGGGCATTTGCTGATTGAAGGGGTTCCCGGAGTGGGCAAGACTACTCTCGGCCAGGCTCTGGCGCGGGCCATCGACTGCGGTTTTCAGCGGGTGCAGTTCACCAGCGACATGCTGCCATCGGATGTTCTGGGAATTTCCATCTACTCTGCCATCGAACAGCAGTTTGAGTTCAAGCGCGGGCCGATTTTTACCAACGTCCTGCTCGCCGATGAAATCAACCGCACCACGCCCAAGACGCAATCTGCGCTGCTCGAAGCCATGAACGAAGGCCAAGTCACGGTCGATTCTCATTCTTACTCGCTGCCGCAGCCGTTTCTGGTGATTGCCACGCAAAACCCGGTGGAGCACCATGGCACATATCCTCTGCCTGAGTCGCAACTCGATCGCTTCCTCATGAGGCTGCGGATGGGATACCCCGCGGGCGATTCCGAACGCGAAATCCTGCGCGGGGAGGCTGGGGCAGCACAGTTGGAGCTTATGGAACCGGTGCTCACGGGCGCCGATGTGCTGGAAATGCAGCAGGCGGTTACCCAGGTGCGAGTGGATGAAGCGCTGGTTAGTTATGTGCTCGCTCTTGTCCGCGAGACCCGCGATTCCGAGCAATTTTCCCTGGGCGTCTCACCCCGCGGTTCACAGATGCTCTACCGCGCCGGGCAGGCGATGGCCTTCCTGGACGGCCGGAATTTCTGCGTTCCGGAGGATTTCAAACCTCTTGTGGGGGCCGTGTTTGCCCACCGCGTGGCGGTGAATGGACGCTACTCCTCCACTCTGAAGAAATCCGAGCAGGCAGAACAGTTGATCCAGGAAATCGTGGAAAGCGTGCCCGTGCCGGTGTGAGGCGGTCGTCGTTAGAGATGAATCAGTCATCAGTTGCAAGTTCTCGGTTCCCAGTTTTGAGTCCTGGCTTTCGCTCCTCCCGCCGTCCATAATAATCACCGGTTATGTCATTTCTCCGTTTCCTTATGCTGCTCTCTCTGATCGTCTGGCTGGGCGCGCTGATATTTTTCCCAGTGGTGGCGCAGACGGCCTTTTCCGTGCTGCCGACACGCCATCTGGCTGGATCGGTGGTCGGGCGTTCGTTGGGAATTCTGCACTGGATGGGTATTGTCTCCGGCGTCGTTTTTCTGGCTAGCTCGCTGGTCTACAGCCGATTGAGCGCGGGCACAGCGCATGGGTTCGCCGCGCGCAACGTTCTTGTCTGCCTGATGCTGGCACTTACGTTGATCTCGCAGTTCGGTATTATTCCCCGCATGGATACGCTCAGGGTGTCGATTCGAGAGATCGATGCAGCGCCCGCTGACCAACCCGCGCGCCAGCAGTTCGACGCTTTGCATCGCTGGTCCACGCGCGTGGAAAGCGGAGTTCTGCTGCTGGGTTTGGTGGTGGCGTATCTGACCTCGCGGTCGCTTACCTGAACTGGCTGTTATCATCTTGTTGTCCTTATGAAAACTGGCATTATTGGTCTGCCCCAGGTAGGCAAGACATCTCTTTTTCGAATTCTCACCAAGGCGCATCTTTCCGACCAGGCGTACGCTAACCCGCGTGAGGCTCACATCGGCGTGGCCAAGGTGCCGGACGATCGCCTCGACCGCCTGGCCATGCTCTACAACCCAAAGAAGCTCACTCACGCGTCCGTCGAGTATGTGGACGTGGGCGCGATCGGTCAGGAAGCGCTCAAGGAAAGCGCCTACATCGGGCATCTGCGCAATGTGGACGCGCTGGCGCATGTAGTCCGCGCGTTCGAAGACCCCTCCATTCCGCACGTCGGGCCGGTGGATCCTCTGCGCGACATCAAGAACGTGGATTTCGATCTCATGGTCAGCGATCTCGGACAGATCGAAAAGCGGCTAGAGCGGTTGGAAAAAGATTTGAAGAAGATGCGCACGCCCGATCTCGAAAAAGAATTCGACCTGCTGAAGCGAGCCAACGCGCACCTGGGAACTGAGCGGCCGCTGCGCGAAATGGAAATGACGCCGGAAGACAAGAAGCGTCTGCGCGGTTTCATGTTTCTGAGTGAAAAGCCGATTCTTTATGTTCTCAATGTCGGCGAGAGCACCGAGTTAGGCAACGATCTCGAGAATGCGATCGGCAAGTACAATCTGACCGAAGTCGCGTCGCGCGGCAATGCGGGTGCATCCGCCATCTGCGGAAAGGTAGAGGCGGAACTGGCAGAAATGAGTGACGCCGATGCGGCCGAGTTCCTTTCCAGCTATGGCCTCCGAGAAAGCGGACTGGTCCGTCTGATTCGCACCACGTACACCCTGCTGGGTCTGATTTCATTTTTCACCGCCGGGGAAGACGAGTGCCGTGCCTGGACGATCCCCGTTCACACCCGCGCGGTCGAAGCCGCGGGTGCCATCCACTCCGATCTGGAAAAGCATTTCATTCGCGCTGAAACCATTCGCTGGAACCAGCTGCTTGAGGCTGGCTCCGAAGCCAATGCGCGCGCTAAAGGCACGCTGCGTCTGGAGGGCAAAGATTACATCGTGCAGGATGGCGATGTGATGCATATCCGGCATAGCGGGTGATGGCTTGTTAGACCCAGTTCCCGTTTCTCAGATCGAAGTCCTCAGCGTTCATACGTCACAACTTTCTCGATTGAACATTGCCATGATTGCCGCTGGAGTATCACCTTATGGGACAGTCATGCCGGGAACTGATGGCACGTCAGAAGGCAGTTTTGTCATGGATGTCTAGCGAACCGCCAAGGCATTTCCGCGTGATGAGACTCATGCGCGCGCCAGTCCGCTGCGAAGAGCTGCAGTCGGGTTCCGGCAAACATCGCGGGAGAGCAGGCGCGCTTCTCTGCTAACGAATTCCATTTTTTTCTAGGACCAGCCAGACGGTCGCTGGTCGAGGTCGAAACCCAACTGATGATTGCCCAAAATCTGGCCTACTTCACTCCGGAGCACCGGAAGCAGGTGCTCGACAAAGCGGCCGAGCTAGGGAAAATACTGAACGGCCTGATCAGCGCCATCATGCCGGCAGCTTAGCTAAGCTAGGAACGGAGAACTGGGGAACAGGGAACTGATATTATCCTCCGGCAGCCATGCACCCCATTCTCCTCAGCATTCTGCTCGGTCTTAGCGCCGCGGCAGCCAACGTCTTTGGCGGCGCCATCATCGTCCAGAAGCATTGGGACCGCTCTTATCTTAAATATTTCGTGGCGCTGGGCGCGGGATTCATGCTAGCCACCGCGATTGTGGAGATCTTCCCCGCCAGTCTGGAACTGCGCGGCAAGAGCGCCCCTTTCCTTGTTCTAGTCGGATATCTCATTGTTCATTTGTTCGAACATACAGTCACGCCCCATTTTCATTTTGGTGAGGAAACTCACAAGGATGCGTTTGTCCGCGGTCACCGGGGATACTCGGTGCTGGTGGGACTGATCATCCATACTTTTTTTGACGGCATCGCGATCGCCTCCGGTTTCATCGTTTCGAGCTGGCTGGGATGGGTCATCTTTCTGGCTATCTTTCTGCACAAGATTCCGGAAGGGTTCACCATAGCGTCGGTGATGTTGGCCAGCGGACGAAGCCGGGGCATCGCGTGGGGCGCGTCCGTCCTGCTGGGTGCGTCTACGCTGGCGGGAGTGCTTACCATGGCGGTTTTCCGCCACCAGGTGAGTTTCGGATTGCCGCTGTCCGCGGGAGTGACGATCTACGTGGCGGCGTCGGACCTAATGCCGGAAGTTAATCGCGAGCCCGGTGTGAGAATGGCCCTAGTGGTTTTTCTTGGGGTAGGGTTGCTTTTTTTGCTCGACAAATTTGCCCATGTGCACTAGCTGGTGTGGGGCGGACA